>Ga0233422_10000853_pt1 | contig 14524 bp, 12 predicted proteins | sample Watercolumn_Mata_2_FD_182724 | JGI IMG/M metagenome (GOLD analysis project Ga0233422, IMG submission 182724) | Freshwater microbial communities from Lake Matano, South Sulawesi, Indonesia - Watercolumn_Matano_2014_110_MG | ecosystem: Environmental > Aquatic > Freshwater > Lake | place...
CGGCATTGATGAGAGCGCGATGCGCAACAATCACGCAACGGCGTGGGTGCTCCAAGTCGCCGCGTTCGCATATTTAGTTGGCGACGAAAACACGCTTGCCGATTGTCGGCGACGCTACAAGGAAATCTTGTTGCCGAACCAAATGGCGGACGATGGTTCGTTTCCGCACGAACTGCGCCGCACGAAACCGTACGGCTATTCCGTTTTCAATCTCGAACTGATGACTGCGTTGTGCCAATTGCTCTCGACAACCCAGGATGATGTGTGGCGATTCACAACGTCGGACGGGCGCACGATTCGACGCGGGATGGAATTTTTGTATCCGTATCTGCAAGACAAAGAGACCTGGCCCTATGCGCGCGATGTGATGCGCTGGGAAGGTTGGCCCTCGCAACCATCGTCGTTGTTGTTCACGGGCGTTGCGCTCGACGAACCCAGGTTTGTCGAATTATGGCGTGCCTTGTCGCGTCAAGTGGGGGATGAAGAAATCACTCGTAACACTCCGATTCGCCAGCCCGTGTTGTGGTTTTGAGAATGAGGATTTATTGTGACTGAACTCGCATTGTCAACGATGTGGGGCATTGGCAAATACCAAACCGTCAACGAATTTATCGCGGCGGCTAAAGTGCTGGGATTCACGCGATTCGAGTTGAATCACGCGGTAGATTCGGCGATGCTCGCTGGGTTTGCGCCGAATGGCGCGCGCATCGTCAGCGTCCACGAACCTTGCCCCGCCGATATTTCGCCGTCCGAACTGCGCAAACGCGATTGGCTCATCTCTGCGCTCGACGAGGACAATCGCCAACGCGGGGTGCTGGCGGTGAAACGCAGTATTGACCTCGCGCAACAATTGGGTGTGTCGGTGATTGTCGTTCACGCGGGCAGTGTGCCGCTTGCGCGCCCCGCATCCAAAGCCGTCGAAAAATTACTTCAAGCCGAAAAAATCAACACGCCCGAATTTTTCGAGGCGCGCGCGAGCGCCATCGCAGCGCGCGCGACGCACGTCGGCGCAAATTTTGAGGCGGTGCGAAAGAGTATCGTCGAACTCATCGAGTACGCGCGACCGCGTGGCGTGACCCTGGGTCTCGAAGTCCGCAAGCACTATCACGAAATTCCATCGCCCGATGAGACGGAGGTGCTCCTCAACTTGGGCGATGCAGAAGTAGTTGGATACTGGCACGATGTGGGACACGCGCAGGCGTGGGAAGAGTTGGGCTATTACGCGCACCAAGATTGGTTGCGCCGCTTTGCGTCGCGGATGGTGGGGATTCACCTGCACGATATGATTGGTTTTGAAGACCATCACGCGGCGGGGCTGGGCAAAATCAACTTGGCGATGGTCGCGCGATATATTCCGCCAAACGTAGCGCGCACGTGCGAGTTTCAAAATTTCAACTCGCCCGACCAAGTGATCGCAGGCGCGCGCGCGCTTGCCGATTGCGGATGCGCGTGAGAAATGCAGAGGTGTAAATGCTTGGATATATTTTGCGTCGCGTCGGAATTATGATTCCGACTTTATTTTTGATATCGATCATTTCGTTCGTCGTCATTCAATTGCCGCCGGGCGATTTCCTCACCTCGTATGTCGCGCAGTTGCGTTCGCAAGGCGATATTGTGAACGACGAAGAGATCAAGGCGTTGCAGGAACGCTACGGCTTGGGTGAGCCGATGCACGTCCAGTACGTCAAATGGATCACGGGCATTATTTTCTACGGCGATTGGGGACAATCAATGGAATGGAAAAAGCCCGTCAAGGAATTGATTTGGGAACGAATGGCGCTCACGGTGATCTTGTCCTTGATCGCGCTCTTGGTCAGTTTTCTCATCGCGATTCCGGTTGGCGTGTATTCGGCGACGCATCAATACTCGTTACCCGATTACGTATTCACGTTCATCAGTTTCTTTGGCGCCGGCGTGCCGGGCTTTATGCTCGCGCTCGTGGTGATGTGGTGGGCGATGAGCCAGCTTGGTCTCAGCGTCGGCGGTTTGTTTTCGGAACAATATATTCTCGCGCCGTGGAGTTGGGACAAGTTCGTAGATATGCTCAAGCACATTTGGATTCCGGTGATAGTGCTCGCCCTGCACAGCACCGCCGGCGATGTGCGTAAGACGCGCGCCAATCTACTCGACGAATTGAACAAGCCGTATGTCGAGACCGCGCGCTCGAAAGGCATCACCGAGCGGCGGGTGGTTTGGAAATATCCGGTGCGCGTCGCGCTCAATCCATTCTTCAGCACACTCGGCTGGGAATTGGCAGACCTGGTGTCTGGCTCGACGCTCGTTTCGGTGGTGCTCAGTTTGCAAACGACGGGTCCGATGATGTTGCGCGCGCTCTTGTCGCAAGATATGTACCTCGCGGGCAGTTTCTTGATGTTGCTGAGCACGCTCACGGTCATCGGCACGCTCTTGTCGGATATCTTATTGGCGTGGGTGGATCCGCGCATTCGTTTAACCGGGTAGAAACGCAAATGGCAACTCCTTACGAATCACCGAGCGAAGAAAAGAAGATGGATGCGCGCGTCGCCGTTGCGCCGCCGCTGACGATGATGTGGTGGAAATTCCGCCGCCACAAACTCGCCGTCGTCAGCGCGGTCGTTGTGTTGTTGTTCTACGCGATCGCCGTGTTTTGCGAATTCATCGCGCCGTACGATCCCGAAGATTATTTCGTCCAATACAAACTTGCCGCGCCCTCCACCATCCATCTGCGCGACGCGCAAGGCGATTGGCATTTTCCGTTTGTCTACAAGATCGTGCGCGACAAGGACCCCAACACGCTCCGTAGCATCTATCGCGAAGACACGACCACGCGTTATCCGATTCAACTGTTCACGCGCGGCGCTCCGTACAAAATATGGAATCTGTTCGATGCCGATACGCATTTGTTTGGCTTGAATGTGCCGCAGAGCGAGCAAGGTGTTTTTCTCTTTGGCGCGGATCGATTGGGGCGCGATTTATTTTCACGCGTGGTCTATGGCGCGCGCATCTCGCTTTCGATTGGCCTGATCGGTGTGTTGATGAGTCTCACGCTCGGCGTGGTGATTGGCGGCGTGTCTGGTTACTATGGCGGCAAGATTGACACGTTCATTCAGCGCGTGATCGAATTCATCCGGTCGATTCCGCACATTCCGTTGTGGATGGCGTTGAGCGCAGCGCTCCCCGCGGATTGGCCCGTCATCTGGGTGTACTTTGGCATCACGTTAATCTTGTCGCTGGTGCGCTGGACCGGTTTGGCGCGTGTCGTCCGCGGCCGCTTTCTGGCGTTGCGCGAAGAAGATTTCGTGCTTGCCGCAAAATTCTGCGGGGCGAGCGAACGCCGCATCATTTTCGCGCATATGGTCCCTTCGTTCCTCAGTTACATCATTGCGACGCTCACGCTTGCCGTGCCCGGTATGATCTTGAGCGAGACGGGGTTGAGTTTTATCGGGCTGGGCCTGCGCGCGCCAGCGATCAGTTGGGGCGTGCTCTTGCAAGAAGCGCAGAACATCAACTCGCTCGTGTTGGCGCCCTGGGTGTTTGCGCCCGCGGTTGCCGTGGTGCTGGCGGTGCTCGCGTTCAACTTTTTAGGCGACGGTTTGCGCGATGCGGCAGACCCGTACGCGCGCTAAGAGTCAACTATGGCGAACCAGGATACACTCCTTCAAGTAAAAAATCTCAAGACGTATTTTCCGCTCGACGAAGGCACGGTGCGCGCGGTAGACGGCGCGGACTTTGAAATCAAGCGCGGGCAAACGATTGGCATTGTCGGCGAAAGCGGGTGTGGCAAAAGCATCACCGCGCGTTCGATTATGCGCATCGTCGCCAAGCCCGGAAAAATCATCGAGGGGAATATTTTCTTCCATCGGCGCCCGCAGGCGGGCACAGCGCCGGAGACGATTGATTTGACCACGCTCGATCCGTACGGCGAAGAAATTCGCCATATTCGTGGCGCGGAAATTTCGATGGTGTTTCAGGAACCGATGGCTTCGCTCAGTCCAGTGCATACGATTGGAAATCAAATCGGCGAAGTGATCAGTCTGCATCAACGCGTCTCGCCGAGCGAGGCGCGCAAACGCGGAGTCGAAATGCTCGACCTGGTTGGAATGCCGCACCCCAATCGCACGATTGATCGCTATCCGCACGAACTGTCCGGCGGTATGCGCCAGCGCGCGATGATTGCGATGGCGCTGTCGTGCCGTCCAAGTTTGCTCATCGCCGACGAGCCGACGACCGCGCTCGATGTGACGACCGAAGCGCAAATTCTCGCGTTGATGCGCCAACTGCAAAATGATTTTGGAATGGCGATTATGTTCATCACGCACAACCTGGGTGTGGTCGCGCAAATGACCCAGCAAGTGGTGGTGATGTATATGGGCAAGGTCGTCGAGAGTGCGGGCGTGGACGCCCTGTTTTACGAGCCACGCCACCCGTACACGCAGGCATTGTTGCAATCCATCCCGCGCTTTGGCAAACGCCGCGAACGCAAGCGACTCGCCTCCATCAAAGGGACTGTGCCCGATCCATACGCCATTCCGCGCGGCTGTGCGTTTCATCCGCGATGCGCGCAAATGATTCGCGGGGTGTGCGATGGCGATGCGCCGCAAATGAGCGAGGTCACGCCAGGGCATTGGGTGCGTTGCGTTTTATAGCGGGTTGCGAACGAAAACCAAACAGGTAGACACATGCTCGGTTCAGGTCTGCCTGTTTCGCTATTTATCAAGGGAATGTAATTGCCGCCAAAGATTGATGTGAATAAACTCGTCAACATCCGATGGGGAGTTGACGCAAGCGAGCGAGCCGACGTTGGCGCGCCGTGTTGCCTGTGTCATCGGCAAGACGCCGTTGGAATGGCGCACGATGTCGTCGAGCGACAGTTCGCCGATGATGAGCGCGCGCGACAAATCGGCGGCGAGTTGTTCCGACGCGAGCAACAAACCGACTGCCATCGGCAAATCGTACGCGGGACCTTCCTTGCGGAGATCAGCCGGGGCGAGGTTGACGGTGATGCGTTTCAGCGGATAGGCGAAACCAGAATTGCGTACCGCCGCGCGGACGCGTTCGCGCGATTCCTGCACCGCAGTATCCGGCAGTCCAACGATCGTAGAAGCCGTCTCTCTAGTACGCTCGAATCAAGCAGGTGTGTGTGTGGAGGCAGACCAGGATTTCCACACTAGGTCATACTTGTCAGGTCTGATGAATTGCGTTATTATTGCGGGCGATGACTCCACTTCGCCAGCAATACCTCCGAATCAAGAACCAGTTTCTTGATGCCATCGTCATGTTTCGTCTCGGCGATTTTTACGAGACATTCGACGATGATGCGAAGCTCGTTTCTAGCGTCTGCAACATTGTTCTCACCGGTCGTGAGATGGGGACGGGCAACCGCGTGCCTCTCGCCGGCGTTCCCTACCATGCGCTTGAAACCTACCTCGCCAAGCTCGTTTCGGCAGGGCACAAAGTCGCTATTGTGGAGCAGACAGGGACTGAACCAGAAGGTCAGCAAACAGGCGGGCGTACTCCCATGACACGCGAGGTGACGCGGGTGGTCACGCCGGGCACCATCGTCGAGCCGGGCTTGCTCGAAGAGGAACGCAACAACTATCTCGCCGCGCTCGTCGTGGAAAAGGATCGCGCCGGCATTGCCTACGCCGACATCACGACCGGCGTCTTCGCCGCAACCCAAGTGGATGCGCGCGACGCGCGGCAGGAATTGGAGCGAATTCATCCAGCGGAAGTATTGCTGGATATTGGAAGTTGGAAGTTGGAAGTTGGAAGCGCGTCTCCAATTTCCAATCTCCAATTTCCAACGTCCAACATCCAATCTCCAGATTTTGACTCCGCGCGCCAAACGCTCCTCGAGCATTTCCACATCGCGTCGCTGGACGGTTTTGGCTTGGCTGGGCTGCCGCTCGCTACGCGCGCCGCGGGGGCAATCGTTCAGTACCTGCAAGACAATCAAAAAGCCGGGCTTGCGCAACTCACCGCGCTGAAAACCTACTCGACGCAGTCGTTCATGGCGCTTGATCCGGCGACGCGGCGCAACCTGGAACTGACGCAAACGATTCGCAGCGGCGCGGTCAAGGGCTCGCTCCTCGGCGTTCTCGATGAGACGCGCACGGCGATGGGGGCGCGCTTGTTGCGCGAATGGCTTGCTCAACCCCTCCTCGATCTGAACGCGCTCAACGCGCGCCTCGATCACGTGGAGGCGTTTTACCGTGATACGGCGCGTCGCGAATCCATGCGCGATTGGCTCAAACGCGTCAGCGATCTCGAACGGCTGACGAACCGCGTCGCGCAAGGGATCGCTACACCGCGCGATGTGACGGCGATTCGCGCGAGTCTCGAAGTTGTACCGAGGATTGCGGAAGTTGGAAATTGGAAATTAGAAGTTGGAAAAGATGCTCCAATGTCCACCCCCCAACGTCCAACGTCCAACCTCCAACCTCCAATCTCCAATATCGATGCTTGTCCTGATCTCGTCTCCCTCATCGCCCGCGCCGTCGTCCCCGAGCCGCCGGCGAACCTCAACAACGGCGGCGTGATCGCGCCGGGGTATTCGGCGGAACTGGATGGAATTGCGAGCGCGTCGAGGAATGCAAAAGACTGGGTCGCGAACCTCGAACGGAAATAGCGCGAGCGCACCGGCATCAAGTCGCTCAAGGTCGGCTATAACAAAGTGTTCGGCTACTATATAGAAGTGACCACAGCAAACCTGCCCCAGGTCCCGCCGGAGTACATTCGTAAGCAAACGCTCGTCAACGCGGAACGCTTTATCACGCCGGACTTGAAAGAGTACGAGAGTTTGATTCTCAACGCGGAGGAACGGCTCGTCGAGTTGGAGACGACGCTGTTCAAGGAAATCTGCGCGCAGATTGCGGGCGCGGCGCCGCGCTTGCTGGCTACGGCGCGCGCGCTCGCCGCGATTGACGTGTCCGCCGCGCTCGGCGAAGTCGCGGTGCGCTATCGCTACGTGCGCCCCCAGTTGGATGACGGCGATGCGATTCGTATCACTGCCGGGCGGCATCCGGTCGTCGAACTGACCCTGCGCGATGAGCCATTCGTCCCGAACGATGTCACGCTGTCGTCTGACGAAATGATTCACCTCATTACCGGACCGAATATGTCCGGCAAGAGCACTTTCCTCCGTCAGGTGGCGCTGATTGTGTTGATGGCTCAGATCGGCTCGTTCGTCCCGGCAGAGTCTGCGACGATTGGGCTGGTAGATCGTATCTTCACGCGCATCGGCGCGCAGGACGAGATCAGCGCGGGGCAATCCACGTTCATGGTCGAGATGGTCGAGGCGGCAAATATCCTCACGCACGCGACGCGCAAGTCGCTCATCATCCTCGACGAAATCGGACGCGGCACCAGCACGTACGACGGTATCGCGATCGCGCGCGCCATTGTCGAACACATCCACAATCATCCACAGTTGCAAGCCAAGACGCTTTTTGCGACGCATTACCACGAACTGATCGCGTTGGAAGAATATCTGCCCAAAGTGCGAAACTACAATGTCGGCGTTCTGGAACAAGGCGGGCGCGTCGTCTTTTTGCACAAGATCGCGCGCGGCGGCGCGGACAAATCGTACGGCATTCACGTCGCGCAGCTCGCGGGGATTCCGAAGGCGGTCGTGCATCGCGCGGAAGAGGTATTGAAGGATTTGGAGGAATTGCAGGCGACCGGACGCCTGCACCGAGGCGCGGGCGTACAGTTGGTAATGTTCGCGCCGTCCGATCCGCTGCGCGATGAAATCGCGCAACTTGACGTGTTGTCGTTCTCGCCGCTCGAAGCGCTGAACAAATTGTTTGAGTTGGTGGAGAAGGCGAAGAGCAGGCAGAGCAAATCGTAGTGGCTTTTGACAACTTCCCCCTCTTCGCATATAATGGCGGCAGAATGGTGACCATGACATTTCCTTGCAAGCATCATCACTCGATCGGGGTGAATCCGTAGGACGATTCGCCGTCTTTGGCGTACTCGATTCACCCCCAGGACAAGTCTAGGCGTGACTTGTCCTTTTTGTTTCCCGGCAGGTGGCACAATGATCTCTCAACCACTCGACAAACAACTGCCGCACGGCGTCGCCGACCTGTTTTTTAACGACGCCGCGCGCAAACGCGCCGTCGAACGCGCGCTCGCCGAGACGTTCGCGCGCTGGGGCTATTCCGAAATCATTCCGCCGATGTTCGAGTACTATGAATCGCTCGCGGCGGAAGCGGGAGCGCAACTGCGCGAAGAGATGTACCGCTTTTTCGACCGCGACGGACGCACGCTCGCGCTGCGCGCTGATTTCACGATTCCCACCGCGCGCGTCGTCGGCACGAAATTGTTCGACCGCGCAATGCCGCTCCGTTTTTTCTACATCGGCTCGGTGTTTCGGTACGAGGAAGCGCAGGCGGGGGTGCGCCGCGAGTTCACCCAAGCCGGAGTCGAGTTGATCGGCGCGGACACCCCGGATGCCGACGCCGAAGCGGTAGCGCTGGCGATGACCGCGCTGCGCGCTCTCGGCTTGAACGATTTTCGCTTTACGCTCAGCAACGCGGCGTACCTGCAAGCCACGCTGCGAGATCTCGCGCTGACGGCGGCAGACGACGCGGCACTCCGCGAGGCGGTCCGCCGCAAGAATGCGCCCGCGCTCGCGCAACTGCTGGCAACCCTGCCGCTTGACGCCCCCCACCAAGCCGCGCTCGCGCAATTGCCCTCGTTGTGGGGGGATCCCGCGGTGCTGGCGCGCGCCGTCTGCGTGAACGACGACGCCCGCGCGGCGATTGGACGATTAGGCGACGTCGTGGCGCGGCTCGCACAATTCGGACTTGCCGATTGCGTCACGCTCGACCTCGCCGAAAATCGCGGCATGGCATACTACACCGGGGTTTTGTTCGAGGGGTTCGTTCAGGGGCTGGGTTTTGCCGTGGCAAGCGGCGGGCGATACGATAACCTCATCGCGCATTTCGGACATGACATTCCCGCGGTCGGCTTTGCGATCGGCGTCGAGCGCGTGATGATGCTGCAACGTGCGCGCGCCAGTGTCGCGCCTGCTGTGATCGCCCAGATGTACGATGGGCGGGTTGAAGAGGCGCGCGCCCGCGGTCTAGTCGTCGAGGTAGACGTGTTGAACCGCGACGAGGCAGCCCTGCGCGAGTATGCGCGCGTGCGCGGCGCGCAAGCCATTTGGTGGCGCGAGGGAGGCATCGAAAATGCCTAACCTTACAATCGCCCTTGCCAAGGGTCGCCTGCTCGGACCTTCGCTAGCCATCTTCGAGTCGCTGGGTCACAACTTGAATGAGGCGCGCGGTTCGCGCAAACTCGTCATCGCGGCGCGAGACGCGCGCTTTGTCCTTGCCAAGCCGATGGACGTGCCGATCTACGTAGAGTACGGCGCGGCGGATGTTGGCATCGTCGGGCAGGATGCCTTGCGCGAGAGCGGCGCGAACGTATATGAGCCGCTCGCGCTGGGTTTCGGCGCGTGTCGCCTCGTCGTCGCGGGGAAAGCGGAGTATAAGAACGCGGAATGGAAAATGCTCGCGGGCTTGCGTGTCGCGACGAAATACCCGCGCGTGACCAAGCAGTACTTTTCCGCGCGCGGTCTGTCGGCAGAGGTTATCGAGGTGTATGGCTCAGTCGAACTGACGCCGATGGTCGGGCTAGCAGATTTGATTGTGGATGTCGTCGAGACAGGGCGCACGTTGCGCGAGAATGGGCTGGTTGAACTCGACGAGATTTTCAGATCGCAAGCCGCGTTTATCGTCAATCGCGCGGCGCACACGCTCCGGGCGAATGAGATTCGCGAGGTGATGGAGAAAATTCAGAATTCTAAATTCGTAATTCAAAATTCGCCTGTCGGAAAAGTTTGAATTTTGAATTACGAATTTTGAATTACGAATTGTACCTCCGCGATGCTTTCCAGCACGTAATCCGGTTTGAGCGACGCGCGCTCCAGGTCCGCGCGCTTGGAGAGACCGGTGAGCACTAATGCCGTCGGTATCCCCGCGCGCTGCCCCATCGCGATTTCCGTGGTGAGATTATCGCCGATCACCAAACATTCGCGCGCAGTCCGCCCCAGTCGTTCGAGCGCGATTTCCGCCATGAACGGCGAGGGCTTGCCGGCAACGAGTTCCAGTTTGCGCCCCGAACATCCTTCCAACGCGCCGATGATCGCGCCGGCGTCGGGAATTTCATCGTCTTCTTGTTGCCAAGTCGGCTCGGCGTTGGTCGCCCAAAAGCGCGCGCCCTTTCGCAGCGCGTGAAAGCCAATGCTCAATTTGCGAAAGTCGAATGTGCGGTCGGTGCTCGCGATGACCACGTCAATCGTGTTGGGGTCTTCGCTGAATTGAAAGTGCGGCGCGAGTTGTTCGACCAACGGCGGATCGCTGAGACAAAAGACGCGCGCGCGCGGCATCTCGTGCTGGAGCCGCTGGATGAGCACAAATGTGGAATTGATGATCTCACCGGGGCGAACGGCGATCCCTAGCCCGGCGAGTTTCTCCACATGTTCCGCCACCGACTCGATGGCGTTCGTCGCAAAGACGAGAGGATGCGCGCCCTTGCGCATCCTCTCGATGGTTGCGCGCGCGCCGGGGATGATCTGCGCGCCGCGATAAACTGTGCCGTCAAGATCGAGGATGATCCCGCGCGGTCTAGGCGAAGCCGCCAAAGTACTTGACCACCTGATCGACGCGGAGCACGCCATCGTACGCCAAGCCCGCGCCGCCTTGCTTCAGTTTTCCTTTTTCGCCAGCGGGATCGCCCAAGCAAGTTACGATGATGTCGGCATCATGCAAGTCTTCTTTCTCGGTGTAGGGATTCGTCGTGGCGACGACGTGCAGCTTCGCCGCTTTGCCCGCCAGCACACCGTTGCGCGAATCTTCGATGACAACACATTCTTCCGGTTTCAAACCCAGTTTCTCGAGCGCGAGGTTGTAAATCTCCGGATCTGGTTTTTTCTTCTTCACGATGTCGCCCGCCAGCACGCAATCGAACTTGATGTCTTTGAGAATCTGGGTCGTCAGCGTTTTGGCGGCTTCTTCATTGGATGTGGTGCAGATGCCAACCTTGAGTCCGGCTGCCATCGCTTCCCGCATGAATCGCTTAACGCCGGGGCGGAGCGGCAACTTGCCGCTGGCGATCAATTCGACGAAGAGCGCGGTCTTGCGCTTGTGCAGCGACTTGATCAAGTCTTCTTCTTCTTCCGGCATGACCGGCTTGCCAAAGCCCTTGGTGTGGAGATAGTGCTTCATCCGCTCCTTGCCCCCGGCGATCTGGAGCAACTCGTGGTATTCGTCCACATCCCACTCAAAGTTGTAACCGAATTCTTTGAACGTCAGATTGAACGAGACACGATGTCCGTCGCGTTCCGTGTCAATAATGACACCATCTTGATCGAACAGAATCGCTTTGATAGCCATGATTGATTTCTCCTTGAACAGACTGCCGACGGCAGACAACCGACCGCCGCCGGGATTCTCATGCGCTGAACCTTCAGCGGTCGGCGGTCTGTGGTCGGCGGTCAGGCGAACCTCACTTTGTCAAAAACTCGCGCACCGTCTCCACGAACAAACGATTTTCCTCTCTGCTGCCGATGGTCACGCGGAACCAGCCATCACTGCCGTACTTGGGTGACTCCCCGCGGAGAATGATGCCCTTGGTCTGCGCGTACTCGATAATGGCTTTGCCCGATTTTCCCGTCGGACCGGCATCGAACAAAATGTAATTGGATTGCGAAGGAAAGACGACCAGCCCTGGGACACTGCCCAACATTTCTTCGATGTACGCGATTTGCTCGTTGTTGTATTTGACGCGTTCCGCCAACCCCTCGCGATCCTCAAGTGACGCAAGCGCCGCCCACATGATGATCGTGCCGACATTCCAGGGCAGGAGCGTGGCGGCGACCTTCATCGCGACATCGCGGTCTGCCAGCAAGTAGCCAAAGCGCAATCCCGCCAAGCCGTACGCCTTGGACAGCGTTCGAGTGATCATCACGTTCTTGTATTTCTTGGTCAGTTGCACTTGCGACTTTTCCAAACCGGAGTACTCGACGTATGCTTCGTCAATCACCAGCGGGATGCCGGTCTCGGCAATGCGGACGAAATCCTGCGTGTCCATAAAATTGCCGGTCGGGTTGTTCGGATTCGCGATTGCGATGATCTTGGTCTTGGGCGTGATCGCTTTTAGAATGCCGTCGGCATCAAAGAGCAGTCGCTTGTCCTTGTAGATCATCGGCACGGAAACGAGTTTGCCGCCCAGCACATCGCAGCGCAATTGATAGATTGCAAAGCAAGGCGTGTGTTGAATAACCTCTTCGCCCGGCTGGAGAAACGTGCGAAAGGTCATGTCGAAAACTTCGCTCGAGCCGTTGCCGATGACGACATTCTCGGGGCCATCGAGACCATTCATCTCGGCGATCTTGGATCGGACGACGATGCCTTGGTCGGGGTAGCGATTCGCCATCTTGCCGTACTTGGTGATCGCCTCCACAACTTTGGGTGAAGGCGGCAGCGGATTCTCGTTCGACATCATGCGATGGAGCGACGCATCGCGCCACGCCAGATCAATGTGCGGCGAGAAATACATTTTTAGTGGTTTCATCCACGGTACAAAATACTCTTCAATTGGTTTGGTCATGATGACTCCTTGAAAAATAGACCGCCGACGGCAGACCGCGGATTATAACACCCGAAGCGAAGCGGAGTGGCGCGGCGATCGTCGGTCAGCGGCCGGGTTTTACGCTTTCCCCGCCGAACCGAGCATGTCAATCCACTTTTCAACCGCCTCGCGAATCTAGTTCTTGACCGCGGTGTTGATTTTGCCGGGATTGTATTCTTTGCGATGTTCGGTGATGTAGTTGAACGTCGTGTCAATCAGCGTGTACTTGAGTTCAGTCGAAACGTTGAATTTGGCGCCGCCCACTTCGATCAATTTCGCGACCGTGTGCGGCGGCAGTCCTGTCCCGCCGTGAACGATCAATGGCGCGCGCACGCCCTTGCCGTTGACCAACTGCGCGATCTTTCCCATTCGCTCGAAATCTACCTTGGGATCCTTGGTCGTGTAGACTCCGTGCGCGGTTCCAATCGCCGGAGCAAACAGGTCAACCCCGGTGCGGTCAACAAATTCAACCGACTGTTGCGGGTTTGCGAGTTGCGCTTCATCTTCCACAACCTTGATCTGATCCTCGACGCCGGAGACCGTTCCCAGTTCCGCCTCGACCGAGATAGCGCCGACCTTGTGGCAATAGTCCACCACTTCTTTCGTCGCGCGAATGTTTTCCTCGAACGGCAACTTGCTCGCATCGATCATAATGTTGGTGTAGCCGGCGTCGGCGCACTTTTTGCAGTAATCCACGTCGGTGCAGTGATCGAGGTGCAAGCAGATCGGAATCGGCGCGGCTTCGGCGAGCGCGCGGAACGCCGCGACCATCGTCTTTCTGCCGTAGAACTTGCTCGGCTCCACCGAGGTCTGGATGATGAGTGGTGCTTTTTTGTTGACGGCGGCTTCGATCACGCCTTCCATCTGAACAAAATCGGTAACGTTGAACGCGCCGACGGCGTACTTGCCTTGCGTCGCTTTGGTCAACATCCCTTTGGCATTTTCGACGGACATGGTACCCTCCTTTCGGAATTCGAGATTGGAAATTGGAAATTAGAGATTGGAGATTAGAGGTTAGACGCGATTTAACCGGCTATGCGTTTGGCGATGAACTCGTCCACACCAGCAAAACCCTTTGCGAAATTTTCGACGGTGCTGATCGTGGAGGGATGATCGTTGAATTGTTCCAGTTCCAAGCCGTTTGGGTCGTACGCCTGAATGCAGTACGGAATCTTGCTCATCTTGTCCAACACCTGCTCCGGCACATCCTCTTCGATCTCGGATCGAAACTCTAGTTCGTCGCCGATCTCAAAGAGCGGTTCGAGGACGTACGGCGGGCACGTGTAAACGATGTTTCCCCCGGCGAGTTTTTCGACATCCCAAAAGCGCATTTTCCCGGCGACGAGCGGACCGTGCCGCATCGAGCAAGCGAGCATCTTGCTGGCATAACCACCCTCTGCGAGGAGACGATACGCGCGCTTGAAAACCGCCAAGCCGAACCAGTGCTTGTCCTGCCACGACAGTTTGATGTTGCGCCGCTCGGCTTGCACGTCGAGAACTGGGTGTTCGGTCAGGCGTCCGATCATCATCGTGATGACCGCGCGCCACCGGGATAAATCCACTTTGTTCTTTTCCGCGATCTTGATCCCTTCCATCGCGGCATTCGCGGATGCCATGATCTGCGGCAAGGTGAAGCAGACCGTCGTGTTCGTCGAAATCGCTTTGGAGGTCAGGACCTTGACGACCTCGATCCCTTGCATCGAGGCGGGTACCTTGATCATCACGTTCGGACTGAGCGCGCGCAGTTCCTCCGCATCGTGGATCATCTGCGCGGTCTCGGTAAAGAGCCGCGGGTCTAATTGCCCGGAGAGCCAACCGAATCGCCCGCGCGACGCTTCATAGATCGGCAGATACAATTGCGCGCCGCGCTTGACGACTTCCTTGTAGGTAAGCCAGGTATACTCTT
>Ga0233422_10000854_pt1 | contig 14523 bp, 12 predicted proteins | sample Watercolumn_Mata_2_FD_182724 | JGI IMG/M metagenome (GOLD analysis project Ga0233422, IMG submission 182724) | Freshwater microbial communities from Lake Matano, South Sulawesi, Indonesia - Watercolumn_Matano_2014_110_MG | ecosystem: Environmental > Aquatic > Freshwater > Lake | place...
GGAAAATGCTTACTCCGTGCAATGCTATCTGAAGGGAGCAAAAGCAAATGCTTTTCATCCAAAAATAATTGTTTTCCCCATGGTATGGGTGCTTCAGCATGAAAAACTGTCGTCAGTGTGTCTCCACTTTTTGTCCAAGTACCACTGTAGAAATATGAGTACTCAAGAAATCCTTTTCCTTCAAATTCTACTTTACCATTTTGACGAAAAATTAATTCAGCAGTATTCATTGTTGCATTAAATCGACCCTTTAGTACTACCTGACTTTGAAAGCGCTCTGCATCAAATGCAAATGGATCGGCAAATGCGAAAAGTAAAGAGAACAGATATATACCCACGGGAAACAATCGTCGAATGCCTCCCCTTGGTTTTTCTTTGTAAAATCTTGCGATGGTAACTATTATCATTATACCTACTGCAATTGCAATTATTACGATAGCTATTTTGATAATGAGTGGAATTAAGCCCACTATTTGTTTCCAATAGTACTCAGACTTCACTATTAACAATAAGATACCCCCTAGAATCAGGGCATTTTTAATTCTAGTGTTTTCAGTATCTCTGTTTATTACTTCGCTTTTCATTACCAGATCTTCACACGTAAATTTTCAGAACGCCATAGAGCGTCTCCCTCTTTCACACCAAATGCTGAATAAAATTCTGGTGAGTTTGCTAACGGACCATTGACACGAAACTTCGCTGGTGAATGTACATCACTTTTTACCTGACTTGCAATTCCTTCCGGTCGCATATTGATCATCCAAGCAAATGCATGTCCAAGAAAAAATCTTTTACTCGGACTGAGTCCAGAAATAAAATCATTATTTCGAAATTGCTTTGTTTGTCTGAAAGCATCATAGCCCATCATCAAACCACCAAGATCAGCTATATTTTCACCCTGTGTTTGTTCACCATTGATATGGAGACTATCAACCGCGATATAATTATTATATTGCTCAACAATCATCTTGGTTTTTGTAAAGAATTTTGTGCTATCTTCTGTAGTCCACCAATTACTCATGTTACCCTGTTCATCGTACTGACATCCCTGATCGTCAAAACCGTGTGTAATTTCATGCCCAAATGTAGAGCCACCAATGATGGAATACAAGATTGCGTCATCAGCCATCGTTCGCTCGAAACCAGGAACAATAATATTACATCCCGGAACACAAATTTCATTATTAGATGGATTGTAATATGCATTGTATGTTTGTGGTTGCATATCCCATTCAGTCCGATCAACAGGTTTGCCAAACTTCGCCAGCATATAACGCGTATGCCACTCATTCGCCGCCATAACGTTTTTTACATACGATGATCTATCAATTTGCATAGAGCCAAGATCGCGCCACTTATCAGGATAACCTACTTTCATGATAACAGCATCCAATTTCTTCAACGCCTTCACTTTAGTTGCTTGGCTCATCCAATCGAGCTGTTTTATCCGTTCGGCATACACCTGCTTGATTGCATTCCCGATCTCAAGCAGTTTTTCTTTTGTTCCTTTAGGCAGATATTCGGCTACATATACCTGACCGATCAATTCACCAAGCGATCGGTCTGCTTGCTCAACAACACGTTCCCAGCGAGGCTTCGGTTCAGGAACACCGCGAAGCACAGTTGAATAAAACTGAAAGTTTTCCATGAAAGTCTTATCATCTAAATAACGTGCAAGCCCACGGACAAGATGAAACTTGAGATAATTTTTCCAATCATCTAAGGAAAACGCCTTGAGATGAGTGTTTAATGCAGTCAGAAATTCAGGTTGGCCAACGATTACAGTGTCAATATTTTTTAATCCCGTGCTTTGTGTAAATAGTGCCCAATTGAAATTGGGAATTGTCTCAGTAAGCTGTTTGAAGGACATCTTATTATAATTCTTGATCGGATCACGAGTATCTTCGAGTTTGCGACAGGCCTGCGCAAGGGCAGTCTCTAAGCTCATAGTATGTTCTGCGGCAAGCTTGGCTTTTCCATTTTCATATTCAAGGTTTTTAAAGACACTTGTGAGGTGTTCGATAAATTTTTGCCGTATCATTACAGCTCTTTCTTCAATGTCGAAGTAGAATCTTCGATCTGGTAAACTTAAACCTCCTTGCATAATGAAGACCGCATATTTGCTGCTGATCCGATCATCTTGTCCCACCCAAAATCTGAAAAGTGGTGCGCCTGCAATAACATGAATATGTGCTGCAACCTTCGCGACGCCTTTCAGGTCTTTTATACCATCGATCGTGGCAAATTCGTCGTTGAGATCCTTGAGTCCGTTTTTATTAAGTGTAATGCTGTCCATTCCCGAGTTAAAAAAATCACCAATTTTTTGCTTATTGCTACCTCGCTGGGCATTTTTAAGTGCTGCGGACGATTCACAGACATTTCTTATCTGAGCATTGATAGTATCTTGAATGATTTGCCACAGACCATTGCTCGGTTCGCTTGCCGGAATCGGATTTTCCTTGAACCATTTTCCATTAGCATATAGGAAAAAATCGTCTCCTGGTTTTACAGTTGTATCAATATGTGCTAGAAGCGGATCGAGTTGGAGTGATTGACCGAGAAGTCCTAACGAGAAACAAGAAATTAATATTAGTAGAATATTTATTTTGTTCATTAAAAAAGTCCTACTTATTGGTGAATGATTAAGAACCTATGTACAGTATACAAAAAAGGAAGTACGAATTCCCAAAGTGAAAGAAGGCATATTCTAATAGAAATATTCTGATCGTAAAACAAGTTTTTTTGTGATGATTCATACTGATATCACTTTCATCGTTGGATTACATTAATAGAAATCCTTGTTTTTATGGATAAAAAGCATCATAATTTATCTGTTAAAATCAATATGCGTTTATTCATGTTCCAGTATGAATTCACCTGTGGGGATTCCCAGATTGCCAGAGTTATTGGAATATGGTTATAGGGGAAAATTGAAATATGAAAAATTTAACTCTTCAACAGAAAATTGTTTTTCCGATTCTTGGTACGATTGCACTCGTTGCGCTGACGGCAACGTGGTATTTTGTATCTAAACAAAATAGCGAGACTGATAAATGGTTTCGAGAAGAACTCCATACGTTAGCGATAACAACGGGTCTGATGATACATCCGGCTGCAGAAGAATTTGTTCAATCTAAAGGATATCGCGCGCATCGCGCATCACTCACAACTGATCAAAACCATAGTTCACTGGATGAATTTGAACGACAGGCATTGCAGGCTTTTCGACGCGATCCCAAGTTGAAGATATATATCGATGAAGTAACCATCAATGGGATTGATCATTTAATAGTATTTGCACCAACAAAATTACGCTCTGAGTGTAGCAGTTGTCACGTAAACTCTGGTTTAAATCTTTATGCAGACAAGAAAGAAGGTGATGTAGTTGCAATATTTGGTGTATCCGGATCTTTAGAAGAAATAAGGAAGGCGGAAAAACAAACTATTATCGTTGCTCTACTAGTTACAGCTTTCATCGTTGGAATATTTGGTTGGTGTATTCATTCTCTTCTTAATTCCACTCTGCTTGTTCCAATGCAGGAACTCAAGTTCCAATCTGAAGCAATTGCTGGTGGTGATCTTCGTATTAAAGATACACCAGCGCTTCTTAAGAAGATTGAGACAAACGACGAAATTGGATCTGTTACTCGTTCGTATGCCAGAATGGTGCAGGGATTGCGAGCCACAATTCACAAGCTCCATGAGGCATCACTTGCAGTTACAACGGCATCAAGTCAGATAACATCAAGTATGGAAGAAATTTCTGCAGGTGCACAAGAACAATTGAATCAAACGAGCAAAGTCGTTCATGCAATTGAAGAGTTAAACACTACAATATTAGAGAACAACAAAAATGCTTCTTTGACCGGCACAATTGCAGAACAAGCTCGTAAAGCAGCCGAGAGCGGTGGTGCTATTGTATCAGCGACAGTTGAAGGTATGAGACGCATTTCTGATGCCACAAAAAAGAATTCTGAAACCGCAGAAGCTTTGGGAAAATCGAGTAAAAAGATCGGAGAAATTGTAGACATTATAAACGAAATTGCCGATCAGACAAATTTACTTGCACTCAATGCCGCTATCGAGGCGGCACGTGCGGGAGAACATGGTCGCGGTTTTTCTGTCGTCGCTGATGAAGTACGTGTTCTTGCAGAAAGGACTATGAAATCGACACAAGAAATCGCTCGGATGATTACATCTATTCAAAAGGATACAAAAGATGTCGTCGAACTTATGAGGATTGGAATGAAAGAGGTTAGCGATGGAATTGCACTCGCCGAAAACGCTAACCAATCGCTACATGAAATTACTGATATATCTCAAAAAATGATGGAAATGGTTTCGCAGATAACTGAAGGCGGCAACGTTCAATCTGAAACAAGTGAGCAAATTTCAAAAGAAGTGGAGACGATTAATAACATTACAAACCAAATGGCAAACGGAACGCTTGAAGTTGCCAAAGCCTCTGAAGATTTAAATCGACTTACTGAGCAGCTACAAGAAGTGGTTAAAAAATTTCAACTTGATAAGATGGAATCGCGAAACAATTGGTTTTTACCAACCTCCCTTAAACAAAATAAATACTTTTCACCGGTGAAAAGTTAAATTAGAATTAGCTAATCAATTCTATTTGAAACATATTACACTCTATAAAAAAGGTTCAAGGGTGAAATTGAATCTAGACACATTGGTAGCTAGTATGAAAATGTCGTAAGAAGTCTCATATCATGTTTTTCGGTTAATCCACTTATCAATCAAAAATCCGGTTATACTACCAAGAATAATTGTCATCAATCCAATAGGTATAAGACTTAGTGGTTCCTTCCAACCAATCAGAATCGCTGTAGGAAGTAGAATTAGAAATGCAATAAGTATTCCCTTTAATGCACTTTTCAGCTTAATATCAGTTGTCGCCGTTAATACACCAACGATTACCCACATTGTAAATGCGGAAAAATTTGCATCCCATGATAATCCTTGCACGATCATAGGAATTACATCGAAAATTCCTGCAATAACACCGACAATTAAACCAATTCGGATTTTTTTCATTATGAAGCTCTCTCTTTTATCGAAGTTGAGTGTTTACATTTTTTGAAGGATACGGAGTTTCTCATTTGCTAGCTTTAGGATTTCTTTGAATTGCACCGTGTCCTTAATTTCTATCAACTTCATTGGCGGTGGTGGATTCGTAAGACAATCAGCTAAAGAAAATTTAAACCAACGCACATCATGCCATCTACCAAGTTTGAAACCGATATTTTTGAAATCACCGATTTCAGAAAATCCAAGAGCTCGGTGGAACTTTTCACTCTTCTCATTCGGTAATGCAACTCCCGCGAAAAGACTAACATATCCCTGAACTCTTAGCAGTGCAAAGAGCGTTTCATAGAGTATACGTGCAATTCCTTTCCGATGATATTCTGAAGCTAGATAGATAGTGGATTCTGGTGACCATTGATAACCAATTTTTAAACGATGCTTGCTGGCATATGTATATCCAATAATTGTGTTTTCATGCTCACATACCAACCAAGGGTAATCTTCTATAACTAATTTAATTCTGTGTTTGAAGTCTTCAAGTGTAGGCACATCATACTCAAATGTAATGGCAGTAGAAATCACATAAGGCGCATATACATTTAGAACCGCCTGTGCATCGGCATCTGCTATCAATCGAATTTGCATTTTACTCATTCTGAAAAATATTACCAATAATGATGGACAAGCGGTTGAATATGTTGCCTGTATATTTCATAAATCTTATTCATTTTTTCTTCTGTGAAGACAGGTATATCGGCTGCTTTACAATTTTCTTCAACTTGCGCAGGATTCTTTGCACCCGGAATTGCGCATGTTACCGCTGACTGCATGAGAATCCATTTAAGAGCAAATTGGGTCATGCTCATTCCAGGAGAAACGAGTGGGCGTAATTTTTCGACGACATCTAAGCTCAAATTATAATCGATACCTGAAAATGTTTCACCACGATCAAAGGCCTCACCTTGCCGATTAAACATTCTATGGTCGTCCTGCTCGAATATCGTCTGCTTTGACATCTTGCCGGTCAGCATGCCCGACGAAAGTGGAAGTCGAGCCAGAACACCAACTTTTCGCTTTCTTGCTTCACAGAAAAACAATTCCGCTGGTCGCTGGCGAAAAATATTATAAATGATCTGTACAGATTGGACATTTGGAAATTCGATAGCTTTCAACGCTTCTTCCACTTTTTCTACGCTTACACCATAAAATCGAAGCTTACCTGTTCGAACAAATTCATCCAGAATACCAAATACATCGGGCATATAATAGACTTCTGTCGGTGGGCAATGAAGCTGAAGAAGATCTATAGCCTCGGTATTTAGATTTTTGAGACTCCGTTCGATAAACATTGTTAAGTTTTCTTTATTATAACCAGAAGCCGAATGTGGATTCAATCTGCGTCCGGTCTTTGTTGCAATATAAAATTGTCCTGAACGTTCTTTTCTGAGCCGGGCAAGAAGCTGTTCGCTTCGACCATCGCCATAGACATCGGCGGTATCGAAGAAATTTACACCAAGATCGAGTGCCCGATGAAGTGCTGCAAGTGAATTCCGATCATCTACGGTTCCCCATGTACCACCAATTGCCCATGCACCAAAGCTTATGGTTGAGATATTCCATCCGGTTCTTCCAAGTGTACGGTATTCCATTAAACACCCTCTATTGAACAAAATATTTGCGTGATATTAAAATCTTTCGTAAAACGCCTGAAAATGATAATTAGTTTTTTTCTGAGTCGCAAGGTGAAGCAGGTGTAACCAAAACAATTATTCCGCTAAATTTGAATAGTAATGCCTTAAAGTTGGGAAGGAGTTTTGGCAAAGCCAATCCTACGGAAAACTTCCGACTTAGTATATTTTTCCATCTACTCATTACTATTCTGAGTGGTTCGGGAGAGAATTTCACTCACAGCGAGGGAAGCGCATGTATTCGGAATAATTTATCAACTTATTTTGAACAGAAAATGCTTAAGTTGATTTAAGGAATGTGAGTGTAACAGATGTACCACCTTCACGATTTACCTCAATATGACCTTGTAGCTGCTTGGTCAAAGTCATGATAAGTTGAAATCCAAGAGATATTGTATTCTGTAAATCGATGTTAGCTGGCAGTCCAACTCCATTATCGCTTACAGTAACTGTAAATGTGTACTCACCCTCAGATTTTAAAAGTATACGGATTATTCCTTCTCGTTGATTTGGAAATGCATGTTTCAAGGCGTTCGAAAGAAGCTCGTTCACAATCAATCCACAAGGAATTGCAAAATCAAGACTGAATTTCATAGGTTCAACATCTAAATCGAGATCTATCGATCCTTTTGCATAACTTCGAATCATCTCTGTCGATAGCATCCGAATATAGGCATCAAAATCGATCGCAGAAAGCGAGCGTGAACGATAAAGCTGCTCATGAATAAGTGCCATCGATTTAATGCGTGCCTGACTATCGACAAAGAGAGAAAGGTCGTATGGATCTTTAATAGCCTCCGATTGTAGGCTCAGGAGGCTTGAAATGACCTGCAGATTGTTCTTCACCCTATGATGTGTTTCCTTAAGAAGCACCTCTTTTTCTTGAAGTGATGCACGTATTTGTTCCTCAGTGTGTTTTCGCTCAGAAATATCTGAAGCTACACCAACAAGTGCAACAGGTTTTCCTTTATCATCATGCACAACAGACGTGGAAAGGAAAACCGGAAAAATGGATCCGTCTTTTTTTCGGTTGAGACGTTCACCCTGCCAACCACCATTAAGAGTTGTATTGAGAATATCTTCATCAGACGGATTAACATCGCTGGTTACCAAACCAATATGTTTGCCAATTAATTCATGCTCTTCCCATCCATAAGTTTTTATAAACGCATCATTAACATATAATAGAATATTCTTCAAGTCAGTAATACTTATACATTCACCAATACTTTTAATTGTATGCCTAAACAATGCGAGTGTTTCGAGCGCTCTCTTTTGCTCTGTAATGTCCTCATAGGTTCCCAACACACCAATGACTGAGCCATCCTTATCTCGTAATGGAACTTTACTGGTTTTCAACCAGCCTAGACTGCCGTCATTTTTGACCATTGATTCTTCGTAATTCAATTTTGGTTTTCCTGTCTCGATTACCTGTTTATCATCAGCACGAAAATGTTCGGCTAATGCTGCTGAAGAAGTTGCTTCATCTGTTTTTCCGATAAGATCGCTCGGATTTTCATACCCACAATCTTGAGCATGTGACTTATTGCAGCCTACATATTTCGAATTTCGATCTTTCCAGAATACTCTTTGAGGAATTGTATTTAGCACAAGGAGTAGCATTTGACGAGAGTTAAATAAATCTTCCTCTGCGCGTTTCAATGTAAATAGATGCCCCATTGCTGTACCGTAAACATCCAGAACTTTTAGGTCCTCATCAGTAATCGGTGCCCTACTTAGGAGATTATCTACTGCATAAATACCAATTATCTTCTCACCATTCCAAAGCCGTGCAACTGCATGATCGCCACTTCCAACATATTCTAAATTGTCATTGTATAAAGCTTCATCCTTAAAAAACACAACTGACTCCTGACTTTTCAGTAGTTGCAGAACTGTAGGAGTCTCTTTGAGGGGTCTCTTTAGATGTTTCTCATTACGTAAACGACCTTTCTCGTCTGTTCCATAAATTCCCAATAAGGTTTGCTGGTCTTCGGAGAAAAAACACAAACCGACCCGATCAAAACCTAATCGTTCGATTGCTAACTCAACAGATCCACGGCATAGATCGTCGAAAGATTCAATTTTCGAGAGTTCGTTAATTGTATTCAATACACGTGTCAATCGTTCGGAAAAGAATCGTTGTGCTCCCTCCCGTTTGCGTAGAGCATCTTCCGCACGCATACGTTCTGTAATATTGCGAATGATTACAATAATTTGATTTTCTCGCAAAGGAATAAGTCTCGCTTCATAAAAATGGTGTTCATTTTCATACGGGAGAGAGTATTCAACGCTTATCACCGATTTATTTTCTTGTACGAGTCGAAGTGCCTCAGAAAATTTTTCGTTCACAAATTTATTTGGAATATCCTGAATTCGTTTTCCCACTAAGTCTTTGGGTGGGCTCGATAAATCGATCGTTGCTCCAGCTTTATAGCTCAGAATTTTTCCGGTCTCATCGATCCGGAACACAAAATCAGGAATGGCTAGAAAAACTGCACGCATTTCCGAATTAGCTTCGAACAGTTCCTGTGAACTCAAATCGAGCGATCGCTCAAGCATAGTACGGTCAATATCAGACTCGCGATACGCGTGGTTTACTGCATTGATAAATCCTTGCCACTCCTGAGGAATCTGAAAATGATCACCAAATGCTCGCCTAAGTTGACGCTTTAATAAACTGTGCATCTGATCCATACTTACTCCTCAAAAAGAGTTGTAATAGTCATCGATTGATTATGTAACTCGCATCTTGTACCGAGTGCAAACGGAGAAATTTCACCATACGAATAAAATCCAGCTAATACAGCCTGTGATCCAAGTATATCCCGAACGCCTTCCACTTCCTCTTCAATGCGTTGTTTCAATATCAGTTTTCTGCCGACACAACTTATTAGAATAGCCAATGCTGGAGTGTTTCGAGCAATACCCTGATAACTTGCTCTCGCAGCACCAATTGCACCATCGATAAGTCGGTCAAAATTTGCTTTCATAAATCTTGCATATGAACCCTCTGGAACATCCCCTGCGAATGTCATGGTCTGTTCCTTCTCGTCGATCGAAAGTATAGTACGGACAACGCCTGTCTCACCGGATTTCATTCTAATTCCTAATGGAAATAATAAACCTGTTGCAGGAAGGCCTTTAGCATGCTCGCCTAGATATCTCTTATATAGTTCTAATGCAGATTGACCGTCGAGTTCAAACAATACATTTCCATTTGAGCGCGTAATTATACGCTCAGGTCCAAAAGAATCCCATCCACCCAACGAACCGAATCCAACATGCAGTCGATCTCCATAAAATCCCAGGAGGGCAATTGTCTCTTTCTCAGGTTGACCATCCATAATGACATGAGTTTCTGAAAACCGATCACCATCACCCGCTAAACCACCCGTAATTGTGACTCCCTCAGGTAGGTGATTTGATAAACCCCGAACTAACTCGCTGCCGTTCACTTTTAATCCATCTGATAGCACAAATAAATGGTTGAGTTTTTGATCTTTACCCGTTTTTCCTAGAATACTTTGTGGAAGATTTTTAACAAGGAGTTCGCCTGCATCATACGAATTTACTACCTGTTTAAGTTTTACAAGTGTACCCCTTACTTCAGTGTACTCAAACTGCACTGCTGTCGTAACAATAGAATCATCTAAAACCTGAGTTCCACAGATCTCGCCTGCAGTAGTACAACCTAGAATATGCGCTTGCGGGTAGAATTCTTTTATCTGAAAAAATGTTTTTTTCTCTGCAAGAGTTGAAGGTGCACAAAACACAAAAACAACTTGAGCGGAATTCATTTCCTGAGTTATTCGATCGGGACACCACCCCTGCGATTTTATCCATCGTCGCTGTTCGAGTCTCATACCTTTATCTCCTTAACTTCTCTTGCTGCTGAACCAATAACAAATTCAAACGAGTTAATTAGCTTTTGTAAAGGTACTCAAACTTTATTTGACATCAATACATCAAAAAGGTTGAAGAAGAGCTGAATTCACCAAAGAAGGTAATAAAAAATCTGCTGATCCGAAGATATGTGGGCTGAGCAACAGAATGGAGGTCATTAGCACTAAAGCAAGGTATAACTGAAACCTAGCGCTAATGTCTGCTTGATTTGTGTACGAGCTTGCACTTGTGTGTCATGTATGAGTTGGACATTAAGATTAACAGAGAGATATTTGTTCACTTTAGCCGAAAGAGTATTATCACTTCGGACGGTAGTTTTTTCGAAATATTTTATCGGTGCAAATAATTCCAATTTAGAGTTTAGTAGAACATTCTCCAGAACAGTCCAGCCGATTTCTGTGACAGATTCCATACCGCCATCTACTTTCACTTTTTCAACCTGTACAGTGGTTGGATCGTCTGAATATGTATTGAACTTATCTGTTACTACTTCACGAAGAGCAATACCAAACCGCGTTTTTACTTCAGGCATAGGCTGGTATCCTACTCCTGCAGATTGAGTGAGATACACTGGATCAAAGAAATTTGATACAGGTGTTGCTTGCCCTGCCGCATTATATGTCGCACCCTCAATAAACTGCGATTTTAATGATGCTGAAGCGTAAGGATTGATAAACGCACCAACCTTGTAAGTTAAAACACTTTCCAGATCAATTTTGTCATCTGTTTTCCGAATGCTTTGAGAACCAAGTTTAGCTTGACCAAATCCAAACTTGTAACTGTTTACCCAATCGATTACTCCCTCAGCATAAGTTGACTTTCCCTCAATGAACAGAGCATACGCAAGGGCATTCTCTCCGCCTTGTGCCCAATCGGTAAATGAAACTTGTGTAATATTTGCACTAAGAATCATGGTATGCTTCCAGGGGATTGTTTCAGTGATTGACGAAGGCAATGATGACTGTGTTTGTGTAAAAGCAACCTGTATGAAAACAGTTAAACTTAGCCAGATAAATTTTTTCATGTTGAATCCAATGAAATTAAAGATGAAAATCTTTTTCCCACCCGGAAACGAAGAAATTCGATAATGATTTCATTTTTACTTAGTTCTGAAAAATTCAATTCGCCGGTTTTGCACTCTACCTTCGGGGGTAAGATTAGTCGCGATCGGATCAGCTGAACCACATCCCTGTGCTTTAATTTTTGCGACAGGGATACCACGCTTCACCAACCAATGCTTAACGGCTTCAGCTCGTGACTTTGTGAGTTCAATATTTCTTTCTTCATCATTCATATTATCGGTGTATGCCCGTATCTCAAATTCCATAGATGGATTCTTCTGGTACATCGATAAGGCACGTTCAAGCACTGCATCGGACGCAGGAGTCAATGAAGTGCCGCCATTACTAAACTCGATGCCATGCAAAACAATAGATTTACCCACACCAATAGGTAAAGAGCTGTCTATTTTGGATTGTATTGCCAGAGATACATCGGCTATTCCACCGCGCATATCCTTATTCTTATGTTGCGCGAGCGATTCCTCAAATACACCAACACACACAATCATAATGGTCAAAACCATCAGCTTGAAATGTTTCGTCATTATTCCCTCCTTGCAAAAAATAAATTTGAAAAAAGAACTACTAAAAACTATAAGATAGGAGGTAAAACATCAATTGAAGAATCTGCAATAAACATTACAGTTTTGTAATAGATTTACTAGTGATTTTGAACACGAAGAAAAAGGAAATAAAGAAGATTGGATAATTTAAAAATCGGGGCGAAGAATAAAGCCTTCACCATGGATGGTAGATATTAGCTTCTTATCAAAACCTTCATTAATTGATTTTCGTAAACGGCTTACATTGACGTCGACAACATTAGTACCCGGATCGAACGTTAGTCCCCAGACTTCCTCTGCCAATCGTTTTCGAGAAATCACCTCAGATGGATGTCGCAGAAAATATTCCAGAAGTGTAAATTCTTTTGGAGTCAGAATAATCTTTTTGTTACCTCGAACAACATTGCGTTTTACTACATCTAGGATCAAGTCTTCACATTGAAGGATACCAGTTCTCTGATCCCCGCTTCGATTAAGAATAGTCTCAATTCGAGCAAGCAATTCACGGGCGTCAAATGGTTTGCTTAGATAATCGTCTGCACCAAACTTCAGGCCTTTCACACGATCATCCACTTCTGCTTGCGCCGAAAGAATAAGTACTGGTGTCGTATATGATTCGGCACGTAACCGTGATAAGACTTCTAAACCCGAAATATCGGGAAGGCCAATATCCAAGATGATAAATTCAAATTGTTTTTGTTTTGCTTCAATTAACGCCTGTTCACCTGTATATACAGCCGTTACCTGATATCCTCCTCTTGTAAGTTGATGCTGAACAACTCGGGCTGTTTGTTTATGATCTTCAACAAGAAGTATATGAAGTTGCTTCCGGTTTTCCATGATAATTCTATTTTTTGCTCTCTAAAACAACGAAAGCAACTACTGTGTTATCGGTATGAGATAATGACAAATGAACAATAAATTGTTCCAACGCTTTCGCAACGCCACGTGAAAGTAGAATATGTGGTGCTCCAGATTGATCGTTTACTACTTCAATATCACGCCAGTGAAATGCCCCACTCCAGCCAGTACGCATTGCTTTAGCAACCGCTTCTTTGGCCGCGAACCGAGCAGCAAAATGAATATAAGATTTTTTACGAGTCTTGCAGTAAGTTACCTCCATATCGCTAAAAATTTTATCTAAAAATACTTTGCCCTGCTTCTCTAGCACTTCTTTCATCCGCTGGACATCTACTACATCGACACCGATGCCTTGAATTTTTCCCATTGTTAGACTTTCTGGTTATGCTCTTTAACGATGTCAATCACTTGCGTAATATCATCAATATCGTAATCGGCGTGTGATAGTTCTGTGCCGAATGTATTTCCATAACGCGCAAAAATTGTTTTCATGCCCACTTGTGCCGCACCTACAACATCGCGTTCAGCCCAATCGCCAACCATTATTGCTTCTTTTGGAGAGATACGTAGCAAATCGAGAATTTTTCGAAATGGCTCCGGATTCGGTTTACGCATACCTGTGTCCTCAAATGTCACAACCGCATCAAACAGATGGTGAAAGTCTAGATAACAAAGCCGAAGCCATGCTTCCTTTGCTGGTGCATCCGACACAACACCAAGCTTAATATGCATTTTGGAAAGTTCAATAAGAGTCATTGTAACATGCGGATACGGAACAAGTGCAGCTTCACGCGCACGCCGGTAAGCAATAACACCAGCTGAAAGAATTTTATAATCAACTTTTTCAAATTCCCGATACAACAACTCATCAAACACACTTTGAAATTCTATCCCGTGTTCATTGTATATCTGATCAATCCGGTTTCGAATTTCTTCTTTCGACAACTTTAATCCGGCATCGCGCATAGCAAGAATCGCAGCATCAACCGCCTGGCGCTTCATCTGCATAAAATCGACAAGTGTATTATCTAAATCGAAAACGACGGCTTTGATCATATGAGATGTTTACTTTTGTTGAAGTAAAAATTCTATAGCTAAATAATAGCTCCGCGCACCAAAACCTGCGATTACACCGGTGCATACCGGTGCAATAACAGAATTCCGGCGAAAATCTTCGCGATTATGTACATTACTTAAGTGAACTTCCACGACAGGAATTTTTAATGCGGCTACTGCATCCCTGATTGCATATGAATAGTGAGTATAAGCTCCTGGATTTAGTACAACGCCGTTAACTGATGCTTCGAGTCCCTTGTGTAGCGCATCAATAACGCCCCCTTCGCTGTTCGATTGATAAAATTCCAATTTCTCTTTTGGAAATTTATCTTTCAATCTGTTTTC
>Ga0233422_10000855_pt1 | contig 14522 bp, 8 predicted proteins | sample Watercolumn_Mata_2_FD_182724 | JGI IMG/M metagenome (GOLD analysis project Ga0233422, IMG submission 182724) | Freshwater microbial communities from Lake Matano, South Sulawesi, Indonesia - Watercolumn_Matano_2014_110_MG | ecosystem: Environmental > Aquatic > Freshwater > Lake | place...
CGTAAGAAGTTTGATGGAAGTTGTTCCTAGTACGAGAGGACCGGAATGAACGAACCTCTGGTGTGCCAGTTGTCCTGCCAAGGGCATTGCTGGGTAGCTAAGTTCGGACGGGATAAGCGCTGAAAGCATCTAAGCGCGAAGCCTCTCCCAAGATAAGACTTCGCAGATTCATAGCAGATGACTATGTTGATAGGCCACAGGTGTAAGGCCGGTAACGGCTTCAGCCGAGTGGTACTAATAATCTCGTTAATCCCGCATAAGGGGAAATATATTCAGTTAACAGTTAACAGAAAATAGTTAACAACTTAAGAGATTAGTAATTAGTGGGTTAGCCACTATTGGTGATAAAAATTATCTGCCATTCCTGCGTTTAATTGCGGTGCAATTACAGGCAAAGCCGGTTTGAAAGCAGGAATTTATATCGTGTTTTATGTAAATTTATGGATTCCCGCTTGCGCGGGAATGACAAAATAAATTTACAATTTATTAAAAAGCTGGATTAAGGAGAAAAATTAGAAGAAATGGATGCCAGAATTTATTCTGGATATTGTTCATCTAAAACAAGTTTTAGCGTTCATATCTTTCAAACCATATTTTTTCATTGCAGTCAAACAATGGGGGCTATGCTGGAGTTGTCCCACCCGTTCCCATTCCGAACACGGAAGTGAAATACTCCAAGGCCGATGATAGTATGTCCTTTGACATGCGAAAGTAGGTAGCCCTCTTTGCTTGGTTGTAATAATAAATGACAAGGATTTATCTTTGTCATTTTTGTTTTGAATTGACAATAAAATACAGATATTATAGCATCTTAATAAAACATATTTAAGGAGGGGGAAATGCAAGGAATAGTTTGGGGTTTGATTGAACGGTTCGAAAAAATTATAGAGGGGAAGGAACCGTTAAATCCGCGCACCGAGGTTATTCGCATAAGCGAGATTCACCCTGTTTATGTGAACATTGACACGCCACCTGCCCGTTTTAAAAAAGTTTTGCAGGCGAATCCCGACTTTGAAGCCTGCGAAAGATTTAAGGCGAGATGCCGGCCGGTGGCTTTTTTTCCAGGCGAATTGGAAAATAATTTACCGCTAAACGCCTTCCCAATTTATTTAGTTATTCCTTGGAATAACGCGGGTCCGCTGGAACTGTTGCAACGCATGCGCGGTCTTGTTCTTTTTAACCGCGTCGTCGGTCCGGACAGAATTATCGGGCCATGTTTTGACAATGAATACGGCCAGTGGGGAGCGGTTCTTTTGCGGGACGAAACAGCGCTGCTAAACTTTCCATATATGGACCGCGACCGGAGCTTAAAAATCGCTTTGGGAAAAAACTGGCGCGACATAGGTTGGCTGCGTTCCCTACTCATGAGTAATGAAGTTATTCTTTATAATTTAATAGACCAAATTTAATATTTCAGCCCCGGTTTTCCGGCGGCTTTTTTGTTAAATTTTAGTATAGCGCGACAAGAATCATATATATATTATTTTCTACGATCGTAGAAGATAATATATATTTTAGAAAATAGGTTGAAGAATATAATATTGTGATTATTTAGCCGCTTGCGATGCTCGTTGTAATTGTTTTTCAATTATTCACAAGCGATTGTTGCATATTTTGGAGGTTGGAATATAATTAGCAATATGGAGTCACGCGCAAAAAAACAAATTTTTATCGGGTCAATTGTTATTTTGGTTGTTTTGACAATGGCTTTTGCCATTGATTTTTTTTATTTTCGCGAGGCGCCGACATGCGCTGATAACAAGAAAAATCAAGGAGAAGAGGGGATTGATTGCGGCGGGCCTTGTCGGGCATGCGACGAGATAAATCTTAAGAATGTGCAGGTTTTGTGGGTAAAAGCATTACCTACAACCGGCAATAATTATGATTTAGCGGCGCGGATCAAAAATCTTAACCAAAATCACGGCAGCCCCGCGCTAAGTTATGAATTTAAAATTTATGATTTAAACAATAATCTTATTGGTTCGCGAACCGGCACTGGCTTTATAATGCCGCGCGAAGAAAAATATTTAATTGAATTGAGGGTTTCCGCCAGCGCGCAGGCGGCGAAAGTTGCTCTTTTAATAACAGAAACCTCGTGGCAAAAAACAACGAAATACGAAGATATCAGACTTTCTATTTTTGAAAAAAAATATCAATTAATTGATTCGGAAAATATTTATTCCGAAGCAAGCGGAATAATAAAAAATTCAAGCTATTTTGATTTAAAAAACACAAGGATTAATGTTGCTTTGAAAGACGAAAAAGGCGAGCTGGTTGCGGTTAATCTGGTTGAGTTGGTTGATCTTGTCGCCGGGCAAGAAAGATATTTTTCCGCGCCCTGGTTTTTCCGTTTTGTCGGCAGCGTTTTTTCCATAGATATTGAACCGACGGCCAATGTTTTTTAAATAATGAATTCAATTTTAGCGAACCTTAAAAAATTTGATTGGGCGCTTTTAACCGCCGTTTTTTTAATTTCGGGATGGAGTTTGGCAACTATTTATTACTTAAGCGCAGACGCGGATTTTTTAAATTTTAAAAAGCAGCTTGCTTTTTTTGTAGCGGGCTTTTTAGTTATGGCGGCGGCAAGTTTTTTTAATTACCAGATATTTAGAAATCAGCCGCTTTTTTTAGTTTTTATTTATGGGCTTGCGAGCATGCTTTTGGTTCTGGTATTGATTTTTGGGCAGAGAATACGCGGAACAACAGGATGGTTTTCGTTTGCCGGGATAAATTTCGCGCCGGTTGAGCTAATAAAACTTAATATAGTTTTGATGCTGGCTAAGTTTTTTTCCCAGAGGCATATTGAATTATACAGGATACGCCATTTGGCAATATCCTTTATTTATGTCGCTTTGCCGATTTTTTTAGTTCTTTTGCAGCCGGATTTAGGCTCGGCTTTTGTCTTGGCGGTAATTTGGCTGGGGCTGGTTATTGTTTCGGGGATTAAATTGCGCCATTTGCTGGTTATAATGTTAATAGGGCTTATTCTTGCCGGAGCAATGTGGGCGGGGTTTTTACAGGATTACCAGAAGAAAAGGATTTTAACTTTTTTAAACCCGCAAAAGGACGCACTGGGGCAAAGTTATAATTTGAGGCAGTCTTTAATTGCGATTGGTTCCGGAAAATTTTTTGGTAAAGGACTTGGAAAAGGCACGCAAAGCCAGCTAAAGTTTCTGCCGGAAGCTCATAATGATTTTATTTTTGCGGTTATAGCGGAGGAGTGGGGATTTTTAGGCGTTGTCGGCCTTTTCTCTCTTTTCGGTTTTCTCTTTTACCGGATTTTGAGAATCGGCTTTCTGTCATCAAATAATTTTGCCAAGTTATTTTCATTCGGAGTTATTATAATGTTTTTTGTTGAAATTGTTATTAACACCGGAATGAATCTTGGGCTTTTGCCGGTTGTCGGAATTTCTTTGCCTTTTGTAAGTTATGGCGGAAGTTCGGCATTGGTAAACTTTTTAAGTATTGGAATTTTGCAAAGTATTCGGGTTAGGAATTAACCACTAGGGATTAGTAATTAGGAAATGGAGTTTAAAAGCTGATAATTATAATATAATTAATAATTGAGATTCGTAATTAGGGGTTGGGAGCTTGTTTATATTCATATTTCACGTTTCACGTTTCATGTTTCATGAGGTGGCTGTTGACAAGATTTGCAGGTTGATATACAATAAAATAATATTTAAATATTAGATATCCCTGTGAAAATTAAGCAGGGAAATAGTTTTGTTTTTAATGTTTTATCTGTAAGTAAATAATTGCCAAAGCAGTAATAGCCCTACGGACATAGCGGGGATTTTTAGTGCATAGATTTTACGCGCGTTCGTATTTTCTTTTTTGAACCGGCGAATCAAGTGATTGAATTTTAAGCTGTCAGCCATTAGCTATTAGCTATTCGCTGCCGTCAGTTAATTTGATGCTTAAAAATTTTTCCCGTTTTAAATCAACTTTTTCTTTGCCAAATCTGGTTGAAATACAACTGGATTCTTTTGGTTGGTTTATTAAAAATGGCTTGAAGGAACTTTTTGAAGAAATTTCTCCTATTCGTGACTGGTCGGGAAAGGAGCTGGAACTTTATTTTACGGATTACTATTTTGACGAGCCGAAGTGTTACGAAACAGAGGCAAAAGTTTTAAACGCAACTTACGAAGCGCCTCTGAGAGCAAAATTAAAGCTTGTAAATAAAAAAACAAAACAAACCAAAGAGCAGGAAATTTATCTGGGAGATTTTCCGATAATGACCAGGCGAGGCACCTTTATTATGAATGGAGTTGAAAGGGTTGTGGTTGCCCAGCTGATTCGTTCTTCCGGAATATTTTTTACGTTAAGCTACAATAAAAGCGACAAGCGTTTTTTTGGCGCGAAGGTTATCCCAAACCGCGGCGCCTGGCTGGAATTTGAAACTGATTCAGAGGGGGTTATTTCCGTAAAAATAGACCGCAAAAGAAAAGTGGCGGCAACAACTTTGCTTAAAGCTTTCGGTATGGAAGATGAAGAAAAGATAAAGAAAACTTTTGCGGACGTTGACACAAAAAAGGAATTTAGCTTTATTGAGGCAACGTTGAAAAAAGATTCGGCAAAAAACCAAGGAGAAGCCTTCATAGAAATTTATCGCCGTTTGCGGCCGGGCGATTTGGCGGCAGTTGATAATGCCCGCCAGCTTATTGAGGCGATGTTTTTTAATTTTGAAAGATACGATATGTCAAAAGTGGGAAGATGGAAATTAAATCAGCGCCTGGGAATAAAAAAAGAAATAATCAAAGAAAACAGAGTTTTCAGCCTGGATGATTTGATTGTAATAATGAAAGAAATTATACGCATGAGCAATAATCCTGAAGCAATGCCTGATGATATTGATCATTTGGCAAACAGGCGGGTGCGAACAGTCGGCGAGCTTTTGCAAAATAAATTGCGCGTTGGTATTGCCAGAATGGAAAGAATTATCAAAGACAGAATGAGCATTTTGGAAACAGTTACTTTAATTCCGAGCCAGCTGATTAACGCGCGCCCTTTCATTGCTTCGGTGCGGGAATTTTTTACCACCTCTCAGCTTTCCCAATTTATGGATCAGACAAATCCTCTTTCAGAATTGGAGCATCGGCGCCTTGTTTCAACAATGGGTCCGGGGGGATTGACCAGGGAGCGCGCTGGCTTTGAAGTTCGCGACGTGCACTCAACTTTTTACGGCAGGATTTGTCCTATACAAACTCCAGAAGGACCCAATATCGGTTTAATCGGCAGATTAGCCACGGTCGCGAAATTAAACGAATTTGGATTTATAGTTTCGCCCTATAGAAAAGTCAAAGACGGCGCAATTATGGAAAAAGTTGATTATTTAGACGCTTTTGAAGAGCAAAAAGTTAATATTGCGCATGCGGGCATAGAGCTTGATTCCAAAGACAGGTTTATGGAGCCAAAAATCGAGGCGCGGGTGAAAGGCCAGCCGAGCATAACAAAAAAAGAAAAAATTGATTACGTCGATGTTTTGCCGCAACAGTGCATTTCGGTTGCAACTGCGATGATTCCTTTTTTGGAGCATGATGACGCCAATCGCGCGCTGATGGGTTCAAACATGCAGCGGCAGGCGGTTCCTTGCATTAAACCTCAGGCTCCTTTGGTGGGCACCGGCATGGAAGCAAAGGCCGCGTTTGATTCAGGGCATCTTGTTATTGCCGAAGAAGACGGTTTGGTTAAAGGCGTTGATGCAAGCAGTATAAAGATTGAGGAGAAAAGCGGAAAAATTCGTGAGTACAAATTGCATAATTTTATCCGCACGAACCAATTTACCAGCAACACTCAGCATCCGATGGTTTCAAGGGGGCAAAGGGTTAAAAAGAATCAAGTTTTAGCTGATGGAACGTCAACTGAAAACGGGCGCGTGGCGCTAGGCCAAAATCTTTTATGCGCGTTTATTCCGTGGAGAGGATTTAATTTTGAAGACGCAATTATTCTTTCACAAAGAGTTGTTAAAGACGACCGCTTTACTTCAATACATGTTGAAGATTTTTCCTGTGATGTGCGGGAAACAAAATTAGGGCCTGAAACTACTACGCCTGATATTCCCAACGTTGGTGAGGAAAAATTAAAGGATTTAGATGAAGAAGGAATTGTAAGAATTGGCGCCGAGGTGGGGCCGAATGACATTTTGGTCGGAAAAATTTCGCCGAAAGGCGAGGCGGATTTAACAGCGGAAGAGCGGCTTTTACGCGCGATTTTCGGTGAGAAAGCGAGAGATGTTAAGGATGCTTCTTTACGTATGCCCCACGGAAAGAGAGGGCGGGTTGTCGGTATTCATATTTTTTCGCGTGAAAAAGGCGATAAATTGCCCGCGGGCGTTATAAAATCAATTCAGGTTGAGATAGCGCAATTAAGGCCGGTTATGGTGGGAGACAAGTTAGCCGGTCGGCACGGAAATAAGGGAGTTATTTCACGCATCTTGCCCGAAGAGGAAATGCCGTATTTGCCGGACGGAACTCCTGTTGACGTGATTTTAAATCCTTTGGGCGTTGCGTCAAGAATGAATATAGGTCAGATTTTTGAAACTCATTTAGGCTGGGCGGCTAAAGCATTGGGGTACAGCGCTGTTTGTCCTTCTCTTGCCGGGCCGAATGAGGAAACAATTAAGGAAGAACTTAAAAAAGCCGGCTTGCCCGAAGACGGGAAAATAACCCTCTATGATGGAAGAACAGGCGAGCCGTTTAAACAAAAAGTAACGGTTGGCTGCATTTATATAATGAAATTAAATCACTTGGTTGAGGATAAAATTCATATGCGTTCCATCGGGCCGTATTCTTTAATAACTCAGCAGCCACTCGGCGGGAAAGCTCAGTTTGGCGGACAGAGATTTGGAGAAATGGAAGTCTGGGCGTTGGAAGGATACGGAGCGGCCTATACTCTGCAAGAGATGCTAACCATTAAATCGGATGATGTTTCTGGCAGGGCTAACGCTTATGACGCGATTATCCGCGGAAAGAAAATCAGGGCGCCTCATGTTCCGGCCGCGTTTGACGTTATGACAAATGAATTAAAGGCCCTGGCATTGAACGTTGAATTAACGGAGGTTGAGAAGAAGTTCAGGGAAAGAAGGGATGATAGAGAAGACGGCAATAGCTATAGAGACAAGAGATAAAATTAAATAACTAATAACTAATAACTGAGTTTATGGCTCAAGTATCTGATTTCAAATCAATAAAATTAAAAGTTGCCTCGCCGGAGGAAATTTTGTCGTGGTCGCATGGAGAAGTGACAAAGCCGGAAACTATTAACTATCGTACCCAGCGTCCGGAAAAAGACGGGTTATTCTGCGAAAAAATTTTTGGCCCGGAAAAAGACTGGGAATGTTATTGCGGCAAATACAGGCGAATTCGCTATAAGGGAATTATTTGCGACAAGTGCGGCGTTGAAGTAACTCGTTCAATTGTCAGGCGCGAGCGAATGGGACACATTTCTTTGGCGTCTCCTGTCTGTCATATTTGGTTTTTAAGGGGAATCCCGTCGAAGGTCGGATTGCTTTTGGACGCCTCGGTTCAGGAACTGGAAAAAGTTGTTTATTTTGCCAGTTATATCATAACTCAAATTCACGAAGAGGCGCGGGAAAATGTTTTAGAAGAAATACAGCGCGAATATAAGGCGAAAGTGGCGATTCGCGCCAAAGAGAGAAAAGCCGGCGCTAAAACAAACATTGAGGATATTAAGGTTCAGAAGGATAAAATGGTAAAAGAAGTTAAAGATCTAGAGCTTTTGAGAGTTGTTTCTGAGACAGAATATGCCGAGTTAAGTATGAAATACGGGCAGATATTCGAAGTAGGAATCGGCGCGGAAGCAATCAGAAAAATTTTAGAAGGAATAAATCTTGAGGCATTAAGAAAAGAAATTTTAGGGACAATGGTCAAAGCATCGGAAGCCAGCAAAGAAAAAGCGAGCAAAAGATTACGCCTTGTTGAGTCAATGATAAAAACCGGGATAAGGCCGGAGTGGATGATTCTAACCACTTTGCCGGTTTTGCCGCCCGATTTAAGGCCTATGGTGGCGCTTGACGGCGGACGCTACGCGTCTTCCGACCTAAACGACCTTTATCGCCGAGTCATCAACAGAAATAACCGGCTTAAACGCTTGATAGAATTAAACGCGCCGGAAGTCATTTGCCGCAACGAAAAGAGAATGCTTCAGGAAGCGGTTGACGCGCTAATTGATAACTCTGTTCGTCAGAAACAATCCGCGGCCTCCGCTGCCCAAAGGCGGCCCTTGAAATCTTTGGCGGATATTTTGAAAGGCAAACAAGGGCGATTCAGGCAGAATCTACTCGGCAAAAGAGTTGATTATTCGGGAAGGTCTGTTATTGTTGTTGGTCCGGAGCTTAAAATCCACCAGTGCGGCTTGCCCAAGCGGATGGCTTTGGAATTATTTAAACCTTTTGTAATACGCGAATTGGTCAGCCGTGAATTGGCGCACAATATCCGCCAAGCAGGACGGTTAATTGAGGCGGAGACGGATGAAGTATGGGGAATTTTAGAAGAAGTTGTTGAAGGAAAATTTGTTCTTTTGAACCGGGCGCCTACCTTGCACCGGCTGGGCATTCAGGCATTTAAGCCAGTTTTAATTGAAGGAAACGCGATTCAATTACATCCTTTGGTTTGCCGGGCTTTTAACGCTGATTTTGACGGAGATCAAATGGCGGTTCATTTGCCGCTTTCCGAGGAAGCGCAGCAAGAAGCAGGGCAAATTATGCTTGCCTCGAAGAACTTACTAAAACCGGCAACAGGCGAACCAATCGCTATGCCGACACAAGATATAATTTTAGGATGTTTTTGGATGACTAGATTTTTACCCGGCGCTCTTGGCGAAGGTTTGATTTTTGGTTCTTCGGAAGAAGCCATTTTAGCTTATCATTCGGGCAAAGTTGATATTCGCGCCGCGATAAAATTGCGTTATAATAACGAAATTATTGAAACTTCGGCAGGCCGAGTTTTACTAAACGAAGTTTTGCCGGAAAAAATGAGATTTGTTAATGAAGAAATGGATAAAAAATTTTTGCATCGTTTGTCCGCAAAAATTATTGAAAGTTACGGAGTTGAGGAGGCGGGTAAACTATTGGATAAAATAAAGCAGGCGGGTTTTGAATATGCTTCGCTTTCCGGAATAAGCTGGGGCATGGATGACTTGAAAATTCCGGTGGAAAAAGAAAAGATTATAGCCGACGCGGAGCGGGAAGTTGAAGCAACTCATCGGCATTATCTGGACGGCTTATTGACCAGAGAAGAAAGGCGCTCGCGAATAATAGAAGTTTGGTTTTCGGTTATGGACAAGTTATCAAAGGCAGTCAAACAGTCTTTGCCATATGACAATCCGGTTAATCTGGCGGTTAATTCCGGCGCGCGCGGTTCCTGGGGGCAGACAACGCAAATGATAGGAATTAAGGGCTTGGTGACCAACCCGGCAGGAGAAATTATTGAGCTGCCGGTTAAAAGCTCTTTTAAGGAAGGATTTAATGTTTTGGAATATTTTATTTCTACGCACGGCGCCAGAAAAGGAGCTTCCGACACAGCGCTTCGAACTTCAACCGCGGGTTATTTAACCAGGCGCTTAATTGACGTTGCACAGGATTTGATAATTAAGGAAGAAGATTGCAAAGACAAAAAGGGAGTTATCGCGTATAAGAAAGATGGAGAGGAATTCAACCGGCCGCTCGGAAGCCGGTTGATAGGAAGAATTGCCGCGGAAGAAATCAAGGATAAAAAAGGAAAAACAATCATTAAAAGCGGACAGCTTATAGACAAGCATTTGGCGAAAGATATTGAGGCAGCTGGCGTGGAGGAAGCCCGTGTGAGATCGGTGATTTCTTGCCGCACTAGCGAGGGAATTTGCCAAAAATGCTACGGGTATGATTTAGGAAACAACAAGATGGTGGCTATAGGCGAGGCAGTTGGAATTGTAACAGCCCAGGCTATCGGCGAACCGGGAACTCAGCTTACAATGAGAACTTTCCATACTGGCGGAGTCGCGGGCAGGGGAGATATTACCCAGGGTTTGCCTCGTGTTGACGAAATTTTTGAAGTTCGTCCGCCGCGCGCTAAAGCGCTTATTTCTGAAGTTGACGGAAAGGTTCTTGAAATTATAAAAGAAGATGATAAAAAAACTATTCGGATAAAAGAAGACAAGCCGGCGAATCTCAAAGATAAGCCGCGAACTTTGGAATATTTTACTTCGCCGGACAGGGGAGTGTGGGTTGGCGAAGGCGATAAAGTTTCCGCGGGCCAGCAGCTTTCAGAAGGGCATATTGATTTGAAGGAATTGTTTAAAGTCGCCGGGAAAGAAGCTGTTCAGCGTTATATTATTCAAGAAGTGCAGAATATTTATACTTCTCAAGGCGAGGGAATAAATGATAAATATATTGAAATAATTATCAGGCAGATGTTTTCGCGTATTAAGGTTGCGGATGCTGGTGATACGGATTTGGTTGTTGGTGATGTTATTGAGAAGCAGTGTTTTTTGACGAGTAATGAAAAAGTCGCAAAAAAAGGCGGCAAGCCGGCGAAAATGCAGGAATTGCTGATGGGAATTTCTAAAGTTTCTTTAAGCACCGACAGCTGGCTTTCGGCCGCGTCTTTCCAAGAAACAGCCAAAGTTCTAATTGATGCCGCTGTTCAGGGCAAGGAAGATAATTTGAGAGGGCTCAAAGAAAATGTTATTATCGGTAAATTAATTCCGGCAGGGACAGGGTATAGGCGGGATTTTGGCGAAAAGAGGGAAGGATAATATTTTGAATTATTAAGTTATTGGGCCATTGAGTTATTAAAAAATCCCGAGGCAAACAGCTTCGGGATTTTTGGTTGAACCGCAAGCGAATAAGCCCCGCGGCTTTCTTGTTGCAATGCGTTAATTTTGCTATAATTGGAATATAATATAAAATGTTATCCTTCCCGCGTCTGCCGACATCGCTCTGCTCGAGGCATTGGCGGGAGGCACGCGAATCCACGCGCTTATAACGACAGACTTGAGGGTATTTTATGGCAAATAACAACGGCAACGGGGCAAAAAATAATAAAGAAAGAAGAGAAAAGCCGAAGGAGTCATTGCTTGGCTTGGAAACTGAAACCAAAAACGGGATTTTGGCGGTTTTATTTTTTGCGCTGGCTCTGATAACAATTTTAAGCTATTTTGATTTAGCGGGAATTTTCGGCGAGTATTTTTATAAATTCAGCTTATTGGCTTTTGGTAAAGGGATGTTTTTGACAACTTTGGTTTTGGTTATGGGCGGGGTAAGCGTTTTAAAATCTTTACACAAAGATATATATAAAACAACCCTAATTGGCATGGCTTTGTTTCTTTTAAGCTTTTTGGGAATACTCTCCATTTTTTTTAACGGCTTCGAACCGCAGACAGGCGGAGGTTGGGTTGGCTATGTTTTTTCCTATCCGTTTAATATGCTTTTGGGGGTTTATGCCAGCGCGATTATTTTTATCGCGATTTTTTTATGCTCGCTTTTGATTTCTTTTGACGTATCACTTGTAAATTTATTCAAGATTTTTGGTTGGTCGGCGTGAAAAAAGGAAGAAGAGCCGGAAACAATGGAAGAGGTTGAGGCGGGAAAGGAAAAAGGCGTAATTGGGCAAATCGCGGAGTTGGGTAAAAAAATTTTACCGAAACCAAGTTTTAAGATTCGTGATATTGGCCAAGAGGCAGATGATGAGGGAAGGGTGGATTTGAAAGAGGAAGAGAAGGGTTCAGCTTTAGTTGGCCAACGAAAGGTCAGCCCAGCGTCAATCGGTTGGAAAACTCCGCCGCTTGATTTACTGGAAGCGGATAAAGGCCAGCCATCTAGCGGAGACATTAAGGCAATGTCAGCTATTATTCAGCGCACATTGGCTAATTTTGGAATAGAGGTTGAAATGGGAGAGCCGAGCGTGGGACCGACTGTTACTCAATACACCTTGAAACCGGCGCAGGGAATAAAGCTTTCCCGCATTACCGGCCTGCAGAATGATTTATCTTTGTCTCTGGCAGCGCATCCAATTAGAATTGAGGCGCCGATTCCCGGCCGCTCTCTAGTTGGAATTGAGGTTCCTAATAAAATTATAACCAGAGTGCGTCTGCGCAATTTAATCGCTGAAAAAGATTTTGCTTTTAATTCAACATTGCTTACTCTGGCATTGGGCAGGAACGTTGCGGGAGCGCCGGTTTTTTGCGGTTTGGAAAAAATGCCCCATATGCTTATTGCGGGAGCAACCGGAGCGGGAAAAACAATTGCCCTAAATTCAATAATTATCAGTTTGCTTTATCGCCACTCGCCGGATAGATTAAAGCTTATTTTAATTGATCCGAAGCGGGTTGAGTTTCCTGTTTATCGCGATATTCCGCATCTGCTTACCCCTGTTATTGTTGAGCCGGAAAAAACAGTTAATGCCTTGCAGTGGGCGGTGGGAGAAATGGAACGAAGGTTTGATGTTTTATCTTCAGTTGGCTCGCGGGATATCATTTCCTACAACAAAAAAAATCAAAGCAATCCCTTGCCTTACATTGTTGTTATTATTGACGAGTTGGCTGACCTGATGGCGACATTCGGCAGAGAAGTTGAAGCCGCGATTGTCCGCTTGGCGCAAATGTCGCGGGCAACAGGAATCCATTTAGTTGTCTGTACCCAAAGGCCATCGGTTGATGTTATAACTGGCTTAATTAAGGCGAATATAACCGCGCGTATCGCCTTACAGGTTGCATCTCAAATTGACTCGCGGACAATTTTGGACATGGCTGGCGCGGAAAAATTATTGGGCAATGGCGATATGCTTTATTTGGCTGGGGATGCGGGCAAGCCGATAAGGGTTCAGGGCGTTTATGCTTCCGAAAAAGAAACTAAAAGCGTGGCTGATTTTCTGCGTTCACTTGGAAGACCTATTTTCCAGGCTGAGGTTACCGAACATAAGAAAGGGCAGGCGTTTGGCTGGGGAGGTTCGTCGGATGACGCAGACGACGATTTGTATGACGAAGCAAAAGAGGTTGTCGCGGCCGCTGGCAAAGCATCGGCATCTTTGCTCCAGAGGCGCTTGAGAATTGGTTACGCGCGAGCCGCGCGGCTTCTGGATATTCTGGAAGAAAAAGGCGTAATCGGGCCGGGAGACGGAGCGAAACCAAGGCAGGTCTTAATCCGCCAGCCGGCGGATGATTCCCAGACCTGGTATGGGGCGTATGATAATCAACAGGAAAAAGATGGTGAAAATAACTGACAACTTATAACTGATAATTGATGGCTGGGAATCGGGAGATAAAAATTTAAAACTAAGAAAATGTAAAAACTTACTATTTCTAACTATCGCTAAAAATAGTAAATAAATACAAGAAGTTTAATTCCTAATTATGCCGGAACAACATCCGCAGCAACCATTTCTGTTTAACGAAATGTCGCTACCGCCGAAATTAGAAAAACCGGAAACAGAAGAGATTGAAAAAGGCGAAAAAAAAGAACCAGTGGAAAAAGAAGGGCAATTTAAAATTATGAAAAACACAGGATTTACCCTGACGCTCAAATGTGAGTCGCCGATTTATTTCGAGAAAACATACGGATTCGGCAAGCCGATAAAAACTAAAAACGAAGAGGGGATAGGCAATTATATGGAGTCGCCGGCGTACGAACGTTTGTCAAAAGCAATGGATGAGAAAGCAAAAAAAGTTTTTTGGGACGAGGGCACAATAGCCGCGCGGGCGCGCTTTAAGAAAAACGAAAAGCGGACAAAATTTTTAGACGGAAAATTCAGCAGAAATTAATAGAATAAAAAAAGCCCCGCGGAGCGGGGATTTAAGTTTTAAATTATGCGCGATCAATTAATTCGGCAAGATTTTTTTCCAGCTGCGGTTCGTAGCCGATTCGTTGGAGATAGTTTTCCACGGCGATTACGGCATTTACGAACGAAAGAAAGCCACTTGGCCACATCTGTTGAAATTTTTCTGTATTGAAGAGTATTCGCTCGCCAGCAGACCCTTCAAAAAGGGCGCCTTCGTCTGCTGGTAGGTAGTCAATAGACGAAATGTCAGCAGTGGTAGGTTCAGGGTGTTGAAATTTAAATTTGGGCGCAGGCGTAAATGATATTTGAACATAAGCGTATTCTTTATGGGCATCAATACCACGGTCGCCGAAATTATCGCCCGGCTTTAATTCCAGTACGTCAAATCTATCCGCTAAATTTGCGAGTAATTTCATTTTTTTCCTCCAAATTTTTGATGTTAAAAGCATATAATATAAGTTGAAAAGTGTCAATATTGAAAGGGATTTTAGAGTGTGATAGGATGGACGGAGTTAAAGTATCAAGTATTTGGTATAAAGTATTTTTTGTCATTCCGACCGGAGCGGAGGAATCTAATTTTGAAATTTTATGCGCAGATTCCTCACTGCGTTCGGGATGACGACGGGAAATGACCGAAAAGGCATTGCCAAAAGAACAAAAGAATAAATTGTTGGAAAGCGCGGTTGAAGAAATTAAGGAAAGGTTCGGCGACGGGTCTATTATGAAGTTAGGGGATATAAAAAGGGT
>Ga0233422_10000858_pt1 | contig 14464 bp, 22 predicted proteins | sample Watercolumn_Mata_2_FD_182724 | JGI IMG/M metagenome (GOLD analysis project Ga0233422, IMG submission 182724) | Freshwater microbial communities from Lake Matano, South Sulawesi, Indonesia - Watercolumn_Matano_2014_110_MG | ecosystem: Environmental > Aquatic > Freshwater > Lake | place...
TGACAAAGCGTTTGGAAAAAAGAAAAAATTATACCAAGCACTTGCAGAAGAAATAATTCTTGCTTCAGAAAATAATGGTGAAAGTTTTGCGTGGAGAAAGAAAAACGAATCTGAAAAACAAGCTGATAGTGCAAGATAATTAATTTGCTTGCCTGAAAATAGAAAAGATTTTATTTTTTATTATTTTTAGATTTCTTTCTAAAATCATCAATCTTCTCTTTGTTAAAAAATAACTTTCTTTGCATTGCTTTTTGCAAAACTTTTTTTAATTCTTCTTTATTTAGATCCCAATTTATCTTATCTACGAATTTATTTATATTTAACCATTCTGAATTTACATGTTCTTCATTCAAGATTACCTCTTCTTTTTTAACAAAAGCTAAGAAATTAGATTCTAAATAGTCTTCCCCTTCCCAAGGATAAATAGAACTCCATTTTAAATCAAAAATTTTAATTACATCAAGATTTGTTTCTTCTTTCACTTCTCGTCGAATAGTATCTTCAATTAGCTCACCTGCTTCAACCCTCCCTGTTACAGTAAACCAATAATCTCCACCATGAGAAGGATCCTGAAAATTGTTCCTTAACAAAAGAAACTTCTTTCCATCAGATACAAAAGCAAGTATCTTTTTATTCATATGAAATTAAATGTCCTCTTGTTTAAAAATATTGGTTAAAATCATATGCCTCTTAATTTTTTAAAAAACTTATTAAAATCCTTCCTCATCAAAAACTTCAGCATCTTCTGCATTATCTAACTCTTTAAGTTCTTTTTCAATTTTCTCATCAATCAAATCTTTGAAAAAATCAGGATTTTCTTTGAAAAAAACTTCTTTAAGCCAAACATGAATTTCATCAAAATGTTTTTCTTGCTCTAACCAAACCCTTTTATTATTATCAAGCTGAAGTAAAGGAAAAAACGATGCAATTTTTTCTTCTTTATCTTCTCCAACAAGATGTGAGTAACTAATTTTTTTATGTTCTTTATTTAAACTGAAAAAGTTAATAACTTTATTGTGGATTTCATTTAATTTGTCTTGAATATTAAATTTTCGTTTAGGCAATGAAATTCCTGATTCTCTAAGTGCGTTTTTGTTCAAAATTTCTTTTTTAATTCTTCTGTTCTCAGTAATAATTGCTTTGTTCAAAGATTCAATTAATTCTTTTAAACTAACTTTTCTAAATCTTGGAATAGGTGTTTTCGGAACAAGCAACGGAATGTCTTCGTCAAGTTCAATTCTTTCAAATTCTGTTTTCTTTTTTTCAATTTTTCCAAATAAAATCTCGTCAATACTTTTAACATAATGACTCAACAAAAATTCAGATTTAATTCTTAAAAGCAACGAAGCAGCTAAAAGAACCTTGCTTGACACAAAAAAGTCCAACTCCTCGTATTTTTCAATTTTTTCAAGAAATTTATCAGTTAAAACAACAATATTCACATCCCAAGGATCTAATTGTTCTGTGTTGATTAAATCATAAATAATCTCTTGCCAGTCAATTTCCCTACTGAATAAAATATCATGAATTTGTTCTTGATTAACACTTCGCACAGATTCTTCTTTTGCCATAATTAGTTTAAGAAAGTGTATTTTATAAATTTAAATAACTTTGAAATTAGATAGTTGAAAGCAAAATTTTCGCTAAACCCCAAAATTAACTCCTAAACCGAAATTATACCCTGTAATTATGAAATAGTAACACAATCGAAAGGTTTAAATACTCTGGATATATTGAAATATTATCACCTCTTTTTGCCCAGGAGACGCTTCGGGTCTGCTTTTTGTTGGCTCGAAGATTCTCCAAGGGTTTATACTCAAGAGGAAAGAAAACAAAAAATGACAAAATACCAATTAAGAGAAACAACATACATATTAGAAGGAAAATCTAGAACAATTTCAATAAAAAAATTACTTAAAAGATAAGAAGAATTTTCTGAATCAGTAAGTCCAAACAACCCAAATCTTAGATTTTATTATGACAGAAACACTGGTGCTATGATAGGAGAAATTTCTTCAGAAAGCACAACACCTTATTTTGAAATTATTGGTCCTGGTTACAACAAAACACTTTCTAAATTGCATAGATTACTTCAAGAATCAAATTCAAATTCAGAGTTTATCTCATCTCTGGAGATTGTTGAACTTCAACCAGAACATTTACTTGAAGATTCAATATTAAAAATAGAAAAAAATATTTCAAAAAAATATTCAGATATGAGAGAGATAAAAAAAATTAAATACAAGTTATAAAATTCATCACCAAAATCCTTTCTTAGGGATTCTTTTAATTAATTCTTCTGCTTTTTTTAATTCTTTTTTTAAATATTCATCAAGTCGATTCTGATGATTTCTGCAAAAATATTCAATCAAACTCGCGTGGTCGTGCGCAACATTATATGACATTTTTTTTGTAATCATCAAATTTCTCTCATACAACTCATGAAGCAAAACATACTTTATTTCAGATGAAGTTAAATTATCGTCAAGCCAAATCTCATTTGTTGGAACAAAATCATAAACAAAATGATGCCCCCCTTCTGTAAAATCAATATAAAATAAATCTCTAACAAGTTCCCCGCGAACAATCCAAACTTGAATTTTTTTACTGTATTTTTTCAAAAGTTTTGCATGAACTTTATCAACAATTTGGCTATGGCTCTTTTCCTTTAAATCATTAATATAATGATATTTCAATCTCTCTTTTTTTTCAACAGAATTTGCTTTCATAAGAGCATTATGAAAACTCATGCCATTTGACATTAAAAAATATTCAACAATCATATGAAGAATATAAAACTCCTGCTCTTTTGCAGACGCCCCTCTGTCAATCCAAAATTCATCTTTAGGGACAAATTTAAATCTATAATGTTGCGCGTAATTTGTAAATTCTTCTTCAATATGCGTTCGAATATATTTTCCATCAACAAGAAAGACCTTTATTCCATAAATCTCCTTCAGCTTTTTCAAATATGGTTTCTTCATCTTCACTCTCTTTTATTTAAATAAGAAAAATATATTAATAAATATAACGAATTATTTTTTGTTTTCACCTGAAAATTCAGCATAATGGCACTTGCCACAATAAACTCTATTTTTAGCAACCATCAAAAAAACACCTGCCCCGCATCTCGGACACATTCTTTCTCGAATAATTTTGCCACCTTCAATCTTATACTTTTTGTATTTTTTACTCGTCGGTTTATTAACATGTTTTTTCTTTCCTTTTTTTTCAATTTTTTTCTTTTTTCCCATTTTTATTCTGCTTCAGTTTTTTCTTCTGTTTGAGGTTTATTTTTTTCTTTCAAAGAATTTTCCAAATTAATATCTTTCTTTTTTATAGTCGGAGAATAATTTTCTTTATCATTCTCAGTTTCATAAATTTCAACATTAATTTCAAAAGATTTTACTCCGAAAGCACCGCTAATCTTTTTTATTCTAACAACTTCTGGTTTGCACGAAAATTTTTTGCAAACTTCATTTAAAACATCATTTCTACTTGGAGTTACATCTGACTTTACAACCAACTGAATCTCTTTTCTCCTCAAAAGAGGATTTCCACTTTCATTAAGAATTTGCATGTCCATTTTATCTTGTTTTTATTGCAAAAGTTCCTTTATTTTTTAATCCAATCTTATTCGCTATTTCAGATTTTTCTGGATTCGCGACAATTATTCTTCCTTTAAAATTAGTAGTATTTTCCTTAGAATCGCATTTTGGACACTTGTCTCCTTCTTCATAAATTGTCTTACAAATTTTGCAAGCTTTTTCTTTTGAGGTCATTTTAATTTAAGATTTCCCCTTTTGATTTTAAAAAATCTTTAATCTCTCGCATTGTTAATCTTCGAAGTTCCTCTTCCCTAAAAAATTCACCAATTTCTTTACTATGAAATATCTCTGAAATTTCAGGAATAAAATTTGTCTCAGAATTTAAATCATAAAATTTATACATAAAATCAATTTGATCTTTTTGTGAACCTTTTTCTGCTTTTTCTTGTGCATCTAAAAATCTAACAAAATAATTCATTTTTGTTTCAGGATCAGAATAATCTACACGGTATGGCATTTTATTTTTTCTTTTTCTTGTCTCCTTTTTCTGCTTTTGCTTCTTTGTCAGCCACTTTTGCTAGTTTCCTTGCTTCTAATTCTTTTTTTGTTTTATCATCTTTAATCCAATCCAATTTTCCTAAACCAGGTTGTCTCATTGTTAAACCAATTTTCGGCTCGTCACCTTTATGGCTTATAGCAACAACTCTCGCCAAGCACATATCCCCAACTTTCAAAACTCTCCCACTTACTTTTCCTGAAAGAGAATTTGACTCACTAAAACTAACATAATCATCCATTGTTTGACTAATATGAATCATGCCCCTCATAACACCCATGTCAATAAACGCACCAAAATTCGCAATTTCCAAAATTTTTCCATAAACCAACTCTTGCAATTCTGGTCTCCAAACAAGCAAAATAAATTTTGATTTATAATAAGCAGCGCCGTCGCCAGGGATAATAACCCCTTCGCCAATATCTAAAATGTCAATCACTGAAACAACTTTCCCAATTTCTTTATCATAATAATCTGCGTAAGTTTCAATAAGCTGTTTCTGAATAGCCTCGCTAGTAGGCAACCCAAACAATTTCGGGTCTACACGAATATAATCTTCAACTTCACTTATGTAGAACATTTTCCTAGAAATGATAATAAAAATTGGTTTAAAAAGCTTTTTAATTTCAAAATTAAACAATCTCCAACTTTTTTTTAGCTCTCAACACAATTCTTGAATTATTTAATTTTTTCTTTAATTCTTTATCCATTGTCGCAATAAAAACATCTGGATTTTTTTTCAAAAAACGCACAATTCCCTCGTCAGCATATTCTCCTTTTTCAATCCCCAATTTAATTTTTTTTACAAATTTTTCGTCAATAGAATTATTTAAAATTTTAATTCCTAATCCTGCATCTTCTCTAAAATGTAATTTTTTCTGTGAACTTGAGATTTTTTCAAGTTCAAAAATAATCTCAACAGGAACTAAAATATTAAAACCCATTTCTCTCAATCTTTCCAAGAAATCAACTTTATTTTCAATGCAGTTTAACACAAAATTTGTATCAATTAATACTTCTGGCATTTTTATAAAAAGAATTTAGGATATAAAAACTTAACATTTATTAATATCTTTGTTTTGATTAAAATATGATAGAATCTGAAAATATTTTGCGAATTTTAAAAGAAACAAAAGAAGCAATTCAAAAAAGCGATTTTTCAAAATTAAAAGATTTAAGTAATCAAACAATTCATTCAGCGTCAATAAGTCAAGACCAAGATAATATCTCTGTAGCAGTTACAATTTATTCAATAGGAAAAATATTTGATAGAAAAGATTACAAAAGCCTGAATGGTTGGGATAATTTTTATAAAATGTTAATAGAATCGCTAAATAATTCAATATTTTATTTAGAAAAAAAGGATTTAAATAAATTCAGATTAAACTTTTCATTTTTAGGAAAAACAATAAATAAAATATCTGGAAAATTAAAAAATTATATTGAAGATGTTTTTGAAAAAGCAAAAATAAGCAAGGCTTCAAGAATTCATGAACACGGAATTTCTTTAGGAAAAACTGCAAATCTTTTAGGAATTAGTTTGTATGAATTAGCAGATTACACTGGAAGCACAGGAATAGCAGAAGTTGATTTAAACAGAACAATCGACGAAAAAGCACGAATTAAATTAGTTGAGGATATTTTTAAATGACCTCAGACAAATCAATAATCTTCGACGCAAGTTCATTAATTAGTTTATCAATGAATGGTTTGTATGATGAATTAAGAAATTTAAAGAAAAATTTTGACGGGCATTTTATAATTCCAAAAGAAGTAAAATTAGAAGTAGTAGATAATCCTTTGCAAATAAAAAAATTCAAACTTGAAGCATTAAATATAAATGCGCTTTTAGATGAAAAAGTTATTGAATTACCAGAATGTCTTGGAATAACTGAAAAAGAAGTTTCAAAAAAATCAAGCGAATTATTAGATAATGCAAATTCAACTTTCAAAGAAAAAGATAGAATAATTCATATTTTAGATTTAGGAGAAACAAGTTGTATTGCACTTAGTAAAATTTTAACAGAAAGAGGAATAAAAAACATCGTCGCTGTAGATGAAAGAACAACAAGAATGCTTTGTGAAAAACCAGAAAATTTAAAAAAACTTTTATGTAAAAAATTACATACAAAAATAGATTTTAACAAAGAAAAAACAAAACAATTTCAAGGAATCAAAATCGTGCGTTCATGTGAATTAATTTATTTTGCAAATAAAAAGAATTTAACAAAACTTCAAGGAAAAAAAGCACTTGAAGCATTTTTATATGCGCTTAAATCAAAAGGTTGTTCAATTTCTTTTGAAGAGATTGAAGAAATGATTAAATAAACAATCTAAAAAGGAGGTAAAAACAAAATAGTATTTTTTAATCAAGCGTTTATGAATGGTGCAACTCTTTTTGGAGTGGGTTTAACAATATTAGCAATAAGTTTTGCACTAGAATTTGTCGGTTGGAAAGCATTATTGTTTGGAATAATAGGTTACCTATATTTTGCAACATCTATTGTAGCATTTTTATTTCCAAAATTAAGTTAGAGATAAATAATAAAATTGTAAATAATCTTTTTTTATTTTTTATATTATTACAAATCCAGGGTGGGTGGAGGGGGATTGGTTGGTGGGATTTTTTCTCTTTTCTTAAAAATGGGCGCGGAGGGAATTTAACCCCCTTCTCCTGGGCTGGAGCCAGGTATAATAGACATTATACTACGCACCCTTAGAATTAATAGAAATTATGAATTTTTAAGAGTTTTGATTAGATAAATATATAAAGTCAAACTTAAGATTAAAAATATGAAACCATCTAAAACAAAAGATTTATATGAAAGATTAGAAATCTCGCAAAACGCTTCACAAAAAGAAATAAAAAAAGCGTATAGAAGATTATCTCTTAAATATCATCCAGATAAAAATTCTCAAGGAGAAGAAGATTTCAAAGCAATATCAGAAGCATATGAAGTTTTATCTAATTTAGAAAAAAGAAAAAATATGATATTACTAAATTCTTTAATAAAAAAGGGATATTTTATCAAAAAATAAACTTTAATCATTATAGTAATTATAAAGATACTGAAAAAGCAATCAATTTGGGGGATTGGCTGAACGCAATGCGTAAATGAAATTTTAATCTTTCTTCCCTTCTTCTATACTAGTTTCATTAATTTATTTTTAAAACTTCTTTATACAACTCGTCAAAATTTGAAACAATCTTATAGGGAATTCCTTTTTCTAATCTCTCTCTTTCATGATATCCAAAATCAACCCCAATAGATTTTATTCCAATGTTATTTGATTCTAATATATCACCAAGAGTATCTGTAATAAAAACTACTTCCCCTCTAGAAAATTTATATTTATTTATTAATACTTCAAACTTATCTTTTTTAAATTTACCAGAATTTAAACCAAGAATTTCATCAAATAAATTACTCAATTTTTCCTTCTTAAGATATTCTAAAATATTCTCTTCCCAAGTTGAAGTAATTATAAATAATTTGTATTTCTTTTTCAATTTTTTTAAAATATCCAAAACATTTTTGTAGATTCCTTTTTTAAAAAGTAATTCTTTCAATTCTTTTTGAATATCCACTGAGTTGTCTTTAACAAGAAGCTTTTCCTTTGATTCTATAATATTTCCCTCAAAGGCTTTTCTATGAACTTCTCTATTCATATTTTTGTATTTTCTAATATAGATATCATAATGCTCTTCATAGTCATCAAATAAAACCCCATCAAAATCAAAAATAATTCCTTTTAACATTTTAGTTTTCTCTCACTTCTTCACTTTCTCCATTCTCATTTTCAAGAACTCTAACAATATCTGTAACTTCGTCGCCAGGATGCAATTTAACAATTCTTACTCCTTGCGCAGCCCGACCCATAACGCGAATATTTTCCAAACCTGTTCTAATAACCATGCCTTTCGCTGTTGTCACAATTATAGAATCATTACCCCCAACAGAAACAGTATTCACAACATTTCCTGTTTTTTCAGAAACTTTTAAATTAATAACACCTTTTCCTGCCCTCGCTGTTTTTCTATAATCTTCAACTAAAGTTCTCTTGCCATAGCCATTTTTTGTGATAGTTAAAATCGCGCCTGTAGCAAGCACATCCAAACTAACAACCTCGTCGCTCTTATCTAATTTAATTCCAGTCACACCATAACTCGCTCTCCCCATTTCACGAACTTCTTTAGAACTGAATCTAATTGACTTTCCTTTCTTCGTAGATAAAATAACTTCTTGGTTATCTTTAACAAGTTCAACACCAATCAAATCATCACTTCCATTTTCAGGCATATTAATTGCTTTTATTCCAGATGCACGAGGTTTAGAAAAATGCTTCAAAGAGATTTTCTTGACAAGCCCATTTTTAGTAGCCATAATTAAACAATCTTCAAAATTTTTAACAGAAATAACTTTCGTAACTTTCTCCTCTTTTAATCCTAATAAATTTATTAAAGCTTTTCCTTTTCCATATCTTTCTGCTTCAGGAACATCATAAGTTTTAAGCCACAAAACTCTTCCCCTCGATGTGAAAAACATTAAATAATCGTGTGTTGAACAAGTTAATAATTGCTTCGTAAAATCACCTGTGGCCAAATTGTTCCCAATCATACCCTTTCCTCCTCTCTTTTGTTCTTTATAAGTTTTCACATCCATTCTCTTAACATAACCCTTATCTGTGATAGTTACAACAACCTCTTTATCTTGAACAATATCTTTTTCAGAAATTTCAGAAATGCTTCTTTTCAAAACTTGCGTTCTTCTAGCATCACCATATTTTTCTTTTAATTCTTTAATTTCTTTTTTAATTATTTTCAAAACCTCTTTAATATCTGCCAAAACTTTTTCAAGTTCTTGAATTTTCTTTATTAAATTTTGATGCTCATCTTTTAGTTTATCAACTTCCAAACTTGTTAATTGTTGGAGTTTTGTTTCAAGAATTGCCTTTGCCTGTCTTTCAGATAATTTAAATTTTTGAATTAAAACTTCAGAAGCTTCTTTCGCTGTTTTAGATTTCTTGATTAATTTTATAACTTCATCAATATCTTTAAGTGCAATCAAAAGCCCTTCAACAATCTCCTGTCTTTCTTTTGCTTTTTCTAAATCAAATTTTGTTCTATGTGTAATAATTAATTTTCTGTAATTAACATAATTTTCTAAAAACTGCTTCAAACTTAAAATTCTTGGTTGTCCATTAACAAGTGCTAAAAAATTAACACTGAATGAATCTTGAAGCCGAGTATATTTATACAACGCATTTATAACAAATTTTGAATTAACGCCTTTTCTCAATTCCAGAACAATTCTAATTTTACCTTTACTTGATTCATCTCTCAAATCATTAATATCTTTTATTTTTTTATCACGAACCAACTCTGCAATTTGAGTCATTAAATCAGATTTATTTATCATGTAAGGGATTTCAGTAATTATCAAATAATCTTTTTTATTTGTGGATTCAGCGACGATCTTTCCTCTCATAATTAATTTTCCTTTACCATTTTCATACAATTCATCCATATCACCTTGAACAACGCCCCCTGTTGGGAAATCAGGTCCTTGAATAATTTGTGTGAGTTCACTTGTAGTTATTGTCGGCTTATCAACATATTCAAGAATTGCATCACAAACTTCATTTAAGTTATGTGGAGGAATATTTGTAGCCATGCCAACAGCAATACCTGTTGCACCATTCAAAATCAGCGACGGCAATTTTCCTGGAAGTAATTCTGGTTCTTTCAAAGAATTATCAAAATTAGGAACAAATTTTACAGTATCTTTATCAATATCTTGGAGTAATTCTTCAGAAATATCTTCAAGTTTTGCTTCAGTATATCTATAAGCAGCAGGAGGATCTCCGTCAATAGAACCAAAATTACCTTGTCCAAAAACCAAAGGATATCTCAAAGAAAAATCTTGCGCCATTCTAACCATAGCATCATAAACAGCTGTATCTCCGTGAGGATGATATTTACCAATTACATCACCGACGATTCTTGCAGATTTTTTTGTCTGCGTGTTCGGACGCAACCCCATTAAATGCATTGAATATAAAATTCTTCTCTGAACAGGTTTTAATCCATCTTCAACAGAAGGAATTGCACGAGAAACAATAACACTCATTGCATAATCAAGATAAGATTTTTTCATTTCTTCACTAACTTCTGTCGGAATAACTCCTTTCTCTAATTTTTCTGGTTTTTCATATTGGGGTGGGTGGTCGGGGAAAGGTGGACGGGATTTTTCTTTCTCGTCGGGTTTTTCAACTTTTTCATATTTTTCTCTAATAGTATCACTAGGGGTGGGTGGTCGGGGGTTGGATTGGTGGAATTTTTCTTCTTTTTCAATTTTTATTTTATCGTTTTCGTTTGACATTTTAATTTTTATTCTCCTTCTTCTGATTCATAAAATTCATCGTCGCTGTCATCAAGATTCTTTTTATCTTTATCATCAATAAATCCTGCATAATGAATAATAAACTCATTGTTTTCATCAACAGGAAATGTAAAATTAGTTTTTGTTTTCTTCAAGTTTTCCAATTCGTCAGCAAGATTATTAATTTCCTTCTCAGTTAAACTAAATTCCAAAACTTCAATTTCTTTTTCTTGTTCTTCTTCAACTGGTTTTTCGTTTTGCATCTTTATTTTTTAATCTTATTATCTTTAAGTTTATTTTTATTAGGACAACAACATAAAACATTGTCTAAATATTCAATTCCACAGAAATAAGGACAAATTGAAACATTTTTAATTGCACATTTATGAACATCAATTTTATCTTTCTCATTCCAAGGGCATTTCATTTGTTTCCAAGAAGTCTTTTCTTGAGACATTAAATCAATGTCCAGATTTGCACCATCTAATTTTTTAATTTCGTTTTTCATTTCACACAACCCCCTCTTTTTTATCCAAATATTTCATAAATTCATCTTCATTTAATTCTTCTTCAACAACATTTGTTCCTTCCCAACCACATTTATTGCACTTCCATTCACCTTTCCCTCTTCCTTCATCTCTCCCAAGCAAAACAGAAACATCGTCGCTGTTGCACTTTAAACATTTTCTTATTTTATAAATTTTTCCTGTTTTCTTTTTCGTCTTAATTCCTTTTGCTTTTTCATAAGCTTCTTTTGAATCATAACCTTCTAAAATCCAATCTGGTGTTGATAATTTATTTTTCTTTGGCATTTTTTATATTACCTCATTTTTAAGCCAATTTAAATATCTTTTACTTCCGTTAGGTAAATTATGTACGATTATTTCCGGAATTTCATATTTATGATTTTTTACAATAATTTCTTCAATTTTTTTATAATTTTTATTTGTTGTTTTAATCTCAACTTTATATTCATCTGATTTTTCAATTTTATTATTCCACTTATAATAACTTTCAATTTTTGAAATCTGAACACAAGCACCTAATTTATTACTAATAATCTTATTTGACACTTCTTCTGCTTCTTTCTTTTTTGCAAATGTTGTTTTAATGATTATGAATCTCATTCTAAATATCCAATTGTGCCTCCTTCGCATTTTCTGCAATAAAATCTTTTCTTCCTTGAACATCGTCGCCCATCAGCATCGTGAAAGTCGCATCTGCTTCAACAGCATCTTCAATATAAACTTTTTTTATTTTTCTCGTCTTTGGATTCATAGTGGTTTCCCACAATTGCTCTGAACTCATTTCACCCAACCCCTTAAACCTTGTAACATTCAAGTTAGATAAACCAGAAGTTATCTTTTTCAATTCCTCGTCAGAATAAACATAATAATCATCTTTCTTTCTAATTCTATATAAAGGAGGCATTGCAACATATATATTTCCATTCTCAATCAGATTAGGCATAAACCTAAAAAAGAAAGTTAAAAGCAAAGTTTTTATGTGCTCCCCGTCGACATCTGCATCAGTCATAATAATAATTTTATGATATCTCAAATCAGAAATATTAAAATCTTCTCCAACACCTGTGCCAATTGCAGTAATCATATTTGCAATCTCTTCGCTGGAAAGTGCTTTTGAAGGATTTGCTTTTTCAACATTCAAGATTTTACCTTTCAGCCCAAGAATTGCCTGAATTTCTTTGTTTCTCGCCATTTTTGCAGAACCTCCAGCAGATTCCCCTTCAACAAGATATAATTCAGAATCTTCTGCTTTCTTCGTCGAGCAATCAGCTAATTTTCCCGGGAGCCCCCCCACTGAAAACGCACTTTTTCTTCTAACTAAATCTTTTGCTTTTTTTGCAGCAAGTCGCGCTTTCGCAGATTCCAAAACTTTCGCAACAATTTTTTTTGCAATAGGAGGATTCTCTTCAAAATATTCAGCAAGTGCAGAAGTCACTAAAGAATCAACATATCCTTTAATTTCAGAATTTCCTAATTTTGTTTTTGTCTGCCCTTCAAATTGTGGATTCGGAATTTTCAAACTTAATATTGCTGTCAATCCTTCACGAACATCGTCGCCGACAATTCCGTCTCCGTTTTTTAACATACCAGTTTTCTTTGCATAATCATTTATAACTCTCGTTAATGCTGTTTTAAAACCAGAAACATGAGTCCCCCCCTCAATAGTATTTATAGTATTCACAAAACCGAAAATATTTTCTTGATACCCCTCATTATACTGAATTGTAATTTCAACAATAACATCTTTAACTTCTTTTTTAAAATAAATTGGTTTAGAATATAAAACTTCTTTTGATTTGTTCACCCATTTAACAAATTCAATCAAACCCCCAGAAGCATAAAATTCTTGCTCTTTATTTTTCTCCTCTTCAATTAAAATAATTTTTAAACCAGGATTTAAAAAAGCCACTTCTCTAAATCTTGTCTCAAGAATTTTATAATCAAAATTAAGAACAGAAAAAATTGCAGGGTCTGGCCAAAATCTTACTGTTGTCCCAGTTTCTTTTTCATTGCATTTTCCAGTAATTTTTAAATTTGTCCTCGGATTTCCAATACTATATTCTTGCTCGTGAATTTTTCCATCTCTTTTAACAACTAAAATTAATTTTTTTGATAAAGCGTTGACGCATGAAACACCAACACCATGCAATCCACCAGAAATAGCGTAAGTCCCTTTATCAAATTTTCCACCAGCATGCAATTTTGTTAACGCGATTTGCGCAGCAGGAACTTTATACTGCGGGTGAATATCAACAGGTATTCCTCGTCCATTATCTTCAACAGAAACAGAGCCGTCTTTGTGCATAATAACTACAATTTTATCACAACAACCAACCAAGGCTTCATCAACAGAATTATCCAGAACCTCATAAACTAAATGATGCAACCCCTCCTTGCCAGTAGAACCAATATACATTGCAGGTCTTTTTCTAACAGCTTCAAGTCCTTCTAAAACCTTAATTGAATCTGCTTTATAATCTGATGACATTTTAAAATTTGAATATGTTTGTGTATTTTTAATGAATTTTTAGGACAAAAATTTCCTAATTCTATAAAAAAGAAATCAACTTGGTTTATAAAGCTTTCTGGGGTTTTATCGTCGATAAAATTATTTTTTGGGAGTTTTTTATTTTCTCTTCTTCTCTTTTTTAGAATAATTAGAAATGGAATTTCTTAACAAACCCGTATTAACTTAAAAAAAGTAACATTTAAAAACTATAAAATCCAACAAGAATTATGGGATTTAAATTGCCCCGAAAAAAAACAATAGAAAAATATTTTTTATTAAGAAATATGGATATTCCATACAAAGAAGCAAAAGAAATCACAAGATGTTGCCATGGATTTCTTAGTTGGATAGATCCAAAAAGCAATTTTGCTAAAGAAGCAATCAAAACAGCACAAAATTCAAAATTAAAAGGAACAGATGCGTTAAATGCAATAAAAAATTATGTTAAAGAAGAATTAGACAATTACTCTAGAGTATTCAATGAAAAAGAACAGATATTTTATCCTCTGATTTAAAAAATTATTTTTTCAAAATCTTAAACATATCAAAAAAAGATTTTTTCTGAAAATCAATAATTTCCATATTAGAAATATCAATACTAACTTTCAACAAAGCCAAATTAGATAAAAAAACAGTTACTAAAAGTAATTTTTTCCCATTCGTAATATGCAAACTATACAAAAATTTCTTTGCTTTCTCTTTTATATTTTCTTTCTGCATTTTTTCTTCAATCAAATTTTCAAATTCTTCTAAACCAAAATTTTTATCCAAAATTAATTTCTCTGGAATTCTATTATCAAAAAATTCAAGAGGTGCAAGACTCAATTTATCTGTAATTTTAAAAACATAAATTTGTCCTTTTTGTTTTTTAGTCTCTTCATTGTCCTCGTTATTTTTATCTTCTTTTAAATTAGTGATTACGCTATTTCGTTCTGAGGGGT
>Ga0233422_10000859_pt1 | contig 14427 bp, 16 predicted proteins | sample Watercolumn_Mata_2_FD_182724 | JGI IMG/M metagenome (GOLD analysis project Ga0233422, IMG submission 182724) | Freshwater microbial communities from Lake Matano, South Sulawesi, Indonesia - Watercolumn_Matano_2014_110_MG | ecosystem: Environmental > Aquatic > Freshwater > Lake | place...
GGAGTTCATAGACCGGCATGCCAGCGACCGCATAGGCATCGTGGTGTTCCGGGGGCAGGGATACACGCTCTGTCCTCTCACCCTCGATCACCGGGTAGCGGGCATGCTGCTCGAAACGGTCACCCCCGGGGCCATCAGCGACGATGGAACGGCAGTTGGCACCGCCATCCTTATTGCCGTCAACCGGCTCAGGGCGTCGCAGTCCTCACAGAAAGTCGTGATTCTGCTCAGTGACGGAGCATCCAATGCCGGACAGATCGATCCGGTGACGGCGGCATCGGTTGCCGCCCGCCAGGGCATCAGGATCTATACGGTCGGGGCAGGTTCCGGAAACAAGGGGTCGTCGGGTCTCGATGAAGTGGGGCTCCGGAGCGTCTCGGGGGTGACGGGGGGGCGCTATTTCCGTGCCGGAGACCAGGCGTCGCTTGCCGAAAGCTTCAGGGCCATAGACCGGCTTGAAAAAAGCCCGCTGTCAAGTCCCGTGACCAGGCGCACCACCGGTCTGTTCGTGCCGCTGCTCGTGCCTTCGCTTGTGCTGCTGCTGCTTGAGGCGGTTCTCGGCAATACCAGGCTGCTCAGGGTGCCCTGAAGGCACGCATCACCATCCATTCAAGATATCGTTGCCCATGTGTTTCGCCTGGCCCGAACATTCCGGATATCTCCTGCTCCTGATCCCTCTCGCCGTCCTGCTTGGTTACGGGTTCATGCGGCAGATCGAGGCGCGGGAACTGCTTGCCGGAGAAGCTGCAGGGAGCGATTTCTGCCGCAAAAGACTTTTTTTCTCCTGCATGCTGCAGTTTTCCGGTATCGCCCTGCTGCTGCTTGCCCTTACCGGACCGCAATGCTGCCGGGGAACCAGGGTGATGTTGCGCAAAGGGGCCGATGTGGTGTTTCTGCTCGATGTTTCCAGCAGCATGCTTGCCGCGGATGTCTCTCCGGATCGGCTCGAACTGGCCAGGCATGCTGCGCTCCGCATCAGCAGCCTGGTTCCCGAAGGCCGGAAAGCGCTGCTGCTTTTTGCCGGTGCGCCTCTGGTGCAGTGTCCGCTCACCAGCGACCGCGATGCCTTCGAGGCCCTGCTCGGCATGGCTTCTCCCGCACTTGTCGAGGAGCAGGGTACGGCGTTCGGTGCGGCGCTGGACCAGGCCCTGAAGCTTGCAGCCGTGCCGGCATCCCGCGGCGGGGATGGTGCTCCCGGTGAGGAGAAGATCATGGTGCTCATCAGCGACGGTGAAGACCATGAGGGAGGGGTTGCGGCAGCGGCGGAAAAGCTGCGGCGCAACGGCATTTCCCTGTTCGTGCTCGGTGCGGGAAGCCGCGGCGATGCGCTTGTTCCGGATTTCCTGCATCCCGGGGAGATGAAGCGGGATGAGGCAGGCAATGCGGTGAAAACCCGGTTCACGCCCCGAACGCTGCAGCAGCTCGCCCGGGAGTCGGGAGGGATGTATGCCGACGCTGCCGGAGGAGAAAGAGTTTACGGTCTTGTCGCCGAACGCATCAACCGCATCGTTGAGCGCTCGCGCCTGGTTCCGGTTCCCTCGGGAGGCTATCCGCTGTATCACTACCTGCTTGGCGCGGGGATGGGGCTGCTCATGGCGGAGCGGTTCTTGCGCGGCAAAAAAGACCCTCAGGGGAGGTGAGGCTCCTTGTCCGTAGTGGTTTCTTGACGAAAGATTCTTACATTGTCATTGTTACTCTACTGTACACTTTTCAGGGACGTTAACCATTCAATGCCATGGAGCAGCAGCATACCGGTCAGAAAATCCTTGATCCGATCGAGCGGGCAAAGCTCGGAATCAAGGTGTTCAACATGCCGTTCTCGGAAGCCGAACAGGTGATCGACGAATACGTCAGCGGCAGGGATTACGATGCCTCAAGCGTCGCGTATTTCAAGGATCAGGTGGCGACCCAGCGCCACATCCAGGAAAAGGGTGTGGAACTGCTCGCTACCGGCGGAGAGATCATGCTGCTTGTCGCCAACGCATTCATGAAAAACCTTCCGAAACCTCCTGCGGGCAATACACCGGCAGGCTGAGGGGATCCTGCACACGGGTTCCCGTTCCGGAGACCACGGTCCAGAAGCCGCGGAAGACAGATGTTTCCGCGGCTTCTTTTTTGTTTCCCTGAACCGTGATGCCAACTTTTTTTCTGTTCAGAGGGTTATAGCAGAAGAGCTTACCGCTTACAACAGACATCTCTTGGATATCCGGGATATTTCCCGATGGGGTTCCCGGCGTACGTAACGAAAAACCGTGAAGAACGATGCAATTCGATCCAAACAAATTTACCGTAAAAGCCCAGGAAGCCCTGCAGGCAGCAGCAACGCTTGCGGGAAGCCGGCAGCATCAGCAGATCGAGCCCGAGCACCTGCTTCATGCCATGCTTGCCGACCGGACCAGCATCGCAGCGCAGATTGTCCAGAAACTCGAGGCGTCGGTCGACAATCTGCTTGCCGCAGTCGACCGGGAGATCGACCGGCTTCCCAAAATCACCGGTGCTTCTGCATCGGGCCAGTATATATCGCAGAATCTCGGCAAGGTTTTCGATGTCGCCCTGAAGGAGGCTGAAAGCCTCAAGGACGAGTACATCAGCTCCGAGCACCTGTTCATCGCCATGAGCGAGGCCGGCGTGAAAGTGACGCGCATGCTGCGTGATGTCGGTATCAGCCGCGACTCCATCCTCAAGGTGCTGGCCACCATCAGGGGATCACAGCGGGTGACGAGCCAGACCGCCGAAGAGACCTACAACTCGCTGAAGAAGTATTCGCGCAACCTGAACGACGAGGCGCGCCGGGGCAAGCTCGATCCCGTTATCGGCAGGGACGACGAAATCCGCAGGGTGCTGCAGATTCTCAGCCGCCGCACCAAGAACAATCCGGTACTGATCGGCGATCCCGGCGTGGGCAAGACCGCGCTGGTCGAAGGCATCGCACAGCGTATTGTTGCCGGCGATGTTCCCGAGAACCTCAAGAGCAAGCAGATCGCCGCACTCGATATTGCGCAGCTTGTTGCCGGGGCGAAGTTCCGGGGCGAGTTCGAGGAACGCCTGAAGGCGGTGGTCAAGGAGGTGCAGTCTGCGGACGGCGAAGTGATTCTCTTCATCGATGAAATTCACCTGCTGGTCGGAGCGGGATCAGCCGAAGGCGCCATGGATGCGGCAAACATCCTCAAGCCTGCGCTTGCGCGCGGCGAGCTGCGATGCATCGGCGCCACCACGCTCGACGAGTACCGCAAGCATATCGAGAAGGATGCCGCGCTCGAGCGCCGTTTCCAGACCGTCATGGTGGACCAGCCGAGCGTGGAGGATACCGTCTCCATCCTGCGCGGCCTGAAGGAGAAGTACGAAATCCACCACGGTGTGCGCATCAAGGATGCCGCACTTGTCGCCGCTGCGGAGCTTTCGAACCGTTACATCGCCGACCGCTTCCTGCCCGACAAGGCCATCGACCTCATCGACGAGGCCTCTTCCCGCCTGCGGCTCGAGATCGACAGCAGCCCGGAGGAACTCGACCGGCTGAACCGGGAGATCCGCCGCCTTGAGATCGAGCGCGAGGCGCTCAAGCGCGAGCTCGAAAACGGCGGGACATCGTAAGGGCATCCTCCGTGTGAGGGGCGAATGGTGTGGACAGAAGGAAAACAGGGGGGCTGGTTGTCAGCTCCTCCTGTTTTTCAGCTCAGGAGCCCGGATGGGTTTCAGAGACCAGCAGGAAACAGGATGAATTCTGTTTTCCGACTCCTGACTTCTGTCTCCCGTCTCCTCGCTCCATTCTCTTTTCTCTCTGAAAATTCATACATTATAGGTTGCATGACATTGCATGTTTTCTATGGTTTGATTTTATTAACCCACAAAAAACGGAGCTGTGCGATGAAGATGATGAGGATGGTTGTGCTTGCCTTGATGATGGCAGGAATGGTTGTGCAGAGTGCTTTCGCAGGTTGGGATCCGAGAGAGGAGGACAAGGCCCGCCTGGCTACGGAATATTTCCGGAAAAACGCTCCGGCTCTCGAAAGATTTTTCGAGCATGCTTACGGCTATGCCGTGTATCCCGATGTGTACAAGGGTGGGATTATCCTGCTCGGCGGTGCGCATGGCGGCGGCTATGTCTATGAACTGAATACGCTTGTCGGGACTTCGACGGTGACGCAGGTGAATGTCGGTCCCCAGCTCGGAGGACAGTCCTTCGCTGAAATCGTGTTTTTCAAAAGCAAGGGGGATCTCGACAATTTCAAGAAAGGTAATTTCGAGCTGAACGCACAGGCGACAGCCGTACTGGTGCGTGCCGGCATGGCTACCAATACCGACTATTCCAACGGGGTTGCTGTTTTCGCCATTCCCAAGGGAGGGCTTATGGCTGAAGCCTCGATCGGCGGGCAGAAGTTCAGCTTCAAGCCGCTGTGAGTGGTGTTCCGGGCGGCAGCGGGCTCCGGTTTTTTTAATACGAGAATTGATGCAATGAAGTACCAACTAGTTGTGGGCCTCGAGGTCCATTGTCAGCTCAATACCGAAAGCAAGGCGTTCTGCGGCTGTTCGACCCGGTTCGGCAATCCCGCCAACACCAATGTGTGCCCGGTCTGCCTGGCCCTTCCCGGAGCGCTTCCGGTGCTGAACCGCCAGGTGGTCGAGGACGCCGTCAAGCTCGGACTGGCTACGGGATGCTCGATCGCCCCAAGCTCGATTCTCGCCCGCAAGAACTATTTCTACCCGGATCTGCCGAAAGGGTACCAGATATCGCAGTTCGAGGAGCCCATCTGTTCGGAAGGCATGCTGCATATCGACGCGGGTGAAGGCCGGCGCGACATCCGGCTGATCCGCATCCATATCGAGGAGGATGCCGGCAAGTCGATCCACGATATCGGCCAGGACACCTATATCGACGTGAACCGTTGCGGCGTGCCGCTTCTGGAGATTGTGAGCTATCCCGACATCCGCACGTCGAAGGAGGCGTCCGCGTACCTGCAGAAGCTTCGCCAGATTGTGAAGTATCTCGGCATTTCCGACGGCAACATGGAGGAAGGGAGCCTGCGTTGCGACGCCAACGTTTCGGTCATGCCGTCGGGAAGCACCGAGTACGGCACCCGTACCGAGATCAAGAACATGAACTCGTTCAAGAATGTCGAGAAGGCCATCGAATACGAGATGCAGCGCCATATCGACATCATCGAGAACGGAGGATCGATCGTTCAGGAGACGAGGCTGTGGGACGCCGACAAGGGGGAGACCCGCTCGATGCGCGGCAAGGAGTTTGCCCACGACTACCGCTATTTTCCCGATCCCGACCTTGTCCCGGTACTCGTTGACCGGGAGATGCTCGACCGGCTCCGTCAGGAGCTTCCCGAGTTCCCTGAAGCCAGGGCGGACCGGTTTGTCCGGGAGTACGGCATCCCCGCGTACGATGCCGGGGTGCTGACGGTCGAGCGGGAGGTAGCCGATTATTTCGAAAAGACCCTCAGGGCGTGCGGCGATGCCAAGGCGGCATCGAACTGGGTGATGGGCGAGGTCATGCGCATCCTCAAGGAAAAGTATCTCGATATTGCGGAGTTCGCGATTACGCCGGAGCGGCTGGGAGGTCTCATCACGCTTATCGGCGAAGGGGCCATCAGCAACACCATCGCCAAGCAGGTGTTCGAGATCATGCAGACGGACGGGGCTTCGTCCGCCGGGATCGTCGAAACGCACGGACTTGCCCAGGTTTCCGACACCGGTGCCATCGAGGCGGCGGTCGACGAGATTCTTGCTGCCAATCCGAAGCAGCTCGCCGATTACCGCGAAGGGAAAACCAAGCTGTTCGGCTTCTTTGTCGGGCAGTGCATGTCGCGCATGAAAGGCAAGGCCAATCCGCAGGTGGTCAACGAGGTGCTGAAAAGCCGCCTCGACGGCTGAAAGTTTCTCCGGTCAGGAGTCGAACAGATCCCTGGTCCGGGGGTTCTCGGGCCAGTTTTTCGCGAGATCGGGGTTGATGACCTCGATTTTTTTCCGGGCTTCCTGAAGCCGCTCCCTGCACTTGCCGGCGATGGCAAGACCCTCTTCATAGAGGGCAATGGAGCTTTCGATGCCGGTATCGGGGTTTTCAATCCTTCTGGTAATCTCTTCGAGGCGCTCCATGAGCTCCTCGATCGAAGGGGAGCCGGATTTTTTGTCTGCGGTGGCGGATTTTGCCATTGATGCCAATGGTTGGATTAACGGGTTTTGGTGCCCTTCAGTAACAATACATAATGAGGGTGATTATTCAAAAAGGCAGGTGAACGAGTGAAGTTTGTCGACAGTGCCGCCATTTCCGTGCATGCGGGTGACGGCGGGAGAGGATGTGTCAGTTTTCGCAGGGAGAAGTTCGTGCCGAAGGGCGGGCCTGACGGGGGAGACGGTGGACGGGGCGGCCATGTCTGGCTGCGCACCAACAGTCATCTCACCACGCTGCTCGATTTCAGGTACAAGCGCCATTACACCGCAGGAAGGGGAGCACACGGCCTGGGAGCCCGGAAAACCGGAAAGGACGGAGCCGACATCGTGATCGACGTGCCCAGCGGCACCGTGGTGCGCAATGCCGCAACCGGCGAGGTTCTGGCCGATATGACCATTGACGACGAGAAGGTGCTGATCGCTGCCGGAGGCAGGGGCGGACGAGGCAACCAGCATTTCGCCACCCCGACCCGCCAGGCGCCCCGGTTCGCCGAACCGCCTGGAAAAGGCGAGGCGGTCGAGCTGGAGCTCGAACTGAAGCTCATGGCGGATGTGGGACTGGTCGGGTTTCCCAATGCCGGAAAGTCGACCCTGATATCGGTGCTGAGCGCTGCCCGCCCGAAAATCGCCGATTACCCCTTCACCACGCTGGTGCCGAATCTTGGCATCGTGCGCTACGAGGAGTACCGGTCGTTCGTGGTGGCCGACATCCCCGGCATTATCGAGGGTGCTGCTGAGGGAAGAGGGCTCGGCCTGCAGTTCCTGCGCCATATCGAGCGCACGAAGGTGCTTGCGCTGCTTATTGCCGCCGACTCCGAAGATATTCCGTCCGTGTACCGGACCCTGCTCGGCGAGATGGAGCAATTCGACGCATCGCTGCTCCGGAAACCGAGGATCGTGATCATTACGAAAATGGATATTGCCCCCGAAGAGCTTGTCATTCCCTCTTTTGCCGATGGGGTGAAGGTGCTTGCCATATCGAGCGTGGCCGGCACGGGTCTCAGGGAACTGAAGGACGAGCTGTGGGTGAGGGTTTCATCCTACGCTGCCGATAAAACGTATCTTGACAGGAGAGAGGAGGAGTGAAGGTGAAAGGTGGAGACGCTGTCGTGAGGTTTGCCCGTCTTGCCGATGCCGGTGCAATCGCCGCCATTACCGCGGAGTATGCACGCGCGGGCATCATGCTCGAGCGTTCGGCCGAGGACGTGATCGAGAATATCCGCAACTTTTTCGTTGCAGAGATCGAGAGCAGGATTGTCGGATGCTGCGCGATCGCCTTCTATACTTCCCGGCTTGCCGAGATCCGCTCCGTGGCGGTGTTTCCGCAGTACAAGCGAAAGGGAGCCGGCAGCATGCTGGTGCGCAAGGCCGAGGAGGTGCTGAGGGAGGAGGGTGTGCAGGAGGTGTTTGTGCTCACGCTCAACCCGCATTTTTTCAGCAGCATGGGCTACGCTGAAATAAGAAAGGAGTATTTCCCCCAGAAAATCTGGAGGGACTGCACGCATTGCCCGAAACTCATGGCGTGCGACGAGATCGCCATGGTGAAAAAACTCTGACGGATGTCAGAGCAGATATGCTATTAATCCAATTCAATGCCGGAAAATCGTGATTGTTCAGGATGTTATCGTAAGAAACAATGCCGGCCTGCATACCAGGCCGGCTGCTGCAGTCGTCAAGCTCGCCTCGCGTTTCAAGTCCGATTTTTTTATCGAGATGCAGGGGGTGGAGATCAACGCGAAGTCCATTATCGGCGTGATGAGCCTTGCTGCGCCGAAAGGCACGAAACTGACCCTGAAGCTTGACGGCGAGGATGCCGAGGAGGCTGCGCGCCAGCTTGTCGAGTTTTTTGAACAGGGATTCGGCGAACAATAGCCCTGCAACCGTTTTTCATACTCGTTGAAACCTTTGCGTATCGCGTTCATTTCTCCTTTTTTTCCCCTGAAAGGGGGAATTTCCCGGTTCAGCGGCCAACTTGCAGACGAGCTGCAGGCTAAAGGGCACGCTGTCCTGCGTTACGGTTTCAGAGAGCTGTTTCCTTCCTTTCTTGTTCGAGGCCACTCTTCGGGGATTCCTGAACCTGATCCTGAAACGACTGCCCAAGGCGCGTCCAGCACCGCGAGTGCCCAAGGCGCGTTCAGCGCCGCGAGTGCCCAAGGCGCGTCCAGCACCGCGAGTGCCCAAGGCGCGTCCAGCACCGCGAGTATCAACTCCCCAGCGAGTGGCATCGTCCTGTATAATCCCTTTTCGTGGTTCTCGCTGCTCCGCCGCCTCCGGCAGGAGCGTCCCGATGTGCTCTTGCTGGCATACTGGACCGGATTTCTTGCTCCGCTGTATTTCGTGCTTCGCCGTCTTTCAGGCATTCCGGGCATCGTCCTGCTGCACAACCTCTCTTCCCACGAACGGTTCCTGTCCGAACCGCTCTTGCGGCGTCTCTTGCTTTCGACAGCCGACGGCTTCATCACGCTTTCACCTGCGGTAAGCCGCGAGCTTGCCGCCTGCGGTTCCTCGAAGCCGGTCCGCGAACTTTTTCATCCGGTCTATGGCGCTTCGTCGCCTGCCCTGCCGGAGCGGAAGGAGGCTCGCCGCAAGCTCGGACTGGAGGAAGAGGCTCCCGTGCTGCTCTTCTTCGGTTACGTCCGCCGGTACAAGGGTCTCGACCTGCTGCTGCAGGCCATGCCCTCGATTCTTTCGGCATATCCCTCCGGGCGGTTGCTGGTTGCGGGCCAGTTCTACGAGCCTGAAGCGCCGTACAGAAAGCTCGTCGCCTCGCTCGGGCTCGCCCGCCATGTCGAGCTGCGGCCGGGCTACGTGAGCGATGCCGAGGCAGAACTGCTTTTTGCCGCGGCGGACGCCGTGGTGCTGCCCTACCGCACGGCCACGCAGTCAGGCGTGGTGCAGCTTGCCTACGGCTACGGCGCACCGGTGATCGTCACTCCGGTGGGGAGTCTTGCAGCCCAGGTCCTGCCCGGACTGACGGGCATGGTTGCCGCCGAAGTCTCGCCTGAAGCGATTGCCCGCACGGTGAGGGCTTTTCTCGCCGATGTTCCGGCCAGGGAGCGGATGCCGGAGCATATCCGGTCGTATAGCCGGGAGCATTCGTGGGAAGCGCTTGCGGAAGGTGCGGGCAGTTTCCTTGAAACCGCCGTACGCCGATGAGCGCCGGGGTGCACACCGTCGTCATCGTTCTGAACTGGAACGGCCGGGACGACCTGCTCCGCTGCCTCGGCTCGCTGCAACCGCAGCTTTCGGCAGGAGTGAAGGTGCTCGTTGTGGACAACGGCTCCTCCGACGGCTCGGTGGAGGCTGCAAGCGATGCGTTTCCCGGCGTGGAGGTGCTCGCGCTCGAACGCAACCTCGGCTACGCATCCGGCAACAACGCAGGATTCCGCCATGCCATGCAGCACTGCGCGCCGCAGTACGTGGTGTTTCTGAACAACGACACGGTGGTCGAGCCCGGTTCGCTCGATCTTCTGACAGCAACGCTGGATCGCGACACCCGTGCGGGCATCGTCGTGCCGAAAATTTATTTTATGGACAAACCCGGACGGATCTGGTATGCCGGCGGTGTCGTGCGGCTCGGCATCGGGCTGGTGCGGCATGTGGGGATCCGCCAGACGGACAGCGGGCAGTATGACGCCCGGCAGGCCACCGGCTATGCTACCGGCTGCTGCCTTGCCATGCGCAGCTGCGACTTCCTGCGATTCGGAGGATTCGACGAACGGTTCGGCATGTACTCGGAGGATGTGGACCTTTCGCTTCGCGTGCAGCATGAAGGCTTTTTCGTGGTGTACGAACCCTCGGCGCGGGTGCAGCACCGGGTCTCGGCCTCGCTCGGCGGGGGCATGCATCCGCAGAAGCTCTTCCGCAGGAGTGCGGCAATGCTGCGACTCATGGCGAAGCACCGGGCCTGGAGCGGCTTTGTCTGCTATCCGTTCGTGCTGCTCCTGCAGGCACTTGGCGCTCTCCCGAACGTTTTCGCAAGAACAACCCCGGAATCATGAACAGGTACCGGAATACCATCGACGAGTGCTATCGCCGTGACGGGGCTAACCGCCTGCGGTGGGAGAGAACGCTCGGCTTCGTCGAGGGGTCGGAGCCTTCCGCCCTGAAGGCTGCCTCGGGTCTCGATCTCGGCGACCGTACACCGCTTTGCGACGATCTCGAAACGCTTTTCGGCTGCCCTTTCGCAAGCACCGGTTGTGACCTCGACGTGGATCCGCTCTCGGGCAGCTATGACGTGGTGACCGCCTTCGAGGTGCTCGAGCACCTCTTCAACCCGCTGCACGCGCTGCTCGAGGTCCGGAAGGTGCTTTCCGGCCCAGACGCCCGCGTCTTCGTCTCGGTTCCGGCAGCCAAGCCCGCCATGCTGAAAAGCCCGGACCACTTCCACGAGATGAGCCCTTGCGAGCTGGAGTCGCTCATCGCGAGGACAGGCTTCAGGAGCGTGCGCCGGGGCTCGTTCCGCATCCGGCGGTGGCCATTCTATCTCACCGGCCTGAAGCCGCTGCTCCGGGCCATCCATGAAAAGGTGCTGATCCATGAGCTCCGGCAGGCCTGATCATACAGACCTCGTGTGGTTCTCGGAGGTGCAGTGGGACTACCTCTCCACCCGCAAGCAGCGGCTCCTGCAGCGCTTTTCGCAGCGTTGGCGCATCCTTTTCGTGGAGCCTTACGCGCTGGGACGTCCCGCACACTGGCTGCCGGTAAGGCGAAAGAACGTCAGGGTGGTGACGGTGCCCTACCTGAAAACCGTACCGTTCGGCATCGGCCGGCTGCTCGGCATCCGGGTTTTCCGCAACGTGGTTGCCGCTGCCGGGGGACTCATCCTTCGTTTCTGGCTCCTCCTGCTCGGCTTTGCCTCGAAAGAACGCATCATCGGGCTCAGCAACGTATACTGGGGCATGGCCGCTGCAGGGATGCCGTGCAGCCTGCGCTTTTACGACGCGAACGACGACCACCTCGCCTTTCCCGGTTCCCCCTCGTGGCTTCCCGGCTACCGCTCGCACTACCTTGCGGCGTGCCGGCTCGTTTTTTCGGTGAGCCCCGAACTTGCAGCACGACTGGCGTTGCTGGAGGGAATCCGGTGCGTGCAGCTCGGCAACGGGGTGGAGTTCATGCACTTCGCCACTACGGCCTCCACCGTACCGACCCGGCTTGCCGCATTTCTGCAGGAGGGCGGCCCGCTGCTGGGATACGCGGGAGCGATGGACTGGCTTGACACGGCACTGCTCGTGCGGACGGCAAGAGCGTATCCGCATGCCCGGGTTGCGCTGCTTGGCCCGGCCTATGACCGCTCATGGGAGGACCGTCACCGGGAGTTGCTCTCGCTTCCGAATGTGCGCTGGTTCGGCAAGGTGGAGTACGGCGAACTGCCGGCCTGGGTGCAGCAGTTCGACCTTGCGCTCATGCCCATGCAGCAGAGCCTGCTCAAGCGCGCCTCGAATCCCAACAAGCTGTACGAGTACACTGCGGCAGGCGTGCCGGTGCTGGCCACGGACTACTGCAGCGCACTGGGCGAAGCCCGGGAGGTGATCCACATTGCCCGCACGGAAGAGGCGTTCGTCGCGATGGTGCCCGAGGCGCTTCGGGACACCCGCCGTGCTGAACGGCAGGCGTTCGCCAAGGCGCACAGCTGGGACGCGCTTGCCGCCCGGATGGAAGCGGAACTGCTCCGGGCGGCGGGGAGGGCGGCTGAATGAGCCGGAACAGGCTCATAGCGGGCCAGGCCGGCATCTCCTACGGCGGGTTCCTCGTCGGACAGGCCGTGCGTTTCGGTTTCAACCTGCTCGTGGCGCGTCTGCTCGGGGAGGAGGCGCTCGGCGTGTACGCCCTGGCCTTCGGCGTCATGCAGATCGTCGAGACCTTCGGCGTCGGGGGATACGACGCCGCCGCGGTGCGCTACGTGAACCTGTACACCGCGGAAGGGCGCAAAGCCTCTGATGCAGCCGGGTTTGCCCTGCGCAGCGCGCTGTTCATGAGTCTCGTTCCGGCAGTGCTCGTCATGCTTTTTTCCGGAGTGCTTTCCCGCATGCTTGGTGGTGGCGCTTCGCTTGACGGTAGCGCTTCGCTCCTGGTCGGCGGCACGCTCCTTCAGTATGCGCTGATCTCCTACGCCCTCGCCGTGCCGTTCAACGTGGCCACCCTGGTGGCGGGCCATGCGATCCAGGGCCATCGCGACCTTGCGCCGAAAATCGTGGCCACGCAGATCCTCAGCCCCTGCATCATGCTGCTCCTCACCGCACTGCTGCTTGTTGCCGAACAACCCGGTCCCGCACTGCTCGCGCCGTATCCGGCAGCGTCGGTGCTCTCGTGCCTCTGGATCTGGCGGCAGCTCCGCCGGAAAACCGGCACCGGCATCACGGAGATGCTGCGGGCTCCCGCCGATCGCCGCATGCGCTCGTTTGCCTTCCCGCTGCTCGGGGTTTCCGTGCTCAGCATGGTGTCGTACTGGATCGATATCCTCCTGCTCGGCATGCTCGGCGGTCCGTTTCTTTCGGGCCTCTACCAGCCCGCCGCCCGAACAGCCGGAATCCTTCGTGCCGTGCTTCCCGCATTCTCCGGCATCGCCGCGCCGCTCGTGGCCGCGCTGCAGGCCGGGGAGCGGAATACCGAAACCGGACGGCTCTACCGTCTCGTCACCCGCTGGATGGTGCTCTGCGTCATGCCGGCAACCGTGTTTCTCATGCTCCTGCCCGAACCGGTGCTGCTGCTTTTCGGACCGGGATTCGCTGCCGGAAGCACGGCGCTTGCGCTGCTTTCCGCCGCAGCATTCGTCCAGGCGTTCGGCGGCATCGCCGGCACTGTGCTCTCCATGGCGGGTCACGGTCGGGTAACCTTTCTCAATGCACTCCTCGCGCTCGCCGTGCAGGTGGCACTCTCGGTGCTCCTGATCCCGCACGTCGGAATCACGGGAGCGGCCGGGGCATCGCTCGGCTCCATGGTGCTGCTCACCACGCTCAGGCTTGCCGAGGTGGCGAGGGTGCTCGACATCCGCCCGTTTTCGCATTCGCTCTGGAAGCCCTTCGCGGCAGGGGCGGGCGCTGCCCTGACGCTCTTTTTCTCGAAGCCGTGGCTGCTCGGGCTTGCGCCGGCACTCACCGTGCTTGCGGGGATAGGGCTTGTCATGGGGGTCTATCTCGGTCTCTGTGTGCTCTTCAGGTTGGAAGCCGATGACCGGGAGCTTATTTTATCCATCATGCCCAACCGTCGCAACACACCGTCATGACGAAAGACCCTGTGAAGAACCCCTTCCTGCCCTGGGCCGCAGCTGCGGCGTTGTACCTGCTGCTTGCCCTTGCGCTCTACTGCCAGCTCCTCTTTCTGCCCATGACGCTTTCCGCGCCTGATTCGCTGGTGCCCCTGGCCTCATCCATCGCGCTCGACCGGCTCCGTGACGCAAGCGGCCACTATCCGCTCTGGCAGCAGTGGACCTTTGCGGGCATGCCCACCGTCGAGGCCTTCAGCTACCTCGGAGGGCTCTACTACCCGAACATCGTCTTTTCGCGTCTGCCGCTCGGCGATATCGGTTCGCAGCTCCTGCACCTTGTTTTCGCAGGCCTCGGCGGTTTCGCGCTCCTGCGCAGCTTCAGGCTGCACCACGTTGCAGCCTTTCTCGGGGGCGCAGCCTTCATGCTGAACCCCTACATGACCGCGATGCTCATACACGGCCACGGCAGCCAGCTCATGACGGCGGCCTACATGCCGTGGGTGCTCTGGGCCACGCTCAGGATATTTGACACTCGCGGTGCCAAGGGCACTCTTGACACTCTCGCTCTGCTTGGGGACGCGGGGATGCTTGCGATCCTGCTCGGCTTTCAGCTTCAGCGTGCGCACGTGCAGATCGCCTGGTACACCTGGCTGCTTATGGTGCTGCTTGCCGTGGTGCTGCTTGTCTCCGCTCACAAAACAGTGAAAGAGAGCCTCAAGAAAGCCGGCATCTTCGCTACAGCCTGCGTGGTCGGCATCGCGATCTCGGCGGCAGTGTACCTTCCGGCTTCTGAATATGCCGCCTATTCGGTTCGCGGTGCAGCGGCGGGCGGCGGAGCGGCACGCGACTACGCGGTCATGTGGTCCATGCATCCGGCGGAACTGCTCACCTTTCTCGTTCCGGGCCTCTTCGGCTTCGGCGGCGTCACCTACTGGGGGTTCATGCCCTTTACGGACTTTCCGCACTACGCGGGCATCGTGGTGCTGCTGCTTGCCGCGGCACCACGATGCCCGCGTAGTGCGGAAAGTCCGTAAAAGGCATGA
>Ga0233422_10000863_pt1 | contig 14411 bp, 27 predicted proteins | sample Watercolumn_Mata_2_FD_182724 | JGI IMG/M metagenome (GOLD analysis project Ga0233422, IMG submission 182724) | Freshwater microbial communities from Lake Matano, South Sulawesi, Indonesia - Watercolumn_Matano_2014_110_MG | ecosystem: Environmental > Aquatic > Freshwater > Lake | place...
GCCTCTAGCCGCGCCGCGCCGCGCCTAGCCGCGCCGCGCCGCGCCTAGCCGCGCCGCGCCATGCCTAGCCGCGCCGCGCCATGCCTAGCCTCGCCGCGCCGCGCCTCGCCTCGCCATGCCCGCCAGGCCCCGCCACGCCTAGCCGCGCCCTGCCTCGCCGCGCCACGAGCTAATCGGATCCTATTGGTTCACAACCTCAAACCTTCCGAAGTCGCCTTTACAAGCTGGTCGCCAATCGCCCACCCCGACAGAGAAACCAGCAGCATTCAAAATGTGTATGAGTTCTTGCACGGAAACGAGCCCATCTTTGAATTGTATTTTCAACTCTGCTGACCAGTCTTTGACGTATGCTCGGTAACGGATGTCTAGCCCCCCAGAGGGGAGCCGCACCTGATCATACCGGCAGTGCGGTCCATCCCCTTCTATATGTACGTAGATTTGTCCTTCCTGGTTCGGGCAGGTCGATGCTTCGCCCAAGACAAAGAATGCTTGTCTCACATCGACCATCTTGAAATTGAATTGAGTCGCCGCTCTAACCATCGCTTGCTTGAACCCCCCAACAGGGAAACCCATGCGCCTGTCTTTCTCAATCCAATAGATGCTTGATTCTATTTCTTCTTCTGGTATGATGTTTTCCTTTTGGACGGCTTCACCAGCGCGTTTTGCCGCGATTTTCTCCTTGGTCTTCTCGGATGGTCGGTGCATGATCAGCGGAGAGATGCCCTTGATTCGTGCAATAAGTATTTTGGTTTTTCCTGGCTCTATCCTGATAACCGACGTTTCCTTCTTTTTCTCTGCCATATGTATATCTCCCCTTTTCTTGCGAACTTGAATCAAACCCTGCCGCGCCCCGCCTGACCCCGCCCTGCCGCGCCCGGCCTGACCCTGCCGTGCCGCGCCGTGCCTGTATACTTGCCATGTGTTGTTTACTCAAGTTCGATATGCGGCAAGCATCCCCGCTCGCACTTCAAGATGATCCTTCCGTTCCATTTTCTTGCGATCTTGTCGCAAAGCAGCTTCAGGCTCCCGGCTTCCACGATCCATACGTGGTCGTTCCAATCAGGAATGCACTTCTTCCGTAGACGTGCCCTATCTGTGCGTACTGCACCCTCGCAGGGCGGAACATCTTCGGAGCAATTCATCCTGGTAATCGTGAAGAGCATCAGTCTCCTGCCTTGAGGTTCGGATTTCTGTCACAGGGCATTCGAGGCACTCTTCGATCATGCGGCGACTCTGCGGGCATGAAGTGAATGCCACTCAGTTCCGTGGCTTCATCCATGACAATGCGGCTTCTCGGCTTTGGAGGCTCCGGGAGTAATACCGAATAGATGTCGTGGAGCATGTCATGTTCCTTCGGTCTAAGGACTAGCTCTTTGGATGCCCGCAGGAGAATTGTTCCGAACGTCTCCGTGTCCGTTTCATTGCCGAATACCAGTTCGAGCCTTGTCACGATCTTCGATTCTTTCCTGATATTAACTTCCAGCATCGCGCCCTCCCCGGTCATTGCTTCACCTCTTCCTTTCCGATAAGATCTTCCATTTCCTCAAGCTCCGCGTCGATCTTTGCATCGTCTTCGGCCGCAGTGGTCAGTGTGGCCAGGAAGTCTTCCACGCGATCCCACGTCTGCCGGCGGTCACCGTTCCCGATCATGATCTTGCCGTCAGGGGTAATGATGAAGTTGATGTCAAGACCGGTCCCCGGATAAGCCACGGCAATGGCCGCAGCGGAAATGACCTCGTGCCTCGCAATGCAGATCATTTCCTCGGCCTGTTCTCCACAAAAGTCGTGCACCACCACTCTCATTCTATTGTCAGGCATCTGCCCTCCTTTCCTGTTGTAGTTGTTTTCGCTTTTCGCTTTGTCGTTTGGCGTGCTTCGTGAGAAGCTGATGGATGTATTGCTTGGAATATCCCAACTCGTTGCCTATTTCTTCGAGCGTCCACCTTTTTTGAATCTTGAGAAAGTGGGCTTGCATAGCAGCCTCTCGTGAGTCCCGTGTCTCCTTGATCGTGGTGAAGCGATACCTCAGGCAGATCCGGCATACTCTGAAGTACGAAATCCCGAGCTTCTGAGCGATCTGGTTCCGAGTGTGTGTCGGGCACAATGCCTGCACCTTTTTCACCTCTGCGGGGAGCTTCGTGTTGCCCTTCCTGCGGATGTACCGGAACCTTGTGGGGTAGCGGTCTATCAGGTAATAGAGCCTATCCACTTTCACCCCGAGGGAGCTGGCCAGTTCTGTCAACTCCATCTTCTTCCGCCGAGCTTTTCTGATTTCTGCTATGAGGGCTTCTGCTTCCCATTTCTTGCCCTTGGTTCTCATCACTTGCTCAAGACTCCTTCCGTTTTGCTGATGTGGCTTGAGCCCCACGGCTCACCTTATCTCACGACTCGCGTCATTGGCTGGGTCAGACAGCCACTTCTTCACTTTCATCTGCTCATGAAACGGCAACTCCTCCGCGATGAACATCCCCATCCCGTTTTTTGGCCACCCTCCAAGCGAAGCAGCCTGTTCGACTGCACCTTCCCCCATGTCAAGCGCCTGTGCCAATGCACACGTAGAAATCAACGTCATCTGCCTTCCGGCTTTCTCCTCAGTGGGTTGCGGCTTCTTTTCCCGCGGGAGGATTTCCTCAATGGGTATTTGCTCTTGCCCTGGTGACTCGTATGTAGGTTCCCGTCTCTCTTCCGCGACCAGTTCGTGCAGACCTTCTTCAGCAGTCTGCGGATTCACAACCTCGGGGGCTTGTACAGAAGCCTCGTCTTCCCTCTTGTCCTTCTGTATTTTTGGTCCTTTGGAAAGGCCGGGATTTTGGCGAATCCATTGGTATAGGGTTGGGTGATGTATCTTGTGATTGAATCGCCTTGTGATGATTTCGATAATCTCGTTGACACTCATGCCATCTCTGCGTAAGTCCAACGCGGCTGTCTTTATTTCGAGGTAGTCTGTCGCCCTGAGCCGCTTGCGGCGTTGTTTCTTCCTCTTTGTTTCACATCCCTGTTCGGGGTAGACCTCGCCCATCCTTTCTCTTGCCGCTGGGTTCTCTCTGAGGAGCAATAATAGCCGGTCGATATCCTGATCGGAAAGGGAGGATAGATCCGGGAAAGCAGCACGTTTGAGCAACTTGACTTCACTGACTTTTCCCGAATCGTGGCTCCTCCACCATTCCGCTACGGATTCGGTCCCGATGAGCTTTGCCGCTTCGAGCTTCATGCGTTCCCATTCCAGGCGTTCGCTAGGCGTGAGATCGTCAACCCAGGTTCGATTTACATCCTCTTTCGGCATTTGCGCTAACGCCGCAGACTGGACCAATGCGTCATTCAAGACTTTGATTGTTACATTCATTTCAATCTCCTTTCGTCACGGAGCGACCCATAGACCACCTTCTCCTCAAATCCCCAGCCCATCTGCGCCGTGCGCTAAGCAACCACCTCATTACGGGGTCGCTCCCTATCAAGCCCATAGAGCCCCTGTAACTCAACACTCGCCGTCTCAGCATCCATCACAACCCCCTTTCTCCTCTACAGGCTTGCTATGGTAACGAATACGCCTGGTAACACTTTGTAATCTCGGCCCACAATAAGGGCACTGTACGTTGATCGTTGTCTCACTGCGAAGGGTTCCGAAGTTCCACGTAGAAAGAGGTAATTCCTCGCCGCAATAACAACACATGGGTATCCTATCCCCGCACAACCCCCTTTCCGTGAGCCATTTCAGGTCAATTTGGTCATTTTCAGCTTTCCTTTCGGGTTTTTGCTTCACCATCCAGAAATCACATTCCCCGCTCTCACAAGGAACCTTGTAGGCCGGTTCACACCAGCGCCACTGATCTCCGCATGGAGCTAAGTCCTCTAATGAGCAACCACATTCGTCATCATCAGCAAGCCCATCAAAGCCATGCGTTGTCAGCCAGTCCTTCAAGATGTCCATGATTGTCATCTCTCAGCCACCTTCTTTCCTTCCTTCGACCCCTCCTGGAACCGTGGTATCGGCGTGAAGTAGTTCACGGTCTGCCTCCATTATTATTCTGCCGAGGATTTCCGATGCGGGCGGTGGCATGGCATTCCATCATCCCTTCCTCCTGCTTTTGCGATTCTTACGCCAGTAGCATCCACAATCCATGCACCGGCACTGATAGCGCCCAAGGTGGAGGTACTCTGAGACAGGAAGCTCACATTCCATTTCGTCAATACTAGAAACCCTATAATTCTGCATGAGATCTATCGTGTAGACCTCAATATTAGTACTTTTGCAACTCGGACACGATGTAGGCATTGAAGCGCTCATCCCTTCCTCCTGGGGTCGAGGTCATCTATGAAATCCAATAGCCGCGCAACCTCTATCTGAAGGTCATGTAAGCGGGCCGCCAACTCCTCGTTCTCCGCTCGCATAATCACCAGGTCGCCTTCCATTGCCATGTTGTCGTTCGTCAGCACCATGACCTCATGAAACAGCTCGGAGTTTTGCGCTTCCAACTCTGCGCAGCGGCGGAATGCGGACTCAAGGTGATTGATTGCTCGCTTGTCATCATCGGTCATTTTGGCACCTCGTTCCACTCCCGGCCGTCCAAAAGCCGGGCGTAATCAGGATGTGATCCGGTCCTCACCATTTCGAGTCTACCTATAGGTCCTTGCCCGCCGAATGGAATCCGACACCGGACCCCGTACCCCTTGAACCAGAAAGGTATCCCAGCAGCAATACATTGATCCCGAATGCTGCGTATCCAGTCGATATGAGATTCCCGTGCCCCTACGGCGGCGGGCGGCTGTTCGTAGGGGCGGTTCGGGAACCGCCCGGCCCGCCGCAATTGCGGGCGAGGCATGCCTCGCCCCTACGCTCCGGGGATGGCGTTGCGCAACCGAGTGGCAACGTCCGTCACCCTGGCCACACTGACGATGCAGTAATCAGGATCGACCTGCGGGTGGTGCACAGGTTCGCCACAGACCTGCATGACGCGAACTCCACGCCCACGCCCTCCGGAGCACCCTCTATGATCTCGATGAAATCCCCGCCCTCGGGATGAATATCAGCGGAGATTAAGAGATACCGCTGACGGCCGGCTCGCAGGGCCTGGTATGCCTCGTAGGGCACTGTCATGGAATAAATCGCCGATTGCTGTTTCCTCATGGTTGGTCCCTCCCTCAATTCGCCATGGCCGTCCGGGCCAGTTGTTGCATGATCCCGGCTCGCATTCCCTGCAGGAGCATTACCGCAGCGAACTCGTCCGGATGCGATTTGCCGAATTCCTCGATCCGTCGCTTCATAGCGCGATGCACGTCCGCCTCGGCCGCGGATGAGTCGAGTAGCTCAACCAGGTCCGGGTGTGCCGGATAGAACTCCCGATAGAATCGCTGGGCCAGATTGATCGTGGCGGGGTCAACATAAAGGCCGCAGGATCGTAGAAATTCCACGGACCGGGTCAGATGCCGCATGGCTCCGTCCGTGCAACGCTCCGTCGGTGTGCGCTCATCCGCCATCATAGCTAGAACCTCCACGCGATTCCGAGGTTTGTAGATCGCTGCCGCAGTTTGCAGGGACCGGGGCGGTATTCGGTGAAACCAATGTCAAATTCCACTTTCAGATCCCTTCTATTGAGAAGAACTACCCCCATAGCAGCCTTGGAATAATGGGGGCCTGCAGTGCCGATGATGTATGCCATGTGGTAACGGTAAGCGATGCCCGCGGAGGGGAACCATTGCTGGATTGTCTCGGAAGCCTGATGAGTCTGTTTGCCGTCTATTTCGCCGTTCGCTGTCAAGGTGAGGTCAAGAAACGACATGCTTCCGACAATCGCCATTCCTGGGATGCGAGTGGAGGCCAGAGCTTCGATAGTAGTTTGGGACTTGAGAAGTAAGGAAACGTCAATGGGTTTTTCAGTCTGTTGATTCGGTTGCCCGACTCTCTGGCCTCCATCTTTGCGCTTGAAAATAGACTCACCCACGACGAGCGGCCCTGCCGCCAGATCAGAAGTACCCACCCACTCCACCCTTGGTAAACTCACGGCCGCCATTAACGCAAAGCCTGGTCGAACAGAAGTCAGCGAAAGGGTCGCCTGGTTCGCAGAGAATTGAGTTTCAAGCTGGCTATCCTTCCAGTTCGCGGTGTATCGAGAATGGGTCCACTCAAGACCGGTAATGAATGAAGACGGTTGTTGCGCCCACGAGGGCACCCCGAAGAGAATCATGAACAGGACCAATGCAAGGCGTTTCATGAAGAATCCCTCATTCTGTGTTCGTTGTATGAAATACGAGGTTACTTTCCCTGGTCCGGTTCTGCGTGAGGCCCGCCCGTAGGCCTCTTTTGAACGAAGAAAGCTTCTGGCTGTGTGACCTCGATTTGTTCAATGTCGAAGGACTGGTTCTCTATGATCTTGCCTTCTTTCAGGTATTCGGGTTGCAGTGTGATCCGAACACAGCCGTTTAACCATTCCGTACGTGCAACCACGATCCCGGAGAAACCGGAAATCTTGTCCTTAGCCCTATCTCCAAGGTTGACGGGAACCAGCGGCTCCTCTCCTTCTTTTTTTGGACCTCTCCAAAGTCTGCCGAACATGAAAACCCCTCCTGTTGCTAATATCCCCTGGTTCCAGGGGCAACGGTAATGCGATTTTTCCCTGTGCCATACATGCCGTCGTATGCGTCGGTCTCGTCAGTGTCGAATGTAGCGAAGCGGACGAAAGCGAAGCGGCTGTATTGCTGAATCCAAAGCCCGTTTGGATGATGAACGGTCAAAAGGCCAGTGATGCGACCTTGGAAATTGGGGTGCGCTGCTCCGAAGGTTAGGCGGGCGAATCCCCTGAAAAGGCTTGAACGGGTGTCGAGCAGAGTGGTAACATTCAACGGGACATTGACGGCTTCCCGGCTCTCAAGGAGATAGCTTCGGCCTTTTTGGAGAAACCACACCATTTCGTTGTCCTCGAATGGAATCGGGCCAGTTTCCGCTCCATCACGAATCATTACACCAATGAGGGGCGCAGGTCTGTCCGCATCAGCGCCATAAACATTTGCCAGCGTCAGATCGAACGCGGACCCCTCGATGAACGCCAACCGCTGCTTCGTGACCGGCTCTATGAGGGGCTTGCGGATCATGCGCCCGCTTTCCAGACGGACCATGACCCCCTCTTTGCATAGTCGCCGGATTGTTCCTGCTGAATAAAAACTCATTTTCCCTCCAAAAGCTCCCTAATCCGCACGTCCGCGGCACGGATGTATTTCTCGCTCAAGTCGATGCCGATAGCCTCCCGCCCCCACTTCAGAGCCGCCAGCAACGTGGTGCCCATTCCACAGAAGGGATCCAGCACCGTGTCACCAACTGCGCTGCCCAAGTTCACGCAGATCTCAGCCAGCAAGAGAGGGAAGCTCGCTATTCCCCGAACTTGCCCCCCGGGGAGCCATACAACCGGTTGATTCCCCGAAGGGATCGGCCAGACAGCCCGGAGGTAAGCCCCTTCTCTATTCTTCATGGATCGGATGATTCGCCGCTTCGTATCACTTGGATTCTCTTGCCGAGTTCCAGAATAGTCCCCGCGGCTTGTGTTGAGATACGGTCGTTTGGTTTGACCGAGAGAGACACTCCGAAATGGCGATAATACTCCTCCGCGGTTCCAATAATGATCGGGGGATGCGGCCCATACGTGGATCTCTTCGTAAGAATAAGAGGGACGGTCCCGTGCCGCTCGCCGGGGGTCCATCTTGTCCCAGATGATCTTGAGGATCGGTATCCACCCCACACTGGCGAAAGCGAGGCGCAGCCTTTCGGGGACCATGAGTTGAGCCTTGCGCGGGTATCCCGTAACCTTCGCCCCACGAATGGCGGATACCTTGTAATGTCCGTCAACTTGAATAAAATCGCCCCCGGTCCCCCCACTCCCGTTGTACGAATCTTGGATGATGAAAAACAGGTTCGCGTCCTTGGTCGCCACCCGCAGAAGCTCATGCGCGACCAGTGTTTGATACCGGACATATTCCTCTATGCTTTCGTCGAGCCCGCACTGCCCCTTGCAGCCGTAGTCGAACTTATGGAAGTATGGGGGGCTCGTGATGATGCAACGAACGGAGTCATTCCGTAGCAGTCTCAATCCATCGACTGCATCTGCACATTCCAGAGAATAATCCTCGCTGACCAGAGGACGTTCCGGGAAGATGAAACGGTGTTTGGCCTTGCCCATTACTGCCTCACCATGGGATGAACAGCCTGCAACAGAGAGCATAATGTGCATAAGAGGAGAATGACCTTGATGGACCAATAAATCAGAAGTAATGGACGATCCGGGTCGTTCTGAGAATCTCTTGCCACGTTGAAATAGATAAGCTCAGTGCTCATGACGACGAGCAGAATGGATGTGGCCGCAATGCCAATGTGAACTAGAAGCATAGTCTTGTCCCCGATCCTCGGTCAAATCCCGCACACACTCCGATCTGGAATGCGTCGAGAGCGTCTTTGTCTTTTGTGGTTATGCCGTAGGCCTGCGCAAGCTGCGCGGTTTGGATTTTGCGGACTTGTCGCTTGTTTATCAAACAGACCTTGCGTGTGTATGAGAGCGAAACGGACAATATCCCTCCCCGTACCGTGGCACACTTGATCATGGTGATCTTTCCGAAAGAGGGGCCGTGACCGTCCTTATCACCAATCTTTTGAGAGAATCCCATGAACTCCTCTATTGCCACCTGCCCCACGACACCTTCCTCATGCAGAGATGCCAGCAGCGTGCTAACTTGAGACCGTACCGACATGAACCGATCGAGAAAGGTGTCGCCCTTGCCAGCCAAATGTCCCGGATTCTTCCTCCCAGGAAGTTCCGCAATCTTCCCGTCTAACCACACGCAATAACCAGTGGTCACGCCGGGATCGAAACTCACGTTAAAGACCCAAAACATTTGTTTTCCTCAATACAGGTCACGCAGGTGGACCAGATACCGCAACAGACGGATCTTGTTCTTCGAGGCCGTCGGGAGGAACATCCCGGATCACTCCGAACTTTGGCTTGGAGGCCTTCACGGTGACGGCCATTGACAGAAGTAACTCCCGCAACTCTCCATAGTGACGTTTCGAGAGGTTTTGGAGGCTCGTCTTGGAGATGTTCACAGCCTTGACTATTTCAGCCAGAGGCATTTTCGAGCGGATCATTTCTCCGAGAGCGAACACCCCATCCACTTCATTCTGGTCCGTCGTGAACCAGCCGTATCGGGAGTCACCGATCTTCAAAGCCCCATTTTTGAAGGACCAGCTCTCGATGTTTTTCCTGAGCCTTTTTGCAAAAGCCTCAAGCTGCATCGCTCCTGCATAAGAGGATGCAGCCAGGTCGTGAGTAAGTGTCTTGAGCGTGGCTTCGTCTCCGTCCGCGATCGCCCTGAGCAATACGATTGTCGGGGCTTCTTCTGTCCCTTGATCGACTGCGACTACGGCATTGACCACTTCAGGGATGCATTTTCCCGCAGGGCACCCGTTTCCCAGGAATTGGCACGGTTCCCCGTACCACGACTCACAGTGCGGGCCGGGGTTCGGGATCTCCTCCATCTTTTCGAGCTTGCTGATTTCGTACTCGAGATAAACCATCAGCGGGTTGTATGCGAAGTGGTGCTCAGTCTTGTGTCCGTTCGGGTGGATTTCCAGGAGGCCTCGATTCCCGTCGTGATACTGGTACTGCCAGATCGGATATGCCCCTGTTCGACAGAAGAACAGCGCAAACTCGAACACGTTGCAGTCGGGGTGGAGCGCCTTGGCACCTAGCATATACGCCAGCCGCTCGAACGGATCATAGTGCGTGTCGTCCCGCCCGGTCTTGAGATCTTCCACGCGCCACACGCCGTTGTCTCGTTGCCAAATCACGTCCATGTTGCCGTGCAGGATTGCGCCCTTCTTCTTTGACTCACGGGCTCGTTCCCGGGGATCCGTCTTCTTGATGGTGAGTGGCTTCCCTTTCGCGTCTATTGAGAAGAATTTCTCCACTTCGAGGGTGAATTTCTCGTGGGTTGAGAGCGTACACGGCCAGTTGTTCACAGCGGAGAGCAAGAGTTCTGTAACCTCATCGTAGTCCTCCCCGTGAGCAATGCTGCCGATGACACCATCAAGATCCTTCTTGCCGGTCAAAAGATCACAACGATGGTCTTGAACCTTCTTTCCGCGCCGCCCAGCGGGCGTCTCTACCCCCATAACGCCGTGGATCTTTTTCTGAGCCGCGTGGTACGGACATGCCTTCGCGTCTGCCACCAAGCTCTTGGTTACAGGGAAGAAGCCTTCCATGTGCCTACTCCTTCCCGACCGGAGGAATGTACTTTTTCTCCTCGAGTATTTTCAGCAATCCCTCTTTTCTGTCCCGGCAATAGAACCGCAGCATATCGAAATCCTCGTCAGGTATTTCTTCCGGTGCTTTGGCAGCGAACTTTTCGCAAAGCAGCTTCCTTGCGAATTCAACTCCGTCTTCCGTCAACTGACAACTTCTGGTGAGGTAACTGAACACCGTGGGAATGAGCGCCTTCACCAATGGGTTCGGCCGTGCAGCGGAGGGGGGGGGCTGTTCCGCAGGTCCAGATGTCTCCGCGGCTGGCTCGGGCTGTTCCGCAGGGGCGGGTATTTCCTGTGCCTGCGTCTCCTCCTCTGACGCGGGGGCGGATTCGTTTTCTTCTTCCTCGGGTGCAGACTGCGATGTTTCCTCTTCCTTTTGGGGGGGGAGCTCCGTCTGAGTCCTCGGCTGTCGCCTCCCCTTTGCCTTTCCCGGCAATGAGCCCGTAGCCCCAGGGCGCTCGTCCATGCGCGTAAAATCTACGTCGATCGCGTCAATGTCGGCCTTGGCCTGGTCCATCTCTTCGTTGATATAGAGATCTTTGAAGTCGTTCGGGTTTGCCTTGCGATGTCCTTGCGCCTCAGCACATTTGAGGATCATCACATCCCCCATGTTCTGCCAGTTTTCACCCAAGTACAGTTTCCCGCTATCGTTCTTGTACCACTTGGCGTAACTGGCAAAAACCGCCGTCGATTCCTGGGGCGTCTTGCCATCCTTGAAATGAATCTCCACGGTCCCTGAGATGATCCGGACGTGTTCTTCTGGATCATATTCCTCATGCGGCACGGTAATGCTCGGACCATCCTTGGTCTTGACCCTCAGCCGCATCTTGTGAACACCGTTGTAATTCCCCTTGCGTTCCGCGATGGTTCGGTAGCCGTCGATGCTGGTCTGGAGAACCATTCGGCCTTTGTACTTCACAGGGTAGATTTGCGGGTTCGGTGGCATGGGATTAAGACCCGCTATTGCCGCACCGATTATGAAGACCTTGAATTCAGGCTCCGTGAGGTTCTGTGCAACGGTCTGCCGCATCAGCGCCTTATCCTCGTCGTTCCAGTTGACTCTTGCCATCAATCCGCCAGCGGCAGACTGCGGCTGCGTCACTAGGGCTTTTTCCTCATTTTCCATTTCTTCCTTTCCTTCCCTTCGATTTGTTCTCGCCTAGTCAGCCTGCGTCCAACTCGACGTTCTCGGTATTTCCCGTCTTCGCATTGACTGCAAAGGGACATGTTGTTTGAAACGACGTCTCCTTCCTGTCCCCCTGGAATAGCGTTGAAGTGAAGCCACGCTTCTTGGTACAGTCTGCACGCTCTCTCCGTGAGGGTGAGATTGCGGCGTTTGCAGAAGAACCAATCTGCTTGCGCCGCCTTCCATATCTCCGGATCATCCGTTTTCACTGGCGGCGTCGAGATCTCGCTCATCTTCCCAATCCCCCCAATCGCGGGTGTTGCCGTTTTCATCCTCCCATTTGCCTTCACCACAATGTCCTGTGGTTTCCCGTGTGTAGCCGTGAGCAATAGCGTGATGATCTCGCCAGCACTGAACCGTGCCGTCGATCACCAGATCCGCACGATACAGGCATGTTCCGCACGTCATTTCTTCTCGCTTCACTTCTTACGCTCCTTCCAAAATCAGATAAGTTCTTTCACGCTTGCCGCTGTGAATAACTCCTTCAACTCACTGCACCTCCTTGTTCGTGGTGATTTGCGTGCGAGGCCGCCCAGCTTTGCGCGGAGGCTTGGCCTCGACGGTATGTGCTTGGATAAACCGCTGAAAATCAGCTCGGTCTATCAGGTGGGTTCCACGCCGGACGGTGTGGATAGACAGATGCTTTACACGGTGATCCTGCACCCAATTCAGGATCGTGCGCGGTGTCACCCCCAAGATCCGGGCAGCTTCCGCGACAGTAATGTATTGCTGTTCAATCATCTGTCACAATCCTCGTTTGTGCCAGGCGCTCGCTTTCGGAATGACGTTACCTGCATCAGTCCTACAGCGAGCCGCACCCTGCCCGGCTGGGGATTATGGTCTTTCGGACGTGGACCTTCTCATGTCGTACTTCCTGGCAAGCCTGTAATCGTACTCTTCGGGGATGAACCGAACGCGCCACTTCGCCAGCCCCTTCATTTCCTTGCCTGTGCTTCGGCTCGTGCGTTTTTGGGCAGGCTCGTAAATCTTCTTGAAGCTCCCCACGCCTTGGAGGTAGACCTCTTGTCCAGAATGGATGATAGCGGCCATGGTCTGAGCAAGGAGGGCGAAGAACTTATCTATCTCTTCGGCACTCCACCTCGTTTGCCTTTGGATTTCCATCTTCAAAACCCGCGTCGTGAGCCGTCCTCTTTTCGCCACCAAACACCCCGGATACGCAAAAAATACTTGACAAACTTCACCCGTTGTGCTCTATTGCTAGCACTGGAAGCGAGTGCCCTAATTGAATTTTGGGAATGCTGAGCTTATAGGCTATAGCCCCAGGGTTGTCAAGGAGAAAATGAGTATGCCGAAAAAAAAAGTTGTGAAGGAGACTAAGATCGACGCTCAGCGTGAATTGGGACGGAGGCTGGAAGAATTCCGGCCGATCGATTCCATTTTTAACCAATTGATCCACAATGTTCAATGGGCGGAAGCCTTGGGCATCTCCCGGTTCAGCCTGGGCAGTATGCTGCGAGGCACCAAGGAGGTCAAATTAACCAACCTTCAGCAGCTTTTTAAGGCACTTCCCATCCCGCAGGATTGGAAGTACTGGATTCTCGTTGGTGGTGATCCGCCCGAAAAAGAACCCCCAGCTGTTGAGTACAACGGCAAGAAGCTGAGTGTGAAGAAAACCAAGAAGGGAAAATGATGCCGATTCTGCAAAGGTGCCCGTCCTGCAGGAACTATCGGCCGACGAATGCTGTGATCTGCAAATGCGGTGCGGACCTGAAGAGCGGTCCCCGGCAGATCTACTTTCGTGCACGCGTCAACGGGGTGAGGTATTTCAGGGCTGTCGGCAATGTGACCATACGGGAAGCCGAGGCTCTTCACCGCGAATGGCTGATGATATTGGAGCGACCGGGCACCCCTGCCCTTTCTAATGACCTCAGAATTTCCGACATGCGTGATCAGTACTTGAACAAGATGACGATTGAAGGGAAGTGGATCGGGAATCCGCAAGTCTTCTTCGACCGCTTGATTGAAGCCTGGGGTGATATTCGTTGTTCCGAAATCACCGGTGCAATGGCTCAGGAATTCCAGACGCGACTCCTGGCAATGTCCTACACCCCTGGCAAGGTGACGCGCGGAAAGGCCCGTTCCCGCACCCAGATCGAAAAGCGACAATTCTCTCCGGCCTATGTGGACAGGCACTTCGCCACGTACAAGGCTGCATGGAACATTTGTTTTCCCGAAGAACGGAACCCGTTTCGAGCGGTGAAACTCTTCAACAAGGACAACAAACTGACGCGTTGGTTGACTCCCGAAGAAGAACAGAAACTGCTCGATGCCTCTAAGAAGAAGATCCGAGCGAACGCGCCCCGGAACTTCCATGTCATCATACTGCTTGCCATGTACACCGGGCTCCGGGAGAGCAACATTCTGAATCTGCATACATCTGAAGTTGACTTCGCTGCCGGCATTATCCGGGTTCGTCAGAAACGGGACCGGGAGCATGTGGTTCCGATGAATGACGTTGTGTCCGAGAACCTCACGTCCATCAAGCCCGAAGCTGAAGGATACTTTTTTGTAAACCCCAGGACTGGCAAGCCTTGGGGTCGGGTAGTCAAGACGTTTGAGCCGGGATAATTCGGCGGGTAAACAAAGAAAAGTATGTTCTTCCGGTCAACCCCATGATATGGTGAAGGAAATAGAGCACTATGGGGGGTATTGGGATGTTCGGGAGTGGTGAAAAGGAAAGGGATACAATTCGGCCCGAATTTGACCGTTCAATCACGATCGATTTTCAGGGAGCCAAGATCACCTCGGATACAGGATTCCTGTTGCTGAGGGCCATAGACGAGCGGTTCGGCATCTTGGGTCCAATCGAGAGCGAGCTTGAGGATGCCAGGTCCTGGGTTCACAGCAAGCACTCTCTGCTTCAAATGATTCGCCAGAGGATCTATCAGATGGCGGCGGGGTATGAGGACTGCAATGATGCCG
>Ga0233422_10000864_pt1 | contig 14411 bp, 17 predicted proteins | sample Watercolumn_Mata_2_FD_182724 | JGI IMG/M metagenome (GOLD analysis project Ga0233422, IMG submission 182724) | Freshwater microbial communities from Lake Matano, South Sulawesi, Indonesia - Watercolumn_Matano_2014_110_MG | ecosystem: Environmental > Aquatic > Freshwater > Lake | place...
ACCAAATGGGTGCTAATGGAACTCAGGGGTAAACCTACTACAACCATACCATGAGAGAAAAAACTATAGAAAGTAAACTAGTCGCCCTCTGTAAGAAGGAAGGCATTCTCTGTTACAAATTCACATCCCCCGGTAATGCCGGGGTACCGGATAGAATGTTGATATTCCCTAACGGGTTAATCACCTTCTTGGAACTGAAGGCTCCGGGTAAGAAGCCCACCCCAAAACAAACGGAAACACTTATGCGGTTTAGGCGTCAAGGTGTGGATGCTACGTGGTTGGATAATTTCAAGGACGTGAAGGAGCGAGTCCAATACTGGCTAGCCAAGGATTCGTCCCGTATCCCCTCATTGTATTCACCCCATACTCCTGTCTAACTACCAATGACACCCCTAGCCCCTTACCAACTTCAGGCTAAAAAGTTCTTGCTGGATACCCCGCGAGCCGGCCTGTTCATGGGTATGGGGCTAGGGAAGACTTTAACCACCCTGTCCGCACTAGAAGACGCTTTCCTGCTAGGTATGGCCACGAAAGCGTTAATCGTAGGCCCTCTACGCGTCATAAACCTCACATGGCCGGCCGAAATCGCTACTCACGGATTCGACTTCAAGGTTGCCACGTTAAGAGATGAAGCCGGCTGGAAAGCCCTCAAAGAGGGCACAGCTAATGTGTACCTCATAAACTACGAGGCTTTGCCGAAGCTATACGACTTCGTCAAGCAGTATAAAACCTTCCCAGTTGATGTGGTTGTGCTCGATGAGTTAACTAGAGCGAAGTCTCCTAGTAGTAAGCGTATCAACAAGCTCCGCCGGGTCCTCCTCCAGTACAACGTCCCCGTGAGGTGGGGGTTAACAGGTACCCCCGCCCCTAACTCCTATCAAGAACTTTACGCCCAGATCCGCCTACTAGATGACGGGAAGCTCTTCGGTAAAAGCGCAGAAGCCTATACCGAAAGATTCTTCGAGCCTGAGAACCGACACAACCCTTACCCTAAAATGGTATTGCGTGAAGGAGCAAAAGAAAAGATCGAGTCGATGATTGCACCCATTACCTTGACACTCAAGACTTCAGACTACCTAAAGCTCCCGGATATTATCGAAGAGGACGTAGAAGTAAAGTTACCGCAAGAAGCTGTTGACGCCTACAGACATGCGGAAAAGACACTACTGCTCCTTCTGGAAGAGAAGCAGGTTGATATTGCCAATGCCGCCGTGCTTTCCGGAAAGCTCCTTCAAATCTGCTCCGGTGCGGTGTATGACGAACTGCGTAACGTCCATGAACTCCACACCACGAAACTAGACGCCTTAGCCTCTATCGCTAAAGGCCGTAGAGTGCTTGTTGCCTCCAACTACGTACATGAGCGGCAACGCATCCTTAAACGATTCCCGGATGCTGTTGATTTTGGTGCTGCCGTCACCGATAAAGACCAAGACTTAATCGTCTCAGCTTGGAATGCCGGGAAGATACCAATGCTTGTGGCGGATCCACGTTCTGCCGGCCACGGGCTTAACTTCCAGTTCGGGGGCTCAACAGTCGTTTGGTTCTCCCCCAACTACTCATGCGAGCTGTACGATCAGATGAATGGGAGGCTATTCCGCCGTGGCCAGAAAGAACCTGTAACCGTTTATCGTATCTGTGCTTCAAACACGATAGATGAAGCGGTTCTATGCACGCTAGAGGCTAGAGGAAAGGCACAGAATGGCCTTCTTGAAGCACTAAAGGCTCTCCGGGCCATGCGGAAACCCCCTACAGAGGTTTAATCCCTGTAGGGGGCGGTCCCATCCCCATGAAACCTCTACCCCTATAGGGTAGAAGATGGTTGCTTCAGTTTCTGGCATCCTTCCACTGTACACTTATCGGCTTCGCGTGCCCTACGGATAGCGAGAATAGTCTGTACTAGCATCCAGATAGCCGTTGAGAACCCTGCTGCGGTCGCGGCTATCTCCGGTAGCTTTAGTGCCCCAATAACTCCAACAGTCCCGACTGTTGCATTAGCTAGGTAGTTTCGCATTTGGTATCCAACAGGTTGTTTGCCAGCCTCCTCGCAACCCCTAACTGTTGCGATGTAAAAAAATGATCCTCACCTGCTATACGTACACGGGTATATTCGTCTCCCGTGACACGAGACTTCCAGTGGACCCTTGGTGATCCTTTCATAGCCCCATCGGCCACTACATGTAGCTTGCGGATTGCATCCAACGCCCGTTCATCCGCTTCTTCACGTAGTGCGATTTGACGCCTTAACTCTCTGTGGTCGTGGAACCATAGTACGGTCAACAGAGCCGCTAGTACCCCTAAAAATACAGTTATCATTTGGAGGATATGGTTGCATTAGTTGTTGAGTTACCCCAAGAGAGCTGTGAGCGGTCCATAGCTCTTTGGCCGAACCACCATGCTATCATCATCCCGGTATAACAGTTCACCGTTACGGATAGCGCGTTCTCAATCGAGAACAGCCCGAAGATAATGGAGGCCAACAACCCGCCATGTGTGAGTACAGGGCGTGTACTCTCACGTAGGTTAACCACCCACGTACTAGCCCCCTTTACCCTGCCGTCTGACTGTATGGAAGCCGTGAAGGCATCCGCCGCACCCTTTTCACGGGCTACAGCGATGTCGCCAGCGGTTTTCGCATTTTGAATGTCTGCTTGTCTCTGCATCTCCGCCATACGGAAGCCGTGCTCCTGTTTGGCTTTGAAGTAGTTCATTCCGAACGAGAGCGCATTGCCGAGTAAACCCAGCAATCCGCCTGTGGCTACGTTGCCTATCAGTGATGTTATGTCTATGCTCATAGGGAGAAAGGAGCCCCGCAGGGTTGAAGTGTCAGAAGGTAAAACCCACTCAGAAACCCTCAGGCTTCAACAGTATCAAGCGGGGAAAGTTTTAGTTGCGAATAACGCCCCCAGTTGTTCCGTTGTTTTCGTTCCACGCGCCAGATGCCAGACGATAGAGGGAGCCGGCCACTGCCTTCGGCGCTTGGGTAATCATTCCAGAATCACAGAACACCACCTCGGTGTTCGTGTTAGATACCAAGTCAGTTACCCCGAGGCACCCATAAGCCCAAACTTTTATTGTCCCCCCTGTTGCCTGTAGTGGTGCACTATATTGGCCAGTAAAATCGACATTAAACAGCCGCATATTTAGCGTCAAGTTGGCGTTGGCAAATTGTGTCCAATGGTATTGGGTTTGCAGTTTAGAGTTGCGAATCGATACATCAATGGTGTTCGCCGTGCTGCCTCCCGTTATGTTAGCTCCCTGTAACCATCCAGTAGCCCATCCCCCACCACTGCCACCAGTGCCGGCTGGATTCGAGAATCGGCACCCGTCGATATTGATACTCTTCACCACGTTAGCACCAGCGATGTTTGCAAAAGTCCATGCTGACGAGCTGGTGTAATTACTACCATTCCAATACCTCCAGCCAATAACCGTGGTGTCTTTCATTGCAATCTCACGGACATAGTTCACATCACTGTCCACGTTGAAGAGAGAAACACCGGACCAGTTGATGAAGCTATTTGTTATTGACATACGTTCAACTCTGCAAGTGCGCAGCGCATTATCGACGCCACGCCCGACCACGCTGATGCCGTAATAAGATGTGTAATTCCCGTTGCCCTCAAAGTTGCCGTAACTCAACCCTGAAAGTTGAATATCGCGGATATTTGCACATTGGATTTTTACTGCCGGCTGTGTGTATGTATTTGATCCGATATATGCAAGGTTTTCAATCTTTAAGGACTGCACCCATGTCTTATCCTCAGCGCCTGCGAAAATAGACGTCGCAAGATACGATGTCTGGCTCTTGTTGCCGGCGTAAACTGTAAATGCCGATAAGTTACCATCAATCGTAACGTTTCGCACAACTAGCCCATACATATTTGTCCCATACTTGTCCGCGCCCGCCTTCGCTGGCCCGATATACATCCAAGCAAGTCCGTCTGCGCCCGTCACTGTTCCAGTGGAATGCACCGGTGCGGCTGTGCTGACGGTGCCGCCTGTTACCGTGGTTAGCCAATACATCCTGCCATTGTTCACAACTATATCGCCACCGGTGTACGTTGTCGATGTCACCCAATCCAACCAAGCCCCCACGCAAACTGAAGCCGCATGGGTAGCCACATTGGTGTTCCATTGGTGAGAAAGGGTACTGCCGAAAAATAGATATGACGCCGAGCCTGTACCCGGATCGACGCCGAGCGTGCCGGGGTTTGTATTGTTCGCCGAGAACGTAACCACCTTGCCAAGCGGGTCGTCATTCCAACCTAGTAACACCTTTTTATAGTCGTAATTCTCAATTACAGCATTATAAACCGATCCACCAGACCAAAGGTTGTTTGATCGCCACTCAGCCATAATGAATGCGACGCCGTCATCGGCTGTCTGCGCAATGATGTTTCGCGCCACGATATTTCTGTTGCCCGATGAAAAATGCAAACCGTCCAACGCTCCTCTGGCTGTGTACTGGTCAACCGTGATCGTGTCACACTCACAGATGTGGATGCCGAATTGCACGGTCTTAGTCACGAAAATACGAATGTTCCTCAACGTGACTCCATTTACCCAGAAGAACGTCACAATCCCATTCAAATTCAACTGCTGATAACTGTTTATATATCCAACAGAGGGATTACCATAGCGCACCACCGTCAACCCTTCAATCGTAATCGATTTGTCAATTGTTGCCCCTTCGAGATGCGCAGATATGTTTGTGAAGAGTTCACGAGGTGCCGCAACGTGCGCAGAATCCACAACATAGAAAACAACACCGGGGGAGCAACGCAACGTATTGCCGCTCTTTAGCGTGATCGGCCCGACAATCGGATATACACCGGGCGCACTCACCCACACAACATCGTTGTTGGTTAATGCGGTTTGCAGCGCTGTCTTGTTCGCTGTAGCTGCTGCGCCCTTGCTGCCCACGCCATTTCCATCGGGGAGCGCCAGGTATGCAGCCTCGTTTGCCAGCACTATCATCCCCGGTGGCGTAGCAACCACAGAAGACGCAATGGCAGCTACCTGAGCCGTAGTAAGATGCTGATAATCCCCAACGGCTCCGCCTTGAATGCCCGAGGTATCGTTGTGATTGGTAACAGGTACCCCTTGGAAGGAGATGCTCGCAACTTGATCGATCTCGGTAGCGGTACTAGCATTCTTCTGGACGATGATGCGACCAATAAGCATACCATGTGAACTTACTGCGTCGGGTAAACCATCAGGCTGAGCCGACTGCGCCTGCGGTAAAGTGTAACTTGCACTACCCAACAACAAGTAAGTGTGATTAGACGCCTCCACACCTCGATACACCCAGACAACACCGTACTGATTGTTATTAAGTGTTTGAAGATTGGTACCATCATCGTATTGGGTATTATTGTACTGCGTCACCGGAACACCGGTCCACACACCACTTACTCTGTGATACTGCAAAGTAGTATTAACGTTACTCGCCGAAGCGGCAAGAACGATTGGGTTTACACCAAAATAAACTGCACCAGCCGAAACGTTTACAACGCGTGTAGCCGACTCACTCAACGCTAGACCGCTTATGCGTAAGAACTGTGCGGTCTGTATATCCTTAATCAGCAACTTTTCTGGGAGGTTATTTGCAAAGTCACCGTAAGATAGTATGTGGAGGAAGTTGCCCGCCCTATAGATCTTAGCTACCGCGCAATACCGTAGGTCGTTGAAGAACGCTACCGAAGTAGTAGCCGAGTACCCTGTCGAGGTCGCAATGATGTAATTTGTTACACCGTCTGTCAGGGTAAAAGGGCCTGCGGAGGTCAACGCATAGCGGGTGACACTCAGATCTCCAGCTATGTCAGGGTGCACCTGAATCACACCGTTAGCTCCTACAGAGATCGAACCATCCCCGTTGTCAGTTAGCGTAGGAGCTTCAACAACACCGTGGTTCAACCAATTGCGTCTATCCTCTAGGAGAGTTGTTGCCGAAGCGACTGCATTTGATTCCGCTGTAATCGCCTTCGTGGTTGCGTCTGTTGCGGCGGCAGCAATTGCAGCAGCTTGAGCCGCATTTGCCTTTGTGGTTGCATCCGTCGCTGCGGCAGCAAGAGTTGGCGCGGTAAGATTCGTTAGAGTTATCTTCATCTCACCACCTACGGTTGGGGAGGTGAAGCCTACTACGTACTCCGAACCGGATGGGGATGTTACTGAGGCAAAATCATTGAAGTTTGGCATAGCTTTATAGGCTGGTCGTTAATAGTTACCTTTTAGAGAGTGTACACCAAACTCGCCTTCAGCGGCGGCGACCACATTACCTGATGCTACCACTCTGTAGTTCCATCTGCCAGCAGTGTCCGCGAGGATGTCGCAGTAGTACGAACCAACTGACAACCTAGAGGCTACGACAAGGGTTGAAGGATAATTCGGCTTTGTGTATTGGACTGTTACAGTCGTAGGGTCCACTAACTGCGCGTCAAGATTTTTGAAAATCGCGCTCACCCGGACATAATTACCTAGTTGGTAGTTCATACTGGAATCACGGTCGTTAGAATGAGCTTATCGGGGCAGACCCGAAGGATAGTAGGGGTTCTCCGCTGAAAGTCAACACACCCGTTAATGCCACTCCAAGGGGTTGGCCAAAGCAGTCAGAGACAACTACAGTGTATAGTTGCCTGTCAGATATTGTTATTGGCTTTTGGCAAGACATTACCAGTAAGCCACTACACTGATGTAGCCACACTCTGAACCGGGGTTACGAGAACCGCCGCCGACGCTTTCCTGCAATTCAACATAAGAGGATGTCATAGGCGGGACTGTATCAGCATAGCCGATGATATTGTCCCGGCTGTTGTACGTACCCCCACCAATCGCAGTTACAGCGTAGGCCACTGGTGCGGTTATCGACCAGTTCACCCGATAGCGTCCTACAGCTTGAGCGACAACACTGGAAACGTTCCAAGAGGTGTAGACTAAGCAACTCTGCCCACCAGCCGTCACACCGTCGGACCTAAACACACACCATGCGCGTGCAACGCCTCTTGCATCAGGTTGGGTTATGTTCGAAAGATAGTTCCTCCACCATGTAGGATTAGTTACAGAATTACCTATGTTGTTGTCGAGGAGCGAGACGTAAAGCACGCCGTTGACGTTCACCATACTGCCAGTGTAGTACGTTGTGGTAGCGTCCCACTCCGCCACGCCCTGTTGCAGGATGTAGGCGACCTGCCGGCTAATTACGTAGCAGAAGCCGTTGAAGTCTTGGATAGATGGCTGGTTAGAGCCCACTACCGCACCACCCCAGCCGTTTAGCCACGGGGCGGCTTGAATGACCGCAGGATCGTTAGAATACGTAGGCGACCCGCCTTTGTTCGAACCAAACACGCCAATGTTGTTGGCAGGTGTTAAGTTGCCCCCAAATATCTTTTGTAAAGACCTTACTATCTTGCTCATGGGTACTGGTAAGTTGCTGCGGCTACTCCGGGTTTAGTGTAAATTACACGGATTTTCGTCCCAACCTTCCTAGGTAGGTAAGGCAATAGAACTTGTACGTCAAGTCCTAAATCTCCAGTTATGAGAAAACGTGTGGTCTGGTTATGCCCATTGGTATCCACCCATACGGTGTTGTCGTCCACCACTCCAGTCGCCGTAGGGTTCACCACGTTAAGGTAATCCCGTAGGAGGATCTGAGATCCTAGGTGCGTACCATCCCATACATTAGTCAGGGCCTTCAGCCGTATCACTAGCGCATAGGTGTATTCATCTACTTCAGTTGCCAACGCTTTCGCACTTGAATCACTATACCATACGCCTGTTGCGTTTGTTGCCCCGTTGGTATCATCCCTCAAGCCAATCGCTGTACTAGGCGTCGCGTTAGTGTCGTCTTTTAAGCTGAAATAATTCGGCGAGTTAGGTACACCGATGTTTCGACCAACACCTATGTACTTGCCAACGGTATCGAGTTGTTTTCCGATGGCGGATGTGAGTCCAAATCCGCTCTGGACTGCGGTATACACCCCGCTTGCAAGCAACACCTTGATAATTGCCTCAACGGTCGCACGAGCCTTTGGCTTCCCTTTGTATTGGAAAACCAATAGGTCTGTGTAGTATTCCGTTAGTGCAGCTACATCCATGTTACAAGAGGTCGAGTCGTGTACCGTTTACGTAGACAGTTTGATCAGTAGCGTAGAGGAGATTGGAAACGGCCGAAGGGGCTATCTGCGAAGTATACCCGCTGTTACTCAAAGATACCCCTTCATTCGTAACTAGGATGTTCGACTGTAGCCCCTTCAGCAAGGCCACCACTGTTGTAGCGTCGGCTTTAGAGCCAATCGAGAGTGTCGCGTTCAACTCCGTGATAAGTCTGTAGCCTAGCCCCTTGTAGTCCACAGCGATACCGTTAGAGGATGCAATGGTGTAGGATACGTACAACAGCTCAGGGGTTGGACGACTGAACTTGAGGGGGAAATTTGAGCCGTCAATCTGAGTAATGTTAACAGTAACAGCACCTTGCAAGGGGGTTCCAAGAGGACGTCGAGTATACGCAGCTTGCGCAACATTGGCGTCAGTACCCCCGTTAACTATCAACCAGCAGCCATGAGGGGCTACGCCGTTCGCATCAGTCACATTGGTTGTATTCTCGTAGAGAACCGCTTGAACCACCCCGCTAACAGCTGTCACCGCTGAAAGCATCGACTCGAAAGACCCCTTAGCAGGAATAGCTAGAGCCTTTTGGCGGCGGAGCCTTAATGCTGCATCGGTCTCCTCGTTTGTACCGGCTACCGCCGCTGCGGAGTTGTTCACTGACACAACCCCGAGTTGAGGGGAAGAGATAAAGGTAAGGGAGTTTGCGCCAGCGGTTACTGTCCCCAATACTGAAGCCCTGAACGTCAGGGAGGCTGTGTAGGGGTAGGTTGCGTTAGATACAGCAGTAGTAGTTTCCAGCACCCATTTAGTACCCGCCAAATCCGATACCGTGAATGCCGAAGATACTGGTACACTGTTTACCCCGCTCAACGTCACGCTCCTATCCACAGTGACACTCATCACCACCGTGGAGTAAGTACCCGCATTCCGATACACACCGTTGATGGCACAACGGGAATCGAGTTGTCGCCCAATGGCTCTATCCGGGTCGAAGCTCGTGTAGATAGCCGCTAGCAGCTCACGGAGGTCAATCCCGCCCTGTGCAAAAATCTGAAGCAGTTGGGCGTCGGGGGAGTTGGCATCTAGGTTGATGTCCGCCCCATAAATCGTCTGAAATGCCGACGTGAGTTCGGTTACTAGGTCTGTCCTAGTCTTAGTCTGTAACCCTGTTGCGTCGAGTAGATCAGGCATGGTAAGGTACCAGATAGGCTCCGTCGTTGTTAATCAGGAAGTTTCCTAGGTTGTCCGTGAACGCAAACGGATCTGCGTCTATAACGTCATTTAGTCTCCCAGAGAAAACTGTGTCAATATCATACTGGACGAAGAGCTTCCTAGCCCCTCTGTCAAATTGTGACTGTACCCAATTAACCTGTACAACACCCTTCCGGCTTAACAATACCTTCCTCGTCTGGAATAGCAGATCAAGTTCTGCTTGTGGCTGTTTGCCACTGCACAAAGTCCACCAGTCTACCCCAGAGTTCACATCCCAAAACGCGTCACGCAGAAAAAGCAAAAGCGCGGTTCGGATGTCGGCGTACAGCGCGTCCTGCCGGTAGAAGTAGCTCTGCTTCCCCCGGCCAAAAGCGAAGTCCCCGTTAGCGTCTAGGGCTCTGAAGATCATTCGAGTAGTGCGTTAACTTTGGTTTGAACTGCATCGTATGCGGCTATTGTCGCCCCATTATGGGTATGCCCGCCTGTGTCAACTTCAGCCTTCAATGCGGTAATCAAGTCACTCAAAATCGTTAACAGTGAGGTGGTAGCGTTGTTAACTTTTAGCTTAGTCCCGACCGCGACCCTCCCACCATTGTTCTTAACCTCGATATGCGTAGTTGAGAAACTGGATACAGGGTTGCCGGAGTGGCGGAAACCGATAATCGCGAAAGCATCAGACAGGTCATGTGTTCTCCTCGTCACCGGGGGGGCGGATACTCCCGTAGACCACCATGTGTCTATGTCTCTATCCGCGATACAAACCAAGCAGGTATCCCCCGCTGAAATTGGTAGCGTGATAACCCCTGTAGCCCCTCCGGTTAGCACCATCACAGGACACTTAACTAAAACTGGAATCTGGATACGCTCGCCGTCCAACAACCGTTGTATCGTGACAGACACATCGGCAGTTTGATCGGTAGGGTAAAACTTTTCCACTACTCCGGGGAGATGGCAGTAAAGGCTAGCCTTTGTATCCTCCTGCCAATGGCGCAGCAAAGCCGTAAGGCTGTAATCCGCTGGCAGACCTAAAGGAGACTCGCTCATTGGTTAATCGCTTCCCCTCCTATTATCCGGAGGGGACCGGGGTAGTAAAGCGTGACGTTGGTCGTGCAAGTACCGTTAACGGCAGGGGAGATGATACCCGAATGCGTGAAACCACAAACTTGATACACTCGGTTCACTGCCGGCCAAGACTCCGACTGAAGCTCAATACGCTGCCCAAGAGTTAAGCGTGGCTCAAACAGCATATCCACCTCCATGCGGGCCTGCCCACGCTTGGGGGTGCTTAGTAGCCCAGTATCGGCATTCAGTATTGGAAGCCCTCCTACGATAGCTTGGTCATCGAAAATGACCTTTAGCTTTCCATTGTCTATCGTCGCCCGTCCTTCGGTGTAAGTGTTGATCAGCCCCCAAGTGTTTCCCGACAGAATGACACCCCTTGAGGTTTTCTCTGAGCTGGGGAAGTCCCCGATTATCGGTGCTTCGGTTAACCCCTTCAGATCTTTCGCCAGCCTCTGGACTATCTCTTTTCTCGTGATAGGCCCGGAGAATGAGATATTGGATACACTTGCCCCTATGGAAAGAGAGTCATTCGCCTCTATCGTCGTAACGAAGTTCACCCCCTCACGTTGGGAATATGCGCTACGTAGTTGACCGTTAAATACTAGAGGCCGGAAGGAGCCGTACCCCGCCCACAATTTCACGAACCTCCATTTGCTCTTCCCGTCTTTGTCCTTCGCGACTGTGTTCTGGTCTTTGAAGAGAAGGTTTCTCGTAGAGGCGGACAAGTTGTACAGCTTTAGAGTGGCGTCCTGCGTGCTGGACATCATCGCCCTACGGATGGAAAACTGTAGTGAAAACGGATCGGTTATCTCCACGAAAGACGAGCTGCCTGAAGCCCCGACTTCAGTCTCCACCTGTAGTACAAAGGAACGTCCAAACTTCTTGTTCATGTCGCATCCACGTCCTGCTGGACTGCGGCTATTTCGTCCGCGTCCAGCAGATACAGCGTTGCCTCCCCGGTGTAAAGGGCGTCAATCGTCTGAGGCTCGTAACGCTTTTCCGTTACAACCGCCAAACCGACAGGGAGGATGTTACGATACTGGACAAGTGCATTGGGGTGCGCACTTAGGCGCAACCCGCGAGATACGAAAGTACCGTACTCGAAGTCGTAGTACCACCCAATCTGTTGCCTTCTGAAATGTAAAGTTAATGTAACTTTCACCCCGTCAGGGGAGGTGAACGAAACCACTTGGTGGGCGTCTTGAGTGAATCCGGATAGTAGTTGCATCAGGGACTCCTTAACTCAGATACATTCACTGTATCGGCAGGTTGGGTATCAGTAGTGCCTACCGGGGTGCCGTCGCGGGTCTGTAGCTGTACAGGTGTTTGACCTGCCTGCCCCACCGGCACTTCGGGGGCATTTTGCTCTTGTGCTCGTGAATCCGCTACCACCTGCACTACGACTTCACCCGCGAAGCGGATAGCCTTGAAAGTTACGTAAAAATCACTGATGGATTTACTTTCTGCCCTCTGTTACACACGTAAGCTCTCAATCAGCATCGTATCGAAAACGCCCCACGGGGTTTCTACCGTAACAAACTGTCGCCCTTTCCATAGGGCATACAGATACCCATAGGCGTCCTTCTGCCGACGTTTCGTTGGCTCCGCCCTCAAGTAGCCCGCCTGCCCTTGGAGGTTGTCCTCCACTATCCCGACGGAGCGGCGGTAAACGCTGAAAGGTGAAGGAGCCGGGACAGTCGCCGACGAGTAGTTGTCAATCGGCGTAGAATCCCCGTTTGCGGCGGAAGCCTCCAACTGCGCCATCGGATCTTGCGAGGCGTAAGCGTCCACCGCAGCTATCGCCGCCGCCTGCATGGCTCCTTCAGTTATCTCCGGAGATAAATCTTCCGACAGTGGTAGGGGGTTGCGCTTCGGGATATTCGTCACCTTCGCCTTACTCTTCAGTAATGCTATCTCCCCTACAACTCCGTGGACGATGAATTTCTCAGGCCGGATAGCCATGTGGTCATGGATAGCCGCATTCTTCTCCGTATAGTGATCGGTTATGTCCGCGCTCAACTCGATTGACTCGTCTTCGTAGATGTCGAGATAGAATCCGCCAACCCCATCAGGTAATGCGGGGGAGGACACCAGAGCGAGTTGCTGTCGCGGTGTTAGTGTGTCGTAAGGTGTTTTCTTCGGGATAGCGTCTTTCATGGCCGATTAGTGGCGTCTCCTGAAGCCGCTTGGTTACTCTGACGGAAAGCCTTCTCGTACTCCGCCACAACAACACCATTCACCACTCTGCCAACCTCCATAGGATCATCCGACTTTGATGTTACCGTAACGGAAGGACTGATATTGTTGTTGATAGTCGTAGGACTAGGCGAGGGTTGTGGCTTCATCCCGCCAAATATCGGGAGCATGCTATTACGTGGGGAGGGGGATAGAGCCTGCTTAGTCTTCGCGTCAAGGCCATCCCAAGCCGCTTGAGCCCCGACCCCAACAGGGCCACCGATAAGGGCCAATAGGGGGTTCTCAAAGGCGGTAGCTACGTGCGTACCCAGTGCCTGACTAAACGGGGCTAGGAACGTGCCTATCCGGTTGATAAGGGCGTCCCACGCAGCACCCGCTCGCGACCATGCGTCGGCGGCTTTCTGTACTTGGTCGAGTTTCTTTTCGTCTACACGGAATAGCGGCTCGAACTCTGTAACGCTCTTTGCACGTCGAAGGGCGAGGTATAGCTTATCCGTTACACCTACACGATTAACCAACAGCCTAACCCTGTTGATCTCGTCTCTATCCCCGGTCTTCTCCGCCGCATGGATCTTCCTCCAGATCTGCTCCATCGACTTCAGACTATCCTCGTAAGGGTCAAGCCCCAACATGCCAAACTCCTTAGAGACACCTTCGCCAAGTTGGGCTTCCGCTTTCGCCTTCGTGAAGCTCTCCACCGCTTTAGCTACATCGTCCAAGGCAGCCCCGTATCTGGAGGCTGTATACGATACACCTTGGAATCCTAGTATATCCGTTCCCGTTAGGAGGCGAAGGCTATTGAGTGTTACCCCAAAGTCTTGCCCCTTCTTCGTGAGATAGACTAAGGCTGTACCTGCGGCTACTGCGGCAAGAGCAAATGGGTGTAGTCTAGCCGTCAAGGCGACTAATTGAGCTACGCTCCCCCCGAGGGCTCCCACAACGCTACGAATGGTATTGACCCCCTTCGCGTTTTTTATAAGGAGGGTACGGGGAAGAGGTTTAGGCTGTACGGGAGGTGCGTCAGGAGGGGGGACTTGTTTGGGTTGAACTACTTTACCCTTACGCTCCGCTACTTTACGAAGCGTCTCTAAAATCGCCCCAAGGGATTCGGGGGTTTCCGCCTTTATGGAGGTAAAAATCCGGTCAACCGCATCCGCAGCACTATTCGCAGAAACCTCTAAGGCTTTGAAACCCGCTACCAGCTTGCCTATCCGCTTGTTAGCAATATCCCCGCGAACTTCGAACCCCTTCAAAGCCTTGTTCGCCCCTGCCAATGCAGGTAGGGGTGTAGGCGGTGCGGGTTGATCCCCAGCTTGTTGGGGTTGAACTACTTTACGCTTACGCTTCGCTACTTTACGAAGTGTCTCTAGAATCACCCCAATGGAGGCGGGGGTTTCCGCCTTTAGGGAGGCAAAAATCCGGTCAACCGCATCCGCAGCACTATTCGCAGAAACCTCTAATGCTTTGAAACCCGCTACCAGCTTGCCTACCCGCTTGTTAGAGGTAATCCCGCGAATCTCGAACCCCTTCAAAGCCTTGTTCAGCCCTACCAATGCAGGAGCCCCGTCTACCTTTACGGAGACGGCGATGAACAAGTCCTTAATTGCGTCACTCATTACTGTTTAGTTTGTTTAATGCGTCCTGATAGTCTATTAGGAAGCAACTATAATCCAGTGCCGCCAACACTAACTCCGTAGGCATTTCAAGCACCTCTTTAGGGGTGCCATAGCCGTCCTTTGATAACCTCAGTGAGGTTATCAATTCAAACGGCATGTCAAGACTTACTTTTGGGTATCTGAAGCTATCCCGTCCAGCCTCGGCAACAGTGATAAGAG
>Ga0233422_10000865_pt1 | contig 14410 bp, 12 predicted proteins | sample Watercolumn_Mata_2_FD_182724 | JGI IMG/M metagenome (GOLD analysis project Ga0233422, IMG submission 182724) | Freshwater microbial communities from Lake Matano, South Sulawesi, Indonesia - Watercolumn_Matano_2014_110_MG | ecosystem: Environmental > Aquatic > Freshwater > Lake | place...
CGGGTCGGCGATGGAGATGACCCGCAGACCGGCATCCTCGTCCGCGACGTAGGCATAGTTCCCGGCCACGGCCACGCCCCAGGCCAAGCCCGGCGTGCCGCAGTACCCGACTTCACTCGGGTGGGCCGGGTCGGCGATGGAGATGACCCGGAGACCGGAATCGTCGTCCGCGACGTAGGCATAGTTCCCGGCCACGGCCACGCCATAGGCGTAGCCCGGCGTGTCGCAGTACCCGACCTCCCGGCAGTTGAGCGAATCCTGGGCCGGCGTGACGCCAACCAGTAGCATGCTCAGGCAGAATACGAACGCTGTTGCTCGTCGCGTAGAAACCACGTGTACCTCCTTACGGTTATCGTATCCCCTCACAGAGCCGAACGTGACCGTTTCGGTCATTCGGCTATTCACGAATGCTTCCGCTAAAACGGGACGCGTCAGACTGACAAGAAATCGGCTGGTTTTTGGACAAGCTCCCCATTACATCTCTCCATCTCAGGCGTGTCAAGGTGGACACGTGAACGGCGTGTCTTTCCCCTGCGCTGGTTTCGTGCCGCGACTCGTGTCTTCTTCCGCATCTCGCGGGCCGACCTGCCGACCCGCAGTACAAGGTCGCGCCGTAGCCGTCCTCAAGCCGCAGAACGCGAAGGCGCTCGGGCGCTACCCGCTTGCTGAGGTTCAGGATTTCCACACCCACGACGTTATCGGCCGCGTCATAGTCCAGAACGACACGGGGTTGAACTTCCTCCGATTCCACTGCCGCGGCTTCATCGAGCCGTAGGTACAGAGCATCGCTCTCTTTGTCCACTTTCAGTCTCATGATTGCCCAGCCAGCATGTCCCGGGCGTGAGACGTGCAGGCCATCTCCATCGGTGTAAGTATCGCTATGTCACTGCCACAGTCAAGGCAGGGAGACATGCATCCGGCGCGCCCGGCGCGTTGACTCTGTTCGCGGCGGCGGCTAGTCCACGGCTATCTGAGCAGGTGCCCCATCGGGATCACCCAGAGACGCTCGCCGAGTTTGACGGCCTCGTTACCGTTGTAGGCGAGCACCGCTGCGCGGCAGTCCGGAGTCCGTTCGAGAAACGCCCGCAGGCCGGACAGGTCTCTCTCGGTCCACCGCGTGGCCGCCTTGACCTCAATCGCGACGACCTTCCGGTTGTGCTCAATGACGAGGTCAACCTCGTGCCGTCCGTGTTCGTGCCAGTAGCTCAGTTGAGCGTCGGGCACGTGAGCTTCAAGCAGCGCGGCCACGTTCTGGGCAAGATAGGTCTCGAACAGCGCCCCGCGCAACAGGTCATCGCGGCCCGGTTCCAGAGAGGTCACGCCGGCCAGGTGCGCTGCCAATCCGCTGTCGGTGAAATGCAGCTTCGGAGACTTCACAAGACGGGAGCTGCGGTTCCGGCGGAAGGCCGGCAGGCGCCGAATGAGAAACGACACCTCCAGCAGGCCCAGATACCGCGATACGGTGGCGGCATTGAGCCGCGCGTCGCGGCCGAGCGAACTCATCACCAGCATTTGCCCGGTACGCAGAGCAGCCAGTTGCGCCAGGTTGCGGAAAGCCACCAGGTCCCCAACCTGTGACAACTGCCGCACGTCGCGCTCGACGTAGGTCTGCACGTAGCCGCGAAACCACTCGGCAACCTCTCCGGCCGGGCTCAAGGCCGCAGGCGGCAGGCCACCGGCCAAGACTTCGTCCTCGGTGACCGGCCGGGCACGGCCGCGGGGTGCTGCCGGCGAAGCCATGAAATCCTCAAGAAACGGCCGCTCGCCTGTCTCCCCGCGGATTTCCCGCCGGGTCATCGGATGCAGGGTGAAGTAGCCGGCGCGGCCGGCCAGGGTCTCGGAGACATGCCCGAGCAAAGCCAGGTTGGCCGACCCGGACAGGATAAACCGACCGGGCCGCCGGTGCTCGTCAACGTTCTTCTTGAGCGCAACGAGGAGCTCCGGACAGCGCTGCACTTCATCCAGGATCGCCGGCTCAGTCAGGAGCGACTCCGGATTCGAGCGCGCCGCGGCCAGAGTAGCGAAATCGTCCAGTGTGTGGTAGGCGTAGCCTTGAATCAGCGACGTCTCATTCCGTAGCAGCGTGCTCTTGCCGGACTGACGCAGCCCCGACAGCACCAATACCGGCAACTGGCGACGGGCGCGCGCCAGTCTGGGCGCCATTTCGCGGGGAAGATAGTCTGTCATATTGACCTAGAGCATAGCGGCAATTTGCCACCAGTCAACAACCTTGCTGCACCCACCACCCACCCGGTATTGAACCGCCAGGACAACAACCAGGCAGAGCCGACTTCCGTCTCACTCTCTTTGCGTCTTGGTGCCTTGTTGGCGATCTCCCATTTCGGATTCTGGGCCGCCAAGCGCGTTGACTCTGTTCGCGGCGAGGCTACAATCTGGACTCAATGAGTCGCCCCAATCGTCCGGTCCTGCCTTTGCTGGCCCTCCTCCTGCTGATTTCGCCTGTCTCGCTTCAACTGGCCTATGGCTCATTAAGGATAGTCAATCGACTGGTCGCCGGATCCAACAGGAGTAATGCCGACAGACGCCAGTGACCATCGAGTCACGGGCTCCTTCCGCGACCCGAGCGGCTTCCTGTTCTCTCGCAATGGCCGGCTCTATCGCCAGGTGAACGAGAGCTATCGCGCCGACTACAAACAGCTCATGGAATCCGGCCTGTACCAGGACCTGACCGAGCGGGACTTGCTCATACCGCACGAAGAGACGTCCGAACCCCCGATGTCACAGGACGGCAGCCTCGTCATCAAGCCCGAGGAAGTCCCTTTCATCTCGTACTCCTACGAATGGTCCTTCAGCCAACTGCAGGACGCGGCACTTACGACTCTCTCCATACAGAAGAAGGCGGTCGAACGCGGGATGTCGCTCAAGGACACAAGCGCGTACAACATCCAGTTTCGCAACTGCCGTCCGGTCTTGATCGACACCCTGTCGTTCGAGCGCTACCGCGAGGGCGAACCGTGGGTGGCGTATCGGCAGTTCTGCCAGCACTTCCTCGCACCGCTCGCGCTCATGAGTCAGACCGACGTGCGCCTGAGCCAGTTGCTGCGAGCGTACATCGACGGCATCCCGCTGGACCTCGCGAGCCGCCTGCTGCCATCGAAGACGCATCTCAATCTCGGCCTGGCCACCCACATCCATCTTCACGCCCAGGCCCAGCGCAAGTACGCAGACAGGCAAGCGAAGCTCACCGGCCGCAAGATGAGCCGCATGGCGTTCCTCGGTCTCCTCGACAATCTTGAGTCGACCACGCGGAAGCTTTCATGGAAGCCGGAAGGCACCGAGTGGGGCGACTACTACGCGGCCACGACCTACACCGATGCCTCGCTCGAGCACAAGGCGCAGCTTGTGGCCGAGTACCTTGAGAAGGCGCACCCGAGCACCGTCTGGGACCTCGGGGCAAACACCGGCCGGTTCAGCCGCATCCCCGCCGAACGAGGAATCCCGACGGTCGCGTTCGACATCGACCCGGCCGCGGTCGAACTCAACTACCTCGACTGCCGCAAGCGGGAAGAGAGACGCATGTTGCCCCTGCTTTCCGACCTGACCAATCCCAGCCCGGCGATCGGCTGGCAGAATCGCGAACGACAGTCCCTCATCGAACGCGGGCCCTGCGACACCGCCATGGCCCTGGCTCTGGTCCATCACCTCGCCATCGGCAACAACCTTCCTTTCGACCGCATCGTTGATTTCCTCGCCGGAACCTGCCGGACCCTCATCATCGAGTTTGTGCCCAAGTCGGACTCGCAGGTACAACGGCTGCTCTCTGCCCGCGAGGATATCTTCCCGAACTACACAAAGGAATCGTTCGAGCAGGCCTTCTCGCCCCGCTTCGCCGTGCTTGCATCGTCTCCGGTGAGAGAATCCGAGCGTACCATCTATCTGATGGAACTCCGCCGCACCGGGAGTTGACCCAGGATAAGTCCTGCCGTCCGGACTCAGCAGAGAAACGGCCTTTCCGGTTCACCACCTCCTGCTCGCCCTCGCCCCGACGTTCTTTCTCTATTCCCACTGCGCCTCCAGCATACCGATAGCGCCCTCAGAACTCGTGCTTCCGCTCATCGCATCCTTCACCCTGGCGCTCGCTCTGTGGCTGCTCCTCTTGCTGGTTCCAGGCAACAGCTTCCGCTACCTCTTCGACCGGCTCTTTGCGACGGACTACGGCCTGCTGCCGAACCGAAGCTGGTTCTCCACCATCGCGAAGCCCTGGCGGTTCTTTGACGCCGACCGCCCGGCTGAATACACCGAAAGCGGCGCGCGGCTCAGAGTATCCATGGTGGCATATCGCGCGGAACTGCGGTTGGAGAACCCGGGAGCCTGCTGCCGGCGGCTGGTCGCGACGCTGTACCCGAATAGGGCTGTCACGATCGAGCGCTTCTACGTCCAGGGACTGCGCGTGCCGGTGGAATCCATGGAGGACGCCTTTCGGCTCTACCAGAGCGAGATGGCGAGGAACGAACTCCCGGACCTCGGCCCGGAGCCCGAATCGTACAGCGGTCATGGACCGGACCAGATCCCGGTCACCGCCCTCATCTTCTCCGACAGCACTCCGTCGCCAGTGCACAACGAGCCACTGGGCCAATGACGAAGCTCGAAGCACGAATTCCGAATGAAGCTCGAATGATGGAAATACCCAATCCTGACTTCGAGTTTTGCCCGCATTCGATCGTCATTCGGGTTTCGGGCTTCGGACTTTTCCCCTAGAACGGCTCCGGGCCCGCGCGGGTCTTCGCCGCACGAGCCCGGTTCCCCTTTGTCGGACGGACTAGAACAGCTTGTTCTTCTTGATGTAGACCCAGAGCAGCTTCATCATCTCGCCGATCTTGACGGTTGCCTTGGAGCCGAACACCGGCTTCATGTCGTCGGTTACCTTGATGGAGCGCTTCATCAGCGGGCCTTCGCCAGTCATCAGCTTGTTCTTCTTGATGTAGGCCCACAGCTTCTTGTTCAGGTCACTCACCTTGATGACCTTGCCCGGACCGAACACCGGCTGCATCTCATCAGTCATCTTCACGGTCCTCTTCATGAGGGCCTGTCCTCTCGGCATACGCGATTCCTTTCTGCCCTTCCGGGGCAATTCTGGATTCACTCGGACCCTGCCGGCCGCCTTTGGTCGGCCGCTTATGCCTCATTCTCGGCCTAGCTTTCCCTCTGTCAAGCATTATTTGCCGGCGGTTAGAGGGAAGAAACTCCCCCGAACGCCTCCAACGGCCCGTCTTGACTCGCACGGTATTGCCGGCACAATGGGTTATGCTCAGAGCGGCGTTGCTCGTCAATGGCATCGTCGACGTGGCTGCCGCCGCCCTGCTGTTCCTTTCTCCCGTACTCGGCTGGCGGCTTCCCGGCCATGGCCTGCTTGGCCCCGAGGCGGCTTTTGCCGCCGGCGGCTGGGCCTGTGCGGCCCTGGCTCTCGGCGTCAGCCGGTTCTGGACGGCATCCGTTCCCGCCCTCCGCCGCTTCGCCGCAGCGGTCGGTCTGCTGGAAGGAGCGCTCCTCGTGGCGTTCTGCTTTCTCCGGCTCGGTTCCGGGACAAGCATGCCTTCGCAGATAGCGCTGGCTTTGCCGGTCGGCGCTTTGTTTGCGGTCGCCTGCTCTCTCGGCTTGGGCATTGAGCGACCCCAGCGGGAATAGCGGGGAAGGCGCGGTTGTATGTGTCTAAGCTAGGCAACGACGGATGAATCGGAGTGAAGACGGATTCGGCTAAGACTCCAGGATACTGTGACTTGCAGGCATCTGGAGCAAGTGCGGGATTTGCGTACGGGTGGCAGGCAATCTCCCAGAAGAGGTGACTATGAAGAGATCGAAGACAAGGCTGCTGGTGCTGGCATTGGCGGGATTCCTCCTGACGGCCTGGGCAGGCGACAACGCCGCTCTCGACGGGTCCAAGTCGGACAGGGACAACAAGACAGTTGTCGTCCCGGGCCAGCCGGCCACGGAGATCGAGAAGCCGGGACAGGCGACACAGTCTCCGCCCAGCGAAGACCGTGCTCCCGCGCCCGAGGACAAGAGCTCGCAACCCGCCGGACGCAGGTCGAGCGCTGCTCAGCCCCCGCGAGCCCGGCGCGATGCGGTTCAAGCCTCCGAGTCCAGACCGCAGGCCAACCAGACCTTGGGCCGGGATGAAGAGCGGGGCCGGAGCTATGCCGAGCCGGTCAGGGCTCAAACCAGGGAGAGCGATGGCAGCTCCGGCGCCGCGGCGGGAGTCAATGTCCTGCGCAGCGGCGGTGAGCCCAATCGCCGGCGCGCCGGTGGTGGCGGTGGCGGTGGCCGTGGCGGGCATGGGCGCGGCCGCTGGCACGACCACGGCCCCGGCTGGCACTGGCGTAATCACCACTACGAACGCCACAACTGCCACTTCCATAACTCCTGGCATTTCGTCTGGTACTGGGGACCGGTCATATGCCCGGAACCGGTCTACGTGCCGCACGTCGTCCGCTGCCATCGTAGCCGGTTCGGCGTGTACGTCCGGCAGACCGGCACTGACGAAGTCGGCGAGGACTTCGCGCGGTCAGTCCGACATGCGCTGAGTGATAGAGGTCTGTGCGTCGTCTACTCCCAGCAGGATGCCCGGCTCGAGCTCTATCTTGTGTCCATGGCGCTCGACCCGGACGAGCCAGGCCGCGGTTCGGCTGTCTCCATCTCGTACATCCGGTACCCAGGAGACAACTTCATAGTCTCCCAGCTCCTCGAAGTCGGAAGCGGAGACATGGATGAACTCGCCGAGTCGGTCGCGGGCTACGCCGACGACATGGTAGACCGCTATCGGTAGCGCCAGAACCAGAGTCATGCGGCCGGCGTCCGCCGGCCGCCCGTTTACGCGCCATCGGTTGACAACCGCTGACCGGGCACTAGGATTCAGCAAGAAAGGCGACAATGACAGACAACAAACGAAAAGTGCTCATAGCGCACGCCAGTTGGGCCGGCTCAACTGCCGCGATTGCGGAACGGGTTGCCGAAGTCCTCAACCGCAACGGGTTCACGGCTGAAGCCGCGCCTGCGGGCAAGGTCAAGGACGTCTCCGGCTACGACGCGGTCGTGCTCGGCACCGCGGTCCACGCCGGCAAGCTCAAGCCTGACGCGCTCAAGTTCGTGGACCGCAACAAGACCGACCTCAACCGCAGACCGTTCGCGGCATTCGTCGTCTGCCTGACCATGAAAGGCTGCGACGAGGAGAGCAAGTCACGGGCTCGGGCCTATCTCGACCCGCTGCGTACGCACGTCAAGCCGCTGAGCGAGGGCCTGTTCGCCGGCGCGTACGACCCGCAGAAGCTCGACTTCGTCTCCCGGCAGATAATGAAGATGATAAAGGCGCCGCCCGGCGACTTCCGCAAGTGGGATGAGATCGAAGCCTGGGCCGCAAGCCTCGTGCCGCTGTTCGGCGGCCGGCTGTAGTCGCGACGGCTAGCGACGACCCCGAACCGTCGGTTGCCGACCGTCAGCCGCCGGCAGCACCTTGGCCCGGCTGCACCGCAGTCGCGGGCTGCGGCGCGGGCGCCTTGGCCGCGACCTTGTCCGGCACCGACATTTCGGCCATCTCGCTCCTGATTCTCACTACGTAGTCGAGATTCGCCCCCCATTCGGAATCGGACCGGCCATTGAGGAGTGAGACGCATTCCGAATGGAGTTTGGCGAACCTCTGGAGCAAATCCGCATTGGCAGGCGTTTGCTGCAGCGCGGCGTGCGCCGACTGGAGACTGGCGCAAGTAGCCATGAGCTGGAACCAGGCCTTGTTCGGATCGCCAGCACGCTTTCCGGCAAGGTGGGGACTGAACAAGAGAAGCACCGTCCCGATGACCAGCACCGCCAGCGTGACTAGCGGCGGCAAACGGAGAAGTGCGGAGATAATCGGCAGGCCCGCGACTATGACGAACGGCCAGGGACTGTGCCGACGCGACTCTCGAACTGCGGGCACTTTCGGAGAGCTGCCCTTCTTCTTGTCCACCACGTCAACACTCCTCCAGCGAATCCGGTCCCGTCATCGGTCGGGCGACACCTGCACGCACCGGCGGAATAGCGGCCCGGAAACCGACGGGCGAAGACCGAACCCGGCTCGGTCATGCTTGGATTCCAAGATAAGTCGGCGGAATGTCAACAGCCAGGAGCGGGGCGCAGACCGGGAACCGCGCCGCGGCGGGCCAGAGGTAGAGCCGGGTAAGGTGCGCGAGGTCAGAACGGGGACGGACGAACGCAGAAGCCGGGAAGCGAAGTACGCGTACGGTATGCGGTCTACGGCTGACGCTGCAGCCGGGAATCCACTGACTTGAGAGCGGAACGAGCCGCATCGTTGCCGGGGTCGAGTGCTACGGCGCGAGTCAGCCACGCGCGCGCCGCGGCCAGGCTGTCCATCCTCACGTAGACCATGCCCAGCAGGAAGCCGGCTTCAGCATCGGTGGAATCCTGCGCCAGGTTCGCCCGGTAGAGTGACTCGGCCAGAGCGTGATTGCCCTCGGCGACCGCGACCCACGCATCGGCCAGCCGCCTTGCCGGCCTCCAGGCCGGGTCGGCGGTGCTGATGGCATTGGCTACGGCGACCCGGGCAGCGGCCAGGCTGAGCAGCGTCTTGCGGTCCTGTGAGCCGGCGGTCACCCGCTCGATCTTGCGTACCTCGGTCTCGGCATCGGCTGTCCGGCCGGCCCCGGCCAGGGCGAGCACCAGCGAGTAACGGGCATAGTTGTAGGACGGCAGCGCGCCCAGCGCCCGGTTGAAGGCCTTGGCGGCCCTGGCGAAATCCTGCTGCTCGAGGTGGATGTTCCCCGCCTGAGTCCAGGCCTGCGCCGAATAACCCCCGCGCTTCACCGGAATGGCGACGGAAGCGAGGTAGGCCGCGGCCGCGATGGCGATGCCGACGGCTGCTCGCGCGCTTCGACGCCGCCGCAGCGCCTCGACCAGCTCGCTCAGACCCAGGCCTGCGAACATCAGCAGAAGGGGAATGACCGGGGCTCGCAGGCGGGAGAGCACGTAGGAGAGCAAGGCGGAGACGAGGTACGCGGCGACGAACAGGTAGACGGGTGCGGCCTGCCCGCGCTTCGGCCAGGCCCAGACCATTCCAGGAAGCGCAAGCGCAAGCACAAGCCCGAAGCCGATGAAGGCAAGCTTGAACGGAACCGAGGAAGCCCGCGCCGTCTCGGGGTAGTAGTTGTTCGGCACCTCGAAGTTGCTGAAGAAGAGCAGAAACTTGCGGCCGAGCAGCCTGAGGTAGGCGAGCGGCTGGTGCGTGATGAACTCAAGCCCCTTCCGCGTCCAGTGGGCCGACGCCGCCGAAGCCTTCACCTCTTTCCCGTCGATTGTGTGGCTGATCTCGCGCAGCCTCTCGTGCGAAAACCCGCCGCCCTTCTCAAACTCGGCCGTTGGCTGCCACGTGCCGTCCGCCGACGGGTTGTTGCCGTAGTAGAAGTTCATGCCGGAATGGGCGGTGAACAGCACCGGGTCGCGCGCGACGATGTAGTTCCGAACCGGCACAACGGCAATCACCGCCAGGGCGACGACCGTCATCGCCGCAAGCGAGCTGCGGCGAACGATGTACGATTCCCGGTCAACGACGGACTTCCTCCCCAGCCACAGCAGCAGGAACGGCGCCGCGACCAGCACCTCGGGCCGGCAGATCACCAGCAGCCCGAAGCAGAGGCCCGATAGCATCCACACCCAGGTGCGATCGCCCGCGACGAGAATGAGCCAGAGGAAGAGCAGGTTGAGCAGGACGGTAATCTCCACGTAGAGCAGCGCGCCTGTGTAGAACACGAGGATGCCGGTGAGTGCGAAGCCGATCGATGCGAAGGCTGCCGCCGCGGCTCCGAACATCCGGCGGGTCGTATCGAACAGCAGAAAGCCGGAGACGGTTGCCAGAACCACCTGGACAAGCTGCACTGCGAGGATATGCTGGCCGAAGACCGAGTAGACAAGCGCAAGCAGGTAGGGATAGAGCGGCCGGAGAAAGAAGACGTCCGTTCCCCAGAAGTTGCCGGAGACGATGTCGACCGCCCAGCGATGGTAATAGTAGGAATCGAGCATCTGGGGGCCGATGGTCGAGAACGGCTGCCCGCGCATGCCCAGGACGAACCAGAGGCGGACGAGCAGCGTCAGCGCGAGGGCGACAACGAGCCAGACGTGGCTTGTGCGTTCTTCCGGCCGGGACTCGCCTTTCTCAGGCATGGCCGGCCAGTATAGGAGGGGCGCTAGCTCAGGTCAAGCAAACGGACCGAACCGCGCTGTGGCCGATTGGACGGCGCGAAAGGATGAATGACGAAGCTCGAAATCCGATTGAAGCACGCATTGCGGAGAAAGACCGGCTCGGACTTTGGGCTTCGTTCATATTCAATCGTCATTCGGGTTTCGGGCTTCGAGCTTTGCCCTCGGTAGTCGCCCTCCCGGCCCTTTGCCCGGCACGCGGCCGATGCGCTCGAGCGTCGCGAGCAGGTTCTTCTGGAACTCCTCCGCCGTGTCAATGACCTTGGCCTTGCCCGGATAGATCTCGTACAGCGCGCGGTACTTGAGCTGGGTGAGGTTCGGCATCCAGACGTTTGCCCCGCGTTCGAGCCCCATTTCGCGGCCGCGTTCCCGGTTGATCGTGGCGAGCGCCGTGGTCGCAGGGATGTTGGCGTCCGGGCAGACCAGCCGCGCCAACGCCACGACCTTCGTCGTCATCGTGTCGGTCGGAGCGACATGGGATTCGGGGTTCCGGACGCCGGACTGCCCGAGCGGAGTCTCAGGATGAGGAACGAACGGGCCGCAGCCGATCATCTCCAGGTCAAGGTCGCGGAAGAGCATGATGTCGTCGGCCAGGGACTCGTAGGTCTGTCCCGGGATGCCGACCATCACGCCTGAACCGATTTCGTAGCCGAGGCTGCGGGCCTGCTTTAGTAGCTCGACGCGGGGGTTGGACGTCCGGCTTGGGACACGATCCGAATCGGCGGCCGATTCGGTCATGTCCCGCGCCTCGGGGTGAATGCGGCGGAACAGCTCCGGGTCCGACGTCTCGTGCTTCAGCAGGTACCGATCCGCCCCGGCTTCGCGCCAGGCCGCCAGTTCCTCAAGGCTCCGCTCGCCCAGCGCCAGGGTGACTGCGAGGGGCGTCTCGCTCTTGATGCGCCGAACCAGGTTGGTGATGAAGTCACTGGTCAGCCCGTGATCCTCGCCTGACTGGAGCACGACCGTGCCGTACTCGAGCCTCTGCGCGGTCCGGACGCACTCCATCACCTCTTCCTCGCTCATGCGGTAGCGCTCGATCTTCCGGCTGCCGCGGATGCCACAATAGTGACAATCGCGCCGGCAGAAGCTCGACACTTCGATCAACCCGCGCAGGTGCACCTCGTCGCCGACATGCTCGCGTCGCACACGGTCGGCCTCCTCCCAGAGGAAGCTGAGCTTCCAGTCTTCTTCTTCCTTCAGCCAGGCCAGCACCTCGTCGCGGGTCAGGGAAAACGGGGACTGTCCCGCGCCAAGTCCGGCGCTGGCGCTCGGGGGGACTGTCCCCTGTTTTCCCTGGCTCTTGCCCTGCAGCAGCTTCAAGACCGCGCCCGCGGCCTGCATGCCCGGTCAGCCGCCTTCCCAGGGATTGAACTCAGCCACGGATCCTCGCCGCCTCGCGCCGCGCCGCCAGCTCGACGCCGAGGGATTCAGGTACCAGCTTTGTCACAGCGACACACCACTCTCTCCGAGCCATCCTGTCGCGACTGGTATGCAGGTGCGGCCGCACTTCTTCGTGTCGCCCGGTATTCGTGTAGCAGGCGCTCGGTTAGAACCCAAAGCCTCTCACCATCCGCGGGCTCGGTCTTCAAATCACGCGGGGGCATGAGCTTCGTGCGGGCATAGTAGCAGTCCCTACTCCGGTTCCGGACGATTTCCTCGATGACCCGAACGACCTCATCGGCGGACTTCTCGGCCGGGATGCCCACGAAGAGACTCGCCAACCGAACGATAGCGCGCATCGGCAGCGGCTCCTTTGAGAGTATCTTCGTTCTCACAAGCCCGGGCATGTACACGTTCATGGGCACGATACCCCTGCGATTGAACTCCCGCGCGAAGACCTGCATGGCCCACTGCCACCGCCCAAGCGCGCTCATGTCCCTGAAGCGTTTCTCCATGGTCAGGTCATCGAAGTCGATGCGCTCAAGGTTCAGCCCGACGACCGTCAGCACTTGCGCCTCCGGCGTCGCCCGAAGCATGTCCTCGAGCAACCAGGTCAGGAGCACTCGGCCGAAGTACCCGATCGCGTGATTGGCCTCAAATCCCTCGCGGGTGAGTGAGCGTTCCTGAGCTATCGCATTGGCGTTGAGAAACAGAAAGTGGAGCATCGAATGCGTGGCGCGGTACGTCTCGGCCACCAACTTCACGTCACTCATCAGCCTGAGGTCTCCTGCGATACTGGAGATGCGACCCTTCGCGGATACGGCACCCAGCTCAGCCACTGTCGCCTTGCACTTCTCGGTGCTGCGCCCAACGACTACCACCTCCCAGCCATCGCTCAGCAACCTCCGCGCGGTCGCCTTACCTATGCCGTCGGTCCCGCCGGTTATGAGTGCGACCTTCTCAGTCACCATCATCTGCTCCTTTCGTGCTGTCTCGACCACATCTAGCTGCGGTTAGACGCTTTCTCTTGGCTGTACGCCTCGAGCGCCGCCGGGAACGGCTCCAGCGCCCGCTTGAAGATACCGAGGACGTAGGCAATGGAAAGACCGTAGTTGGTGATGGGCACGCCCGCCTCACGGCACTTGACCACGCGGTTCAGCACCGCGCGTCGGTTGGTCATGCAGGCGCCGCAGTGAATCACCAGCCGGAACTGCGACACGTCCGGCGGGAAGTCGTGCCCCTGGTGCGTGGTGAACTCGAGCCTGCCGCCGGCGTGCTTCTCGAGCCACTGCGGTATCTTCACTCGACCGATGTCGTCGCCGATCGGGTGGTGCGTGCAGCTCTCGGCCACCAGCACGCGGTCGCCCGGCCTGAGCCGGTCGATTGCGGTCGCGCCGCGGACCATCTCGGTGAGGTCGCCCCGGTAGCGGGCGAAGAGAATCGAAAACGAGGTCAGCTTCACATCGGCCGGCGTGTCGGCCGCGACCTTGGCGAACGCCTGCGAGTCGGTGACTACGATGTCCGGCTTCCGACCGAGACGGGACAGCGCGGCCTTCAGTTCGTGCTCGCGCACCACGAGCGACATCTGCCCGTGGTCGAGCAGGTCGCGGATTGCCTGGACTTGTGGCAGGATGATGCGTCCCTTGGGTGCTTCCTTGTCGATCGGCACCACCAGTACCGCCATTCCTCCCTCGGGCAGCAGGTCGGCGATGATCGGATCCGGCGCGAGGAAATCGTCGGGCGCGACCGCAATCAGGGCCTCGCGCACCGCAGCCACCCCCTCGCCGTGCGCGATCGCGGCCTGAACCGAACGGACGCCCTGTTCACGCAGCCGGGCCTCCAGTTCCGGCGCGGGCCGGCCGATGTCGCTCTTGTTGAACACGGCCAGCACCGGCACGTTCCGCTTCTTCAGCTCTGCAAGGATGCCGTCTTCGAAACCGCCCCACTCGCCGGAATCGGCCACGACGATGCCGAGGTCGGTGCGGTCAAGCGCCTTCTTCGTCTTTGCCACCCGTTCGGCGCCGAGGGCGCCGACGTCGTCAATCCCTGCGGTGTCGATGAACAGCACCGGGCCGAGCGGGAGCAGTTCCATCGGTTTCTCAACCGGGTCCGTGGTCGTGCCGGCGATGTCAGAGACGATTGAAACCTGCTGGCGGGTGAGGGCGTTGAGCAGCGAGGACTTGCCGACATTGCGGCGCCCGAATATCCCGATGTGCAGCCGCATTGACTTGGGTGTTCGTTCCATGACTATTCGCTCCAAGCTCTACGCATCACGCCGGTTGCCGGACGGCTCTGGCATCGGGCATCGTGCGTCTGGCATCTCGCGTCCTCAGTAGCAAAGGTCGCGTTCATCAGTTGTCCTTATCTTCTCGATGCGGGCGCGTACCTTCGCCCGCGCCTTCTCGTCGGGGATCCGAGCCGCTTCCTTCTCAATCAGCGCGAAGCCGTCGCGTTTCGTTTCCTCCGCTGCGTAGTCGACCAGGTATTCGGCCAGCGTGGTCAGGGCATTGGGCGTGCAGTAGCGCTTGATAAAACCCGGTATCGAAAACTCCATGAAATGCTCGCCGGTCCGGCCCAACCGGTAGCAGGAAGTGCACCAGCTCGGCATGTAGCCTTCCTGAATCAGTTCGTGGACCACCGCATCGAGCGGCCTCGTGTCGTGGAGCTCGAACTGCTCGCGGTTCAAGTCCTGTGCGCGGGACATGACCGAATCCGCCGAGGATTCGGATCGTGTCCAAAGCTGGGCATGGTCCTCCTGGTACGCGCCCAGCTCGATGCGCGAACCCGCGTCGATCTGGGAGACACCGAGCCGCAGGCCCTCGCGCCGCAT
>Ga0233422_10000866_pt1 | contig 14398 bp, 12 predicted proteins | sample Watercolumn_Mata_2_FD_182724 | JGI IMG/M metagenome (GOLD analysis project Ga0233422, IMG submission 182724) | Freshwater microbial communities from Lake Matano, South Sulawesi, Indonesia - Watercolumn_Matano_2014_110_MG | ecosystem: Environmental > Aquatic > Freshwater > Lake | place...
TGGCTTGTTTGATTTGTTGGAATGCGTTTAGCTACGGCTGGAAATCTTCGTGTTGCTGCTGCAGCTAAAAGAAGTTATGGTGAGGCGATGCAGCTGGGTTACAGAACGGGTACAATCACCGGTATGTTAACTGATGGTTTAGGTTTATTAGGCGGTACAATGATATTCTTACTTTTTGGCGATCTTGCTTACGAAGCGTTACTGGGTTTTGGTTTTGGCGGGACTCTTTTAGCTTTATTCATGCGGGTTGGCGGTGGAATTTATACAAAAGCTGCTGACGTTGGTGCAGATTTAGTTGGAAAAGTTGAAAAAGATATTCCTGAAGATGATCCACGCAATGCCGCTACAATTGCTGATAATGTTGGTGATAATGTTGGTGACTGCGCCGGTATGGCTGCAGATATTTTTGAAAGCTATGAAGTTACAATAGTAGCAGCGATGATTCTTGGTATGTCAACCTTTGGGCATAAAGGTGTTATCTTTCCGTTGTTGGTACGTGGTATAGGAGTTCTTGGTTCAATCATTAGTACTTACACTGTTAAAGCTGGTGCTAATGATACCTCCGATACAGCATTAAAAAGTGTTCATCGCGGTTTCTGGATTGGATCTATTATAAGTGTTGTCGGTTTTTTCATTCTTGGTTTTGGTTACCTGCATTTTGATGCTGATTATCTTGCAAACAATCCTATGGTTAAAGCTGGATTTCCAAATGGTGATCCAAACAGTTTAGGATTCTTTGCAAACTTCGGAGTTCAAGGATTAGATCTCCGGCCTGCATTAACATGTTTAATTGGAGTTTTTCTTGCAATCGCATTAAATAAATTAACAAGTTATTATACACATACAAGCCACTCTCCGGTTAAATCACTTGCAAAATCTTGCCAAACCGGTCACGCAACAAACATCATTCAAGGATTTGCAGTTGGTTACGAAAGTACTGTTAGCGCAATAGTTGTAATTGCAATTGCTATTCTTCTTTCTGTATTAGTTTATGCCGGAACACCGCCATTATTTATTGCTTACGGTGTTGCAATGACCGGTATTGGAATGCTGACTTTAACCGGCAATACAATTTCGATGGATGTATTTGGACCTGTTGCGGATAATGCAAACGGAATTGGCGAAATGGGTTATGACAAAGATGAAATGGAAAAAGAACAACCAGGTAGTTACAAACGAGCAAGACAAATTCTAGCTGATCTTGATGCTGTTGGTAATACAACTAAAGCAGAAACTAAAGGAATTGCAATTGGTTCTGCTGTAATTGCGGCAGTGTCGTTGTTTGCAAGTTTCATTGCAATAATTGCAGTTGGAAGCGAAGAAAAAATTAATTTGATGACTGTCTCTCAATATTTAGAAGAAGCGGGAAAAATAACTGTTGCAGATCCAACCGTATTTATCGGATTCTTAATTGGCGGGGCAGTGCCATTTTTATTTAGCTCAATGCTAATTAGAGCAGTTGGACGCGCGGCTTATTACATTGTTAAAGAATGCCGAATTCAATTTCGCGATAAAGATATTTGGGCTGGAACAAAAAAACCTGATTATGGTCGCGTTGTAAATATTTGTACTACAACAGCTCAAAAAGAATTAATCGGTCCAGGATTCCTCGCAATCATGACTCCAATATTTGTCGGATTCATTTTAGGTCCTTATGCGCTTGGCGGATTTTTAGCAGGAATGATTTTAGTTGGACAATTACTTGCAGTGTTTATGGCTAATGCCGGCGGTGCATGGGATAATGCAAAAAAAATGATTGAAGACGGAATTTACGGCGGCAAAGGCTCTGAGGCTCATAAAGCTTCTGTTACCGGTGATACTGTTGGCGATCCATTGAAAGATACTGCTGGACCTGCAATCAACCCGTTAATCAAAGTTATGAACATGGTTAGTTTACTTACACTTGGCTTAGTACTAAATTATAATTTAATTGCACCGAAAATTGGCAGCATTACAGTTGGAGTTATTGTAGTGGTTGCTTGTGCTATTGCAATTGGCTGGGCAGTTTGGCAAAGTAAACGCGAAAGTGGTGATTTTGAAGTAACGGAATAAATTTATTCATTTCTATTGAAGTAAAACTATTAAAGGGAAGAAAAGAAATTTTCTTCCCTTTTTTTGTATTTTACATTCAACTTAAACAGTGTTTGAAGTTATGATTCAGAGTAACAATTCGGATGATTTAGAATTACTCCGCCAAATTAAAATTGATAAGTCACATGCTTTAAAAATTCTTTTCGAAAAATATTTTCAACAGTTATGTTATTTCTCTTTTCAAATAGTTAAATCTGTTGAGTTGAGTGAAGAAAGTGTATCTGATGTTTTCACCAACATCTGGCTTAAGCGTAAAACACTCGATATTAAAGGTAACCTTAAAACATATTTATATACTGCAGTAAAAAATCAATCAATTAATTATTTAAGAAAAGAAAAAAGAATTTCTCAAAGCACTGAATCGGGCAATCTTCATCTAATAATTTCTGATCAAACAACCGACCAGCAATTACTACTGCAAAACTTAGAAGAAAAAATTGATTTACTCATCAAGGAACTGCCGGAAAAGAGGGGATTGATTTTTAGAATGAATCGTATTGACGGATTAAGCTACAAAGAAATTGCAGATATCTTATCAATATCAGTCAACACTGTTCAAAACCAGATGGTGAAAGCTATAAAGTTTATTTCTGATCAATTGCCCCGCATAAGAAAGCTTTTCTAAAATTAATTGTAATAATTACTTCATGGATAAATCCGTTGGTTAGTTTTTTAGTGTTATAACACAGTGATTAATCACGGTGTTATTCAAAATCATATAGATTTATTGAACTGTTTTAACAGTTTATCAAACCATATTTTTTTAAGTGAGTAGTAGGTATCCTCTCTTTTTCTTGTCTTATAATTAAGAATCCAAAATAATCACAAAATAGTGAAAATCATGTCAGAAGAAAGGTTTTTAGAATTAGCCACAAAATACTTAAGCAATGAAGCATCCAACGAAGAGAGAGCAAGCTTCTATAATTATCTTGAGAAAGAAGAATATTATAATCTCTTTAACAACTTAAAAAGTGAATGGGAAAAAACAGATTCAAGTTCTTATGAACTGAATTTCAATGTTGAAAACGGCTTACAAAAATTATCGCAAAAAATTAGAACTGTAGAACCTGAATTCTCATTTAAGCATGAAGATGAAAAACAAGCTAAAGTATTTTTCTTTAATCCAAGACTTTTAAAATATGCTGCCTCGATAATATTTTTTATTCTTATCACAACAGGGACACTTTACTTCTCGGGTTTACTTGATAAAAAATCAGAATCAATCGCATGGAACGAAAAAACTACAAAGATGGGAGAGAAGTATGTCCTAACTCTATTTGATGGAACAAAAATAACATTAAATGCAGACAGCAAATTAAAATACCCGGTACCTTTCAGTAGAAAGTCGAGAGAAGTTTATTTAGAGGGTGAAGCATTCTTTGATGTCCAGCACGATGCTAACAAACCGTTTATAGTTCATTCTGGAGACATTTCCACTATAGATATCGGTACTCAATTTAACATCAATGCATTCCCTGAAGAAAGAAACATTGAAGTTTCACTTGTTGAAGGTTCTGTTAAAATTTCTACAAATAATTCCGGTTCGCAAAAAGGAGATATTGTTCTTGAACCTATGCAACAGTTAATTTATAACAAAGAAAATGAAACTAATAAAGTGAAATCTTTTGAAGAACAATCTGCTGTAGGTTGGAAAGATAATATTCTTGTTTTCGATAACGAACCTTTGGAAAAAGTACTTATAAAATTGCAAAGAACTTTTGGAGTACAATTTGAATTAACGGATAAATCTTTTAACAGCAAAAAGATTAAAGGCAATTTTAAGAATGCTTCTCTATGGACTATTACCGAAGTAATTAAAAAAGCAACTGGTCTGAAATACAAATCAATTAAAGAGAACAACGAAACAAAAAAGATCGTGTTCTACAAATAACAATTGACCTCCCTCTTAATCCCCCTTCTAAGTTAGGAGGGAGACACAGGGGGTGGTCCAAAAGAGGAGAAAAATCTTATGAGAGTTTTTACCGCCGTGAGCGGATAAAATAAGCCCCCACTACCGAATTATCGGAGTAGGGGCAAGCGTGACAATGTTCGAGATTGCCACTGCTAAGTAGTCAAACAATCCCCGGCATGTGCCGGGTAAATAAATAACAATTGTTTAACAACCGACGGATTAAAGATATGAAAAAAAATATTTTACGGATAGTCAAAATGACAGCATACTATTCATTCTTGGGGTTGGTTTTACAAGGTCTTCTTGTAAACATTTTATTAGCTATTACTCCAGCGGAAGGGCAAAACCTTCGTGATGTTAAAGTTACTGTTAAAGCAGTTGATGTTACTCTTGAACAAGCCCTGCAATTAATTGAACAGAAAACAAATTTTAAATTCTTTTATGTAAAAGAAGAAATTCCACTAAATGAAAAAGCAACAATGGTTGTTGAAGAAGAATCTCTTTACAACATACTCGAAGTTTTTGCAAGAGATTATGGTCTAACCTTTAACCGCATCAACGATCAAATAGTTATACGTAAAAATTTAGAGCAAACAGAAAATTTAATTACCGCTGTTGAAAACGGAACTATTAAAGGAAAAGTAACTGATGCTGTAACTAAAGAGCCTTTATACGGCGCTTCTGTTGTTCTTAAAGGAACAACACTTGGCAGTTACACAGATAGCAAAGGAAATTTTGAAATCAGTAATGTTAAGCCGGGTAATTACACTGTTGCAGTTTCTTATGTCGGTTACACAGCTACAATAAAAGCAGTTACAATAAATGCAAATCAAACAGTTGATGTAAATTTTGCATTAGGGCAGAGTGCAGTAAACCTTAATGAAGTAACTGTAACAGGTTCTTTAGCAGAAAGAAGCTACAGAGAAAGTGCAAACCCAATAAGTATAATTACACCAAAACAATTGGAAAATAGAAATCTTACTTCATTAAAATCGGTTTTGCAAGAGGTTCCAGGTATTATCCCATCTTCAACAGGAGACCAATTGGGAGATGGATCACGTCTACGCAACGGTCAATATTTATTCCTTAATATTAGAGGTTTTTCTCCACAACCTCTAGGATTTACATCCGGAGCTACAAAATTTATAATGGACGGGGTTGAAGTTTTTGATTATGCTGTTCTTAATTTGTTAGACGCAAATCAAATTGAAAAGATTGAAATTAGCCGCGGTCCTATGTCAACAACTCTTTACGGTGCCGGTTCTACAGGTGGAGTTATTCATTTATTTACAAAGAAAGGGCAGGGTGATCTAAAAGTTAGTTTTAGAACTATGTTCACATCTCAGGAAAGTTATGTACAGGAATCAACACCGTTGAATACGGAATATACTCTCAATATCAAAGGTGGTGAAGGTAATTTCGGTTACAATATTGGTTTTGATTATGTAACTATTCCAAGCTCACGCTGGGGAAAAAATGCATCACCGATAGATGAAAACGACTGGTCAATTAATGCGGCTATAAACGCGATGATCTCGAATGTAAAAGTTGATTTAAGATATGAGTACAGTTACGGCATGTATGGAAACAGCCCTTATAGTGGCTATTATAAAGCAGCACTTAAATATGGATGGCCCGGAGACCTGACACGGCTCGCTCCTTCAAGTACTCAGTGGGATTTCAGAGAAGAGCATTCTAACCAAAATGCAAGTTTGAACTTACGGCATGCAATTACAGACAACATTTATCACAATTTATCACTCGGCATATCCAGCAGAGTGCCCATAGCAAACTATTATTATAATAATGATTATTTAAATTCAAAATCCGGAGCTTATCAGTTATGGGGATATAATCATACTTCAAAAAATGTGAAATATTTCTTAAATCTTAATCAAAAAATAACAGATGAATTTAAGATTGATGCAACTGCAGGATTTGATTATTTAGATCAAATAGCTATAGTGAACACAATGAATTTCAAAGAGCCGTTTGATTATAACATTACACAAAATGTAAACGGTGCTTATTCAGCTAGCTCAATTAAGTATCGTGTTCAAACAAAAGGCTTATTTGCAGAAGCAGTTTGGGGTTTATGGAATGATCTGTTTCTGACCACCGGATTTAGAACTGAACAAAATACATCATACGGGGATATCGGCTGGTATTCAATACCAAGGATCGGTTTAACATATGTGACTTCGTTAGGAGATTTTACATTCAAACCAAGATTTGCTTGGGGTAAATCAACACAGGGAGTAAGTTCATTGTTTAGAACCGGCGGCTGGTTAGGCACTTTTGCTCAAATTCTTCCAAATCCGGATTTACAACCGCAGACACAAAAAGGTTATGAAATAGGAACCGATATTTATTTTACAAATAATTATTCTATCGGCGTTACATATTATGATCAAAAAATTGAAAACTTAGTATCTTCACAAATACTTTCATATGCACCTTTCACACTGAAATATTTTAATATTTCAGACGCATATAATAAAGGATTTGAATTTAGCGGAAAAGCAATATACGACCGCTTTACTTTGGACTTAGCCGCTACATTTACAAACAGTACATATGGCGCCGGATTTACAACAAACGCTCTTGCCTATAATGCAGAAGGTTCAAGGATTTTGCAAATACCTTACAGCATTTTTTATGTAAAATTAACTTATGATATTCCTTCTCTCTTCTCCTGGGTGAATAAAGGTGGAAGAATAAGTGTTGATTACCGTTTCACCGGCAAAGAAAGATATAACGATTATGAAGCTTATTATAAGGCGTATGCTGCTACCGGCACGTATCCAGCTACGACTTACAGAGAGTGGGATGGATATTCATTAGTAGGGTTGCGTTTAGATCATCCGGTAATTAATAATCTGATACTTTTTGTTGATGTAAAGAATTTGTTGAATAACCAGGATTTAGTAGCCGGTTGGTTTGGTCCTCTTGCAGGGCGTAACATTAGTTTTGGTTTTAATTATACTTATTAATTCTTGCACACATTATTGTAGAGACTCGCCTCGCTAAAGACGCGAGTCGAAGCGGGCGTCCCGATGTTTATCCGCTGTTTTCTGGCGGAGGACGTCTCCTAAAATGTAAAAAGAGACGCATCACCGATGCGTCTCTACAAATAAATAAATTGTTTTTGTAGAGACGCCATATATGGCGTCTCAATTAAAAGCGAGACGGGATGCCCGTCGAGACTCAGTCTCGCCGAGGCTGATATCCCGTCTCTACAAAAAAATCAACAATCGGATAAGAAATGAAAAAGATAAAATTTCTAATTAGCGTAGTTGTATTGCTGTTAATATTTAATTTGCTTAACGCAAAAGAGAATTCGGTTAAGACAATTCCGGAAAAACCAAAAGCGGGGGATGAAATAACAATTATTTATAATCCCGCTAATACAGTTATGTCCGGTGTAAAAAATGTTGAAGTTGTTTTCTCAATTTATTCATTAAAGAGCAGTGAATATGGTCACATTGCAGAAACACATAATTATGCGATGACAAAGTCCGGTGATACCTGGACAGTTAAAATAAATACTTCGGCAAATACGGATTGTATTGCCGTAAAATTTAGCGACGGCGGTGATTATCCAGTATCAGACAATAATGAAGGTTCCGGTTATTTTATCAGAATGTATGACGGCACCGGCAATGAAAAGATAGAATCGGTTCTTGCGTATGCAACTGCATTTAGTTCATGGGCAACATTCATGCAGTTTGTAGCAAGAGATCAAGCGAAATCAATTGAATTGATGAAGGAATTGTTTAAACAGCATCCTGAATTAAAAGTGAAAAGTCTTGATCCTTATCTAAATGTGCTAAAGAAAGTTACTCCCGATAAAGAGAAACAGGAATTGTTAAAAAAAGAATTGGCTGAATTTGAAAAAAGCAATGAGTTGACGGAGGCAGATTACAGCACTCTAATCTATAATTACAAGAACTTAAAAATGCCCGAAAAGGAATCAGAATTAATTAAAAGAGCCATAAGTAAATACCCTAAGGGAAAGGCTTATCAACAAGAATTGTGGAAAAAACTTGAAGCTGAGAAAGATTTGAATAAGCAAAAGGAAATGGCAATTACGTTTCATAAAGAGATTACTGAATTTGGAGAATATGAATCCCGTCCTTATGGACAAGTCTTGCAGAATATTGCTGATAAAAAAGATTCCGTGATGTTGAGGGACTGGTGGGAATTTATAAAAGATAAAAGTTGGTCGAGCTTAGTGAGTTACGGGTATATTGCTTACCAAATGTTGGGTGAAAAAATCGGTTTGGATGTTACGATAGAAATTTGTGAACAGGGAGAGAATGCATGGAAAGAAGCAAAAGCAAATGGAACGATTATAAAGGCTAACATCGTATCTGAATATGAAAATAGAAATATGAATGGAAAACATGAATCGTTTCTCTACCTGACTCATGCGAAGATATTAAATATCTTTAATAAAAAAGAAGAAGCCCTGGCGAAATATAAAATCGCTTTTTCATTATGCCCGCTAAAACTTTTTATAGATGAGGAAGTGTTGGCTTATATAAAGTTTTTGAATGAAGTTAAAGAATACCAAGCTGCTGAACCAATTATTAAAGAAGCAATAATATTGGGATACCAATATGATGGAATGAAAGACGCCCTTAAAAATTCTTATGTAAGTATAAAGGGAAGTGATGCCGGATTTGAAGAGTATTACGGTAATTTGAATCAAAAGGGAAAAGCAGTAAGATTAGAAAAAAAGAAAAAGCAGATGATAAACCAGCCTGCGCCTCAATTTACACTTACAGATTTAGAGGGTAAACAAGTTTCACTTTCGGGTTACAAAGGAAAGGTAGTAGTTGTTGATTTCTGGGCAACATGGTGCGGACCATGTAAAGTGTCTTTCCCCGCAATGCAGCAAACTGTAAACAAATACAAGGATAATAAAGATGTTGTCTTTTTGTTTGTTAATACATGGCAGACAGAAATAGATAAAAAGAAAAACGCGGAAGATTTTATAAAAGAAACAAAGTACACGTTCCATGTTTTGTTAGATGTTGAGAACAAAGTTGTTGCGGATTATAAAGTCAGCGCAATACCGACAAAGTTTATTATAGGTAAAGACGGCAACATTAAATTTAACGTCGTTGGCGTTGAAACCGGCGATGTAGCAGTAGAAAATTTATCGACAATGATAGAGTTGGCAAGTAAATAATAAAAATAACTGTAGAGACGCATAGCCATGCGTCTCTACGGTAAAAATATTAAAAATAAAAAAAGGTTAACCATTTAGGTTGGTAATTACTTTCGATGCATGGTTAGTCTTTTTCATACAACCCCGCCTCTCCGGAGTATTACCGTAGCCCTCTCCGGAGAGGTTTTTTTTATAGCTAATTGTTTTTTGCTATAGGCTATTAGCTAAACTCACTTTCTAAATTATATTAGAATAAATATTTTTTTTGTAGTGAATTCTTGATGAATATTCAAAATTTAATATTAAGGAATTCTTCTATAGTCAATCCACAATCTTCAATAATTATTTTTCTAAGAAGAGATTTTTTGATTTCTTTACCTTTATGAAAAGGTACAACTGTAAGTTTATTCAGCTTTGAGTTATATAAAATAACATGGCTTCCTTTTTGTCTTAACTTTTTGAAACCGAGCTTTGAAAGAACTTTGATAACTTCAGAAGATTTGAGTGATGGGAGGTTATTCATAATTTAAACTGCTATTTCAATTCTTCCTTGATAAATATTTCTAGGTAGTGGAATTGGCAGATTATTGATTTTTGATGTTTCTAAGTATAATTCTATGGCCTCATTAATATTTTGTTCTGATTCTTCAAAAGTGTCACCTTGAGTGTGACATCCTGGAAGAGCTGGAACGTAAGCAATAAATCCACCATCTTCAGCAGCTTCATAAATAACCGGATAGGATATTTTTTTCTTAGCTTTATTCATTTTTGTACTCAGATCTCTTTTTGAAAAATAATATTTTTGATCCATAAAACAAATTTAATTATCTACTATTCATCGAAGATAAACCATTAGTCATTTTCTGAGAGGTATTTTTTAATAGCTTTTAGCGCTAAGCTTTAAGCTAAACTCACTTGGGTGCGTTAGTTTTTAAATAATTAATAACTGTATTAAAATCTTCTTCGTTTAGCTTTTTCGCAGAGGCTTTCAATAATTTTCCAAATGCTTCAATCTCTTCCGCACTTCCCGGATAACCAATGTTAGGATTTTTAGTAGGCATCACATTGGAATCTGCAACTTTATTTCCAGCGGCATCAAGAAAAGCATAGAAAGGCAAACCGGATTTTTCACCGCCAAGTTTTGCTAAAATTTCTTTACCGCCGGGATTTTCGAGAGTTTCAATTTTATCCTTTGATTCCAAAACATCTAAATGAGTGATAATGTAATTATCTTCAAAAATTTTTTTTAGTTCATCGCTTTGCATTGCTTTATCTAATCTTTTGCACCATCCGCACCAAGAAGCATGAAAAATTAGAAAGACATTTTTGTTTGTGGATTTTGATTCTTTTAATGCAGCAGTCAGAATATTATCCGCAAGTTGAGGTTTTGATTCTTGTGCCGATAAAATAGTTACTGTAAATAATGAGATTAATGCAATTTGAGTTAGCTTTTTGAACATTGGTTGATCTCCTGAGTAGATTCACAAATATTTTCAAAACAAATATACAAATACATCGTAAAGACAAAAAGAAAAACACGCTTTGTCATTCCGTTATCTTTTTGGCGCGATGACAAGACGGAATATTTATTGTGAATTATATTCGTAATTTTCAAATAGAATAATTAATTAGACTGAAATAAATGTACGCATATCAAAAAAACAATAAGTTCTTTGCGCAAGTGCCCGGTATGATGGAAGCATTTTGTGAAGAAGAATTGAAAGAGCTTGGTGCAAAAAATACTGAGATCTCTTACAGAGGTGTTTACTTTGAAGCTGATTTGGAATCACTTTATAGGATTAATTATACATCTCGTTTGATTTCGCGCGTATTAGCACCATTAATAACTTTTCATTGTCCCAATACAAATACTCTAATTAAGAATGCAGAAAAAGTTAAATGGGAAAAAATATTTTCCGTTGATAAAACTTTTGCAATATCAGCTTCGGTAGCTAAAAGTCAAATAACCAATTCGTTATATGCTTCTCAATGCTTAAAAGATGGAATTGCCGATTATTTTAGAAAAGTCAGCAATGGTATTCGCCCAAATGTAAATACCGTAAGTCCGGATGTTAGAATAAATCTTCATATAGAAAAAGATGAAGCAGTAATTAGTTTAGATACATCGGGTGAATCACTTCATAAAAGAGGTTACAGATTATTAGCAGGTGAAGCGCCGATGCAGGAAACTCTTGCCGCTATGATATTGAGAATAAGTAAATGGGATGGACAAAATCCTTTGTGGGATTGTATGTGTGGATCCGGAACTATAATCTGCGAAGCGTTGATGCATTATTGCAGAATACCGGCACAATATCTTCGTAAGAATTTTGGATTTTTTTATTTGCCCGGATTTGATAAAAGTATTTGGGAAAAAGTTAAATCCGGTTGCGATCAGAAAATTAGACCATTACCAAAAGGATTAATAAGCGGCAGTGATAAATCTCAAAGAGTAATTGAGGTTGCTAAAGAAAATCTTTCAAGACTTCCGTTCTCTGATGCCGTTGATATTTCTTGTCATCCGTTTCAACATGTTAAGCAATTTGAAAATGGAACTCTTATAACAAATCCTCCTTACGGTATACGTATGGGAGAATTAGAAGAAGCAAAAAGTATTTACACTGAACTTGGTGATTTTCTAAAACAAAAGTGTAAAGGAACAACGGCATTCATATATATGGGAGATCCGGTTCTGAGAAAATCAATAGGATTAAAAACTTCAAAAAGAATTCCGTTGGTAAATGGAAAACTTGAAGGTGTGCTTGTTAAAATTGACAGCTATGAAGGAAGTAAGAAAAAATATTATGCCGAGTATAAAGCTCAAGAAATGAATAAGAATTAATATTTTAAGTTTAGTAATTAGACCAACGAACTATGAAAGATCAAGTCAGCTGATTGATGAAGAAAAATTTATTCATTATTTTCATATTAAAAAAAAGAGGAGTTGATGGAAACGATCAGTAAAAAATATATTGTTGATGATGAAAATAATAAGATAGCTGTACAGCTAGATATGGAAACATATAGAAAGCTTGAGAATATTATAGAGAATTATGCCCTTGTTCAGCTAATGAATGAAGAGGATGTTGAAAGGATGGAAATCCATGAGACAAAATAATTTTATAATAACTTGTTTTAAATGAGGTAAGAGTAAAATGAAGGTTATTGAAATTGAAAAAGAAGCCCTGCGTTTATCATCAAAAGAACGGGCAGCACTTTCATATAGACTTCTAGAAAGCATTGATTCGGAAAATATTGATGATATCGATGAGATTTGGCAAAAAGAAGTTGAAAAAAGGTATGCACAATTAAAAACAGATATTTCCATAAGTAAGTCTGCTGACCTAGTGATCAAAGAAGCAAAATCAAAATATGAATGAAGTTTGTTGAATTCCACGAACTAGCAGAGAAGGAACTTATTAATTCTCGAGATTATTATGATAATCTGATTTTTGGTTTAGGTAAGAAATTTATTCTCGAAGTTGAGCATGTCATTGAAAGAATTAAGAACAATCCTTCGGCATTTCCACAGTATTTCGAAAAATTTAGAAAAGCTCTGCTAAGAAAATTTCCGTACTCAATAATTTATAAAGACGATGGATTAAAAATTTTTATTCTTGCAATTGCACATCAAAAAAGAAGACCAAAATATTTTGTCAGAAGGATTAGTTATTAAAATTTTGTGACGATTGATAATCGGGATTAATAACTTTGTGAATAACTATGTTTTGTTACCGAAGGATTAATTTACATTCCAAGTATTACCAAGCAACTTTTCGCGGCATCAACAATTGGAGAAAAGTATATACCGAATAAGAGTATGGCGCCGGCTAATAAAGAAACTAAAATTGTATTTGGTACTGAAGTTCCAAAAGTTTTAGTTTCACTTGTTGGTTTAGTTAAAAACATGTGTTTTAATACGCGAACATAATAGTAAAGTGAAACCACAGAATTTAGAAGTGCAATAACTGCAACTGCAATCATCTTTGCATCAACAAGGGCAACGAATAAATATAACTTACCAATAAATCCTGCAGTGGGCGGTAGTCCCGTTAATGAAATTAAGAAGATTGAAAGTGAAATGCACAAAAACGGGGAAGTATATCCAAGTCCATTATAATCTTCAATTTCTTCTGAACCGGTTTTGTTTGCGATTAACATAACAACATAGAATGCACCAAGATTCATTAACAAATAAATTGCAAAGTAGATTAACATTGCCATCAAACCTTGATTTGAAAATACTACCAAGCCAAGTAAAATATATCCTGCATGAGCAATTGAAGAATAAGCAAGCATTCTCTTTAGGTTGTTTTGCCAAATTGCAGAGAAATTTCCCAGTGTCATTGTAAGAATTGAAATGGCTACGAGCAGAGACTTCCAATCGAAAACATTTATCAATTGCCACATTCCATTTGCATCTGTAAAAGAAACAAAAGTTGTTTTCAGAAATCGTATTAGTAATGCAAATCCGGCAGCTTTACTTGCAACGGAAAGAAATGCAGTAATTGTAATTGGGGCGCCTTCGTAAACATCGGGGGTCCAGAAATGAAAAGGTGCAGACGAAATTTTATAACCAATACCGGCAAAAATTAAAACCGAAGCAAATGCCATTGTGTACAAATTTAAATGCGGCACTTGGATCATTGAATTTATCACATACAAGTTTGTAGTGCCGGTTAATCCATAAACTATTGAAATTCCAAAAAGCATTAACCCGGAAGAAACTGCGCCATAGATTAAATATTTTAATGCTGCTTCGCTGTTTCTTTCTCTTAATTTTGTGAAACCGGAGAGTACATAAGAAGAGAGTGACATCAATTCCATTGAGAGATAAATCAAAATTAAATCTGTTGCGGTAATCATAAAGAACATTCCAAGTATCATACCAAAAATCAAAGCGTAATATTCACCTATTCTATCAACCGTTTTAATAATTTCTTCTGAACTAAAGGAGAACAAAATTATTAGCAGTGAAGAAGTTAGAACAATAATTTTGAAAAATGTACCGAATGAATCTATTGCAACCATTCCAAAAAGTCCGAACACAGTTGATGAAGATTTAAAAGCGAATCCATTATCATCAGTTTGTGCTAAAACGAAATATGCAGTTACTAAAATTCCGGCAAGTGCAACGAAAGGAATAATTTTTTTATTTGTATGAAATATCAAATCTGAAAGTACAAGTACAATCAAAGCAACAGATAAAACAATTTCGG
>Ga0233422_10000867_pt1 | contig 14391 bp, 9 predicted proteins | sample Watercolumn_Mata_2_FD_182724 | JGI IMG/M metagenome (GOLD analysis project Ga0233422, IMG submission 182724) | Freshwater microbial communities from Lake Matano, South Sulawesi, Indonesia - Watercolumn_Matano_2014_110_MG | ecosystem: Environmental > Aquatic > Freshwater > Lake | place...
ATGTGCATCATCTCTCTCTCCTTGCGCATTCATCGGCCAGATTACGGGAACATCGGTCTTTTTTTTTCCGAAGTAACCGGATGAACTTTCTGTCCGTTCTGAGATATAACGACATATCCTTTCTTGAGCTTCTCGGATTTCTTCTTTTCGAATTCTTTTTCAGCTTCAGATTTGTTATCACCATCATAGATGATGGCTTCTTTTGGAGCCTGACCGATTGCTCCATACAGTCCCTTAACTGTGAAGCGGCCATTGTTCTGAATCCCCTGGAATTCATAGAACTTGTTATGTCCGCCGCCTGTTGTGCATTCTAAACGTATTGAGTTCATAGTGTTCCTTTCTTGATAAGTGTTTTGATGCAGCGTGAGCAAATATGTTGAACAACCCAATATCCTTTTGTGGATACTCTTGTCGTGATAGTCTTTGTTCCTTTCGGAATCAGGTGGTCTCCGAAATGACATTTCCGGGGAGCACGAGCAACTTCCAGATATACATTCGACATTGTTTATTCCTTTTAGAAAATAAAACCGCTCTTCGATCTTGTTACCACAGCAATTGTGTATTGGTTCTGTCTATCGGATGGAAGAGCGGATATGAAATGTTACAGCATTGATTCAGCAAGCTTGAATGCTCGCAATTTCAGTTGTTCTCCTGCACCGTTAAACCAGATGCTACGGAGTTGTTTTGACGGATCTTTCTGATTGCTGTCGTGGTCGGTGTATTCCGATATTGCGTTGACAGCACCAAAAAGTGTTCCTTTATGGGCTTTCGCTTCAGGTATGTCGTCGTGAAGGAACATAATATGGTTGCGGATGTTTTCAGTTCGTGTATTGGATTCCGCTTCTGGATTATCTGGAACGAGTGTTTTCACATAATCAACCAATTGCTGATTGGAGATCTTGCGAAGACTCATCCGGTTGAAAATGTAATCGAGCTGCGTATAGAGTTGATTGGTAAGACCAAGAAGCTGATGCGCTTCCTGCAATTTCTCGGTAGCTGAAGCAGTATGTTTTATACGCACTTCTGCATCAGAGCCTTGAAGAGCTGTTGTTAATGTATTGTTACAGACTACACGAACCGGCGTTAACTTTACTCGTATATGTGAGCTCCCATCGTGCGAGTTGTAGAGAAGAATGAATTTCTCTATTGGATCGTTTTTTTTTCCAACTCTGATGTAATCAGGCAATTTAGCGAGCAACCAGATCTTTTCTCCGCGATTTAAAACACCTGCGGTATGGTAAATAGCTTCATCCCGATCTACTAAAGGATCAAAGAAGTTGAATGCATCCCTGTTTTGGACAGGTTCATAACGTGAACCTACCACACCTAAAACGACATTCGTATCCGTGCGGACTGTGGCAAATGCGTTTGGAACATCAGCATAATGCCGACCTGATATTATCGCTTTCAACGGTTTTTTGACAACTGTGTAATCCAGTCGTGCTTCTTTCATTGCCTCAGAAGCCGTTGCCGGTTTATCAAGACGTCTTCCGAGATGATGCCAGGGGACATCGCCTGAGTAGAACATCGACGTTTGACCGTCTCTTTGTTCAAGATTGTGTGACATAGAATTCTCCAATATTGGTGATAAGATTGTGATGATCGCGTGATCTTATTCTTATACCATAATGGGACCCAAAATGAGCCTCAACCTTTTAAGCCTTACATAGAGGCTCAGACATCTTTCTACTTCGGATTAAAGGGCGAGGTGCCTCTCGATTTGGATGGGGGAAAGTGGTTTCCAGAAAATTTTTTCTAGAATTTTTCTGGTCTATATAGGCGATTTGACTTAGGTGTTTCAGTTTTGTAATATTGCACCAGTGCTGCTCTCACCTTTTGACGTCACTTACTCCAAAAGCCTTGACATTTGGTGGTGTGCGGGGTATTTTTATCGAAACCAAAGAAGGATTAGCATGGGCGGTTTCAATTGGTCTACGAAAGATATACAATACGTCAAAAAATGGTATCATAAAAAACCAACCAGCGATATTGCAGAAACATTACATCGCTCACCAATCGCTGTAAAAGGATATGCCAGCAAAATTGGACTGGGGAGGAAAAATCATTCTTGGACATTAAGAGAAGACCAGGTTCTACGTCAATACTATTATAAGGAATCCAGAAAAACACTTGAAGAACGTTTAAAAAGAAAAGCTCAAAGCATCAGCAGAAGAGCCAAAATATTAGGTGTTGCACGAAAACAATCCGAGTTGATGTGGAGTGCGGATGACGATAAGAGATTGGTTGATTACTACGGCAGAAAAGATGTAGCTCAAATTGCAAAAATACTCGGACGATCTGTGAACTCCGTGTATGCCCGAGCACGCCTTTTGAAAATAACGAAAATATCAAAGACATGGACCAAAGAAGATTATGAATTATTAAAAAATCATTACAAACCCGGGGAATCACAAAGACTTGCATCACAGTTAGGACGCACGGTATATAGCATTCAAAAGAGGGCAAATAAAATTGGTCTGAGTAGAAGAGAAAAAACTTGGAGTGAAGAGGATGTGGAGAAATTGAAGCAGTTATATAAGTCGGCAGATATTGACGAATTAGCTCGTACACTTCAAAGAAATGTCTCTTCAATCTGCAACAAGGCATTCCAGTTGGGCTTGAAAAGGAAGTGATTAAGTTATTCTTTGGAACCACTAATTCGCAACATTCCTTCAGTCTCGTTCCTACCTACTTGACAGCACTCAGTTGTGTAGCTCTGACGTTTGGTAGTGCGTTGGGGCTATTTGTTTTTTTGACAATTGAAAGCGGCAGAAAATAAAAAGCCGGGGACGTTTCCATCCTCGGCTTTTAGATGAAAGAAAAGATTAATTCAGGACGATTGTCTTGTATCAGTTGCTGGAACAACTGCTGAACTTTCGCTTAATAATTTTCGTAGGAATTCTTGCTTAAATCCTACTCGTCTCATTATGACTTCGAATACCGCTGGTGTTATTTCGAATAACTTAACAAGAATAGGTTTTGCAGCTTCTTCAGAATCAAAAGATGCTACCATGAATTTCGTCGGTTGCTTTACCTTAAACTGCTTTACTGCCCGTTTAATAAATAATTCTTTGTTCAAATCGGCTCGATGAGATTCCTCAACAACCTTCTTATCAAAGCGAGCATAATATTTCATTGCTCGTGCGATCTTTCGAAGTCGCTCGCGTGTGTCCTTTAATTTATACCGAAGCGTAACTTGCTGCTCCTCTAGTTTATAGCGATCCACACGAAGATTTTCTAACTGCACTAACCGAAAGTGTTCACGTTCCCGTTTTACAGCTTGTCGCTTTTTAGTCTTCTCCTCGGTTTCAACTAGTCGATACTTTTTCGCAATGAAATCTTTCTTCTGACTTATTCGATCAAGAATATTTTGCATTTGCTTTGTGAGTTTTCGTTCCTCGCGGAGTAAGTCCTCATAATCGTTTTGATTAGGTCTCTGATATTTGTGTTTGAATTCATTAGTATTAGATATAATTTCACTGCTTGATGATGTAAAATCGTTAGTTGACATGATAAGCTCCTTGATTAGATTTTTTGTTTGGGTTTTTTGTGGCGAAAGAAATCTCTTTCAACCAACCGTAAATAGTGCGGCGCGTAACACCATAATTACGCGCAGCGGCATCTACCTTGCCGTCGAACTTTCCAGTCTCTACATCCGACTGAAACTGTTCGCGCTTAATCCGGTCCTGCATCTTCTTACCTGGCACTACAGAACCATTGCACCTATCCGACAACTTCATAAATTCATCAAGTGTCATAAGATCATTAACGTCTTCAAATTGGAGAATTTTCATTTCTCAACTCCGTTGATATTATTTTGGAGTCCGAAGGAAAAACCTTCGAACCATTATCAATTTATTCAAAGCTCGTTCCACCCTGGCAGGTGTAACTGCTTCGTTAATTATTATTTGTCCGTACTCAAACCGGTGAGCTGACGCTCAAATTGATAATGGTCAAGAATGGATACCCGGGGTTGGGCATCCTCCGTTCAAGAGCCTGTTTGCGATTGATGCGTGAACGGTGACCGTCATTTGGAAGGGTCGCATCAATCAGGTGATGATTCGTTACTCGATAATTTTCTCCTCAATAATTAAAAATTCTGTTTTCATACATAAAAGTTAGAGAGTATTTTTTAAAAAATCAATTAGTATTTTTGCCACGATTGAAAAGAGTGAAAGAATTTACTGTTGCTTCACTCAGCTCTCTAATCAAAACATTCCAAAAAATACCCTCCAAATTAGAATTGCAGAATGACTTTTTCGAGTTTTATAAACAATAAAAACGACTTTATTCATTTCGCCAGGTATTTAAAAGCATCCTATTGTTGCATTGACATCTCCCTTTTCCAGTATTTCAACTCTGAGAAGAATTTGGGATCGATTCTCATAGGAGATCGAAATTATTCACGATTCTATCTAATTATACTACAATAAGTTACGAAGGATTTTGGATATCGAAATAAATCATCAAAATTATTAAATAAATTAGTCTGGAATTTTCAGAAAAGTAGAGAAAAAAACAAATAAATATTGGTCTTTTATTTTCAAATCTCGAGCGATCATTTCAAATGATTGAATATCCTTTTGAATTGTTGTAGATTATCGACCAGTAAGTCTGGGATTTTAAGTAACCACATCATCACCCATCGAAAATGCCTTTTAGATAATCATTTGCGGCTTATGGGGCATTATTATATTGAGGCACTCAATGGCAAAGAAATCTCGCAATAAAACTATCAAGGCAAAACTGCCCAAGAAACGGAAGCAACAAACGCCGGATCAAAAACCCATCGAGCAATATGCGCACAAAGATAAAACCCGCACCAACAATCCGCCCGTAGGACTTGTCACCCCAGATACAGATAAGGACGCGGGAAAGAAAACGTATGCGTATGATCCACATCTCGATCCGCAGCTTCAATGGTCTGGCAAAGCAGAACGAACTTCATTTGAAGTGCCTACAGTATCCCTGCACGTTCACGAGCGTATAGATCCACGCACTATTATAGAAGCAGTCCGTAAAAAGAATGATACAAATTATGAGCAGATGTCTCTCTTCTTTAGCAAGGAAGAAAATCCTCCGGTTCGTGATGCTATAGAGTTTTATAAACATCCACACAATTGGAGCAACCGACTTATTGCGGGTGACAGATTACTAGTAATGAATTCCTTACTTGAAAAAGAAGGTCTCGGTGGTCAGGTGCAGACAATTTATTTTGATCCTCCATATGGAATAAAATATGGTTCGAACTTTCAACCATTCGTGAACAAACGAGAAGTAAAGGATGGAAAAGATGAAGACCTAACCACCGAACCAGAGATGATAAAAGCATTTAGAGATACATGGGAACAAGGACTTCATTCTTACCTCTCATATATTCGTGATACACTTTTGCTCTCACGTGAATTGCTGACAGAGACTGGAAGTCTATTTGTGCAAATATCAGATGAAAATATTCATCATATCAAAGAAATCTTAGATGAAATATTTGGCCATCGTAATCTTGTTTCTGTAATAACATTCAAAAAGACTACGGGGCTTATATCAAAATTTTTGACAAATGTGAATGATTATATCCTTTGGTATGGCAAAGATGTAGAAAAATTGCAGTTCAATCAGTTATATCAGGAAAAAATTATTGGTGGTATTGGAGCGACCCATTATAACAAAGTAATGATGCGGGATGGTTCCACTCGTCCAATTTCCAAGGAAGAAATTTTCGATATAGATAAATTACCTGCAGGAGCACGAATTTATGAACCGTCTCCAATGATTTCTCAAGGTAATCCATATTTTGAATACACTTATAATGGAAAAAAATATGGTGGGACATACAAAACAACAAAAAATGGGTTGGATAATCTTGCAAAAGCTGATCGATTAGAGATAATGGGTAACCTTTTAAGATTCAGACGATTCTTTGATGATTATCCGGTTTATCCATTAACAAATGTATGGGAAGATATCCTTGGTATTCAAAGTAGGAGCGATCCCAAAATATACGTAGTGCAAACAAGCACGACCGCAATAGAACGATGCTTGTTGATGACAACTAATCCGGGAGATATCGTTTTAGACCCTACGTGTGGTAGTGGAACCACTGCGTATGTTGCAGAACAATGGGGACGTCGCTGGATTACTTGCGATACATCTCGCGTTGCAATTACACTTGCAAAGCAACGATTAATGACAGCAACGTATGATTATTATGAACTTGCGCATAGCGACGAAGGTGTGGGAAGTGGTTTTAAATATAGAACTGTTCCTCATATCACACTTAAATCAATAGCAAATAACGAACCACCAGGACAAGAAACATTATACGACCATCCAAATATTAATACATCAAAACTGAGGGTCACCGGTCCATTTACTGTAGAAGCTGTTCCTGCTCCTGTTGTAAAACCAATGATCGATTTACCCCAGGAACCTATTAGCGATCAATCAATTGCACGTAGCGGTGAGACACTTCGACAATCCGATTGGAGAGATGAATTATATCGAACGGGAATCAGAGGAAAAAAGAGTCAATATATTCATTTCTCCAGACTTGAACCATTACCAGGGACTCGTTATTTGCATGCAATTGGTGAAACAAAAGATTCTGACGCCTTACGTGTTGTTATTTCTTTTGGTCCCGATCACGCACCACTTGAACAACGTCAGGTAGCATTAGCCATTGAGGAGGCTCAAACGCTTGTTCCTAAACCCAAGATTGTAGTATTTACCGCTTTCCAGTTCGATCCCGAAGCTGCCAAGGATATAGATGAAACCAACTGGCCTGGAGTAACTCTGTTGAAAGCTCAGATGAATACAGATTTACTTACGGAAGATCTTAAAAAGGCACGTGCAAGCAATGAAAGCTTCTGGCTCATTGGTCAACCGGATGTAAGATTGCAGCAAATCAAAAAAGGCGACGATAAAGGTAAATGGCAGGTTATGGTAGAAGGTTTTGATTACTACAATACCAAAACCGGACAAATTGAATCCGGCGGCTCCGAACGTATTGCAGTATGGATGCTTGATACCGATTACGATGGAAGATCTCTCTTTCCACGTCAGGTATTCTTCCCTATGTCCGGTGAGAATGAAGGTTGGAGTCGATTGGCAAAGACTTTACGTGCAGAAATTGATGATGAACTGATCGAATCATATCGCGGAAACACTTCTCTCCCATTTGAGCCTGGAAACTTTAAGCGAGTCGCAATAAAAATTGTGGATGATCGTGGGATAGAGAGTTTGAAGATTATGAAGGTGGAGTAACTATATGAAATACAGAACAAAGATACTTTCAGATCAACCGACAGATGAAGACGAGTTTGGATCCCATACACGTATTGCGAACTCATTGAAAGAAATAATTATTAATGAAACAGGCGGAAAGACAATAGGTTTGGTTGGCACTTGGGGCTCAGGAAAATCGACAATAATTTCGGTATTACAAAAACTTATCCAAAGCAATAAAGAAGTAAACGAAAATATAAAATTTATCGTTTTCGATGTTTGGGCTCACGAAGGAGATCCGTTACGACGTTCATTTCTTGAGCGCCTAACGATTTCCCTTGCAGATTGGACACATAACAAAAAAAGGTGGACTGAGGAACGTTTATCGGAATTAAAAAAACAAAAAAAATCTGTTACAATTTCCGGAGGTTCTTTATTATCAATTTGGGGAGGTGCAGTATTATTATCTTTTTTTGCAATTCCATTCGGAATGGAATTTTTCAAGCTTTGGACAACTTACTGGAATATTGAACATTTAATTTTTTCTATCATTTTAGGTCTTTTCCCAATATGGACTATACTTTTAGCTTGGGCTTGCAATTCAAAAAACATCAATGAGTTGTTTTTGATATTGATCAATAAAAAAATCGATTCACAGAGCAAAGTAACCGAAGACGAATTCGAACCGACATCGATTGAATTTGAGAAATATTACGAAGAGCTAATGAATGAATGCATCACCAATCATCCGAATGGTAAAATTTGTATAGTGATAGAAAATTTGGATAGAATTCTTCATACAGACGCGATTAAATTAATTGCTACACTTAAACCTTTTTTACAATCCGACTCTGAAGATGCAATTTGGAAAAAATACATCTATTACATAATTCCATTTGACGACAATGGATTTTCAAAAATATGGAACAATAATTGCGACGACGTGGCTAAGGAGTTTTTAGAAAAGCTTTTTCAAATAAGAATGTATACTCCTATCCAGATAACGTCCGATTGGCAAAAATTTTTTTCAAAGCAGATTAAAGATGCGTTTATCGGAGTTGACGAAGACACTAATTATCGCTTAAAGAGAATATTTCAAATAAATATTTATCAAACAGAAAAACATCCCACTCCTCGGCATATTAAAGTATTTATCAATCAACTTGTTGGCGTTTATCGTCAATGGGGAGAAGACATATTACTGGAACACCAGGCATTATTTGTTGCATTACGATATTATAAATCGGTGAACAATCTAGACAAGTTAAAGGAATATTTAAAAAATAAAACTATCCCAACCAATTACTGCGATGAATTAAAACTTCAAGCCGACCTTGCAGGTATGCTACTAAATATTCCACCAGAAAAGGCTCAGCAAGTGTGGCTTGAGCCCGAAATTACATCTGCACTAACAGGCGCTAATAAAAAATTTTTTTCTGAAGAGAATAGTAACATCGATTTGAATACTCTCATAGAGACTATTCTTGATTCACAAGTGGACGATTGGTTGATGAAAGATCCTAATTTATTGCTAAATGCCATAATTTCATTAGAAGGTAGTCAATTTATTCATCCATTCAATAGAATGGTCTCAGATTTAGGAAAGATTACAAGCTGGCAATTTATCAATGAAGTTTATGGTGAATTAATTGCTCGACTGGCCAATGCTAAATCATTTGAAGACATTATAAAACAAATCATACCACAACTTGGTATTGTTTCAAAATTAGATGATCCGGCAAACCAAAACAAAAGTAAATACTATTTAAATGGATTATATGCATTTATAAAGAATTATTTGAAAGATCGAGATGCAGATTGCTTAAAAGATTTTTCTATTCGATCCGATTTTAAAACATATTGTATAGTCACTTCAGATGCATTTAATTTATTCAATGAACCCTTTTTCCTTAAAATGATGCGCCCACATACTAAAAAGCGTAAAGAGATTGCCAGCGCATTTATAAAGAATATTGAAGAAAGTGTTTTTAATTTATCTATTTCTCAGGCTTTTCAAGTTTTTGTAGAATATGCAGATATAAATGAACTGCACGACGATATAATTACAAGTGTTTTATCTTTTATTTCAAACAACGTTCAATTAAATCAAGAGCAACAATTTCACTACGCTCGATTGCTTATGATTTTTAGGAAATTGCATAATAATCCAAAAGATAACGTAAGGACAATTTTAAGAGATAAATTCATCTCAAATTGGATTTATCATCACCTTTACTATGCAAACCAACAGAATGTAAAACCCGCACTCGCAATTTGGATAACCCTTATTCTCGATGATGTAGAATCGAAATATTCATCAAATCCTGGAGGCATGACCCAACAAGGCTACAATTATTATATTAATCAATTACGAAATAAAATATCTTCAGACGAGGATCTTCGTAAATTGATCGTAAAAGAAATCATCAGTAATAATTTGATTTCAACTATTTCAGAGAATGGACAAAAAGAGGATCCCCTTCATAAACATATTATCGATAGTATTATAACGTGTTTACTTTCCGATAAAACCAACCATATCCTTATCCCAATAAAAACAGTCTCGTATCAATATAGTTACTTTAATAAAATCTCTCCCAACGACACGCACGAGTTAATAAAAAGTTCTACTGAACGCGGTTTGATTGAATTTGAAACTACAATAGAATTTAATACTGATTATTGTAATCAATATTTGACAATGTTAGAAACAAAAAGTGGAATAGAGAGTAAATCATTTAGAGATTGGATTACCGCAGGTATTGTAAATGCCGATAAAGATACTTGGACAGAAAACCTAAGCATTGAATCACCATTTAGAAAATTGGTTGATATTGTAAAAATTGACCTGCAGGGCAAATTAACAGATTCACTCTATTCATTTCTCAATGAACGTATATCACAAATAATACAAGATCCTTCAATAATTAACGAGTCAAACATTAATAAATACGAAAATCTTATTGAGCTTCTTGATTCAAACCATAAAATTACTTTAAAGAAAAATTGTATTGATTTAGCATTCTTAATAAATGATGATAACACACTCAATTCTTATTTTGATTCATTTTTGTTCTTGACTGAAGACAAAAAACTATTGGTTCAAAAATCCGATGACTTTGTTAGAAGGATGTTTCCTAAAGCTATTGATGGAAAACTAAAATTATCAATTGTGGACAAGTTATTAATCAACGTTCCCAACATTTGGATTAAGGCCGAATCAGAATCAAAGCAAGTATTTCTCGAAAAACTTAAGACTATTGAATCAAAGGATAAAAAAGAAGTTGCTGATAAGTTATTTAAGACAATAGGCGCAATTGAAAACAAATAATTGTTATGAATTCAACTATTAGTAAATTAATTATCAATTCCCCTTACGAAGAACCAAAAGAACATTGGAAATATCTTCGTGAGGAAAAAAGATTCGAAAGAACACCCGGACGTAGAGATGCAGGGTATGTTATAGCTACACCAAATGCACAAACGCACGATGATCCAGGGATATTCATCCCGATAGATTTACCTAATCAAATTCGTCCACGAGTAAAACAGTGGAAGGAACAAGATTATCCTGGTGTAACTGGAATTACCAAAAAATTGTTGCAGCATTGGCACGACAAAGATCAGCGCCCACATCGAGCATTCTTCTTTTGTCAGCTTGAAGCAATAGAAACACTTATTTGGCTTACTGAGGCACCTGCGTCATCACGAACTGGAATTGAAATTGTTGGAGATGGCGGATCCTTTTCACGCATCTGTTCCAAAATGGCAACTGGAAGTGGAAAAACACTTGTAATGGGTATGTTAATTTCCTGGCAAATTCTCAACGCAGTATCAGGTGAAAAAAGATTTCCTTATTCAAAACATATATTGGTAATTGCTCCAGGACTTACTGTAAAAAAGCGGCTTGAAGTCCTTTATCCTTCCAATCCATCAAGTATCTATGATGAATTCAATATGATACCAGAGGGGATGATGGATAAATTGCGACAGGGGAAAATTCTCGTTCAGAATTGGCACGTTCTCAATTGGGAAACTGAAGAACAAATACTTAAAAAGAGATCTGTTGATAAACGCGGTGTTAAATCGGATGAAGCTTATGCCAGAGAAGTGTTAGGTGATTTAGCATCAGCGAAAAATCTCGTCGTAATTAACGATGAAGCACATCACGCTTGGCGAATCCCAGCAGAATCAAAAATTAAGGGGGTAAAGAAAGAAGAAATTGAAGAAGCTACAAAATGGATAGGCGGCTTGGACCGTATACATCGCGTCCGGGGAATCCTGAATTGCTATGATTTTTCTGCAACACCATTTGCACCAACCGGAAAACGCACAGACGAAGAGGCTCTCTTCTCCTGGATTGTAAGTGATTTTGGTTTAAACGATGCCATCGAATCGGGATTAGTAAAAACTCCTCGTGTCGTTATACGAACTGATGCAGTTCCAGATGCAACGACTTATAAAGACAAGCTCTACCATATTTATCATTACGTTCGTGATGACTTAAATCGCGCAGCAAAACCAACAGATCCTTTACCGAAATTAGTTTTAAATGCGTATCTGTTACTTGGCAAAGATTGGTTGGAGTTGAGACAAAAATGGGAAAACAGCGGTGCACCAACTCCACCAGTTATGATAACAGTAGCAAATCGGACCGAAACTGCAGCAAGAATTAAAAACGCATTATCAAAAAAGAAGGTTTTAATAGATGAACTATGTGATGAGAAACGAATACTTCATATAGATTCAAAAGTTTTGGAATTCGCCGAATCGCAAATTGAAGACACGGATGAAACAGAAGAAGCAGAATCAAACGACGAAGAAAATGTTAAAGAAAGAAAACTTACAAGGAAGGAACAAGCAGAGCTTTTAAGGAAGATGGTCGATACAGTCGGAAAACCTGGTAAGCCAGGAGAAAAAGTTCAAAAAGTAATATCTGTTGGTATGTTGTCAGAGGGCTGGGATGCAAAAACAGTAACACATATTCTCGGATTGCGGGCTTTCTCCAGTCAACTTCTCTGTGAACAGGTCGTCGGGCGGGGATTACGACGCACAACATACGATGTCGATCCAGAAAGCGGAATGTTTGTCGCAGAATATGTAAATATCTTTGGTGTTCCCTTCTCTTTCCTTCCCCACGAAGCAAAAGACGGTCCAGCACCATCTACAAAACAGTATTGGCGCATACAAGTTGATTCCTCACGGAAGAAATATGAAATACGCTGGCCTAATATAGTCCGCATCGATCACGTTTTTTGTCCACGATTAGATCTTGATGTCAAAAAAGTAAAGATACTTCATCTAAATGCAGACGATATACGAACCATAGCCGAATTAGCTCCAATCGTAGATGGTAAACCAGACTATTCAAAGATAGATCAGATAAAGCTGGATGAAATTGCAAAAAAGTTTCGGCTGCAAAAAGTTATTTTTGAAACAGCACGAGACATTTACGACCTGATGAAAGAGGAGTGGAAAGGCAATAAAGAATATCTCCTTGGTCAGATCGTAAGAATTGTTGAGGAGTTTATCTATTCGGATAAAATCGAAATCAATCCTCCCCTCTTTAATCAGGATGAAATGCGAAGGCGTATTATTCTTGCATTAAATATGTCGCCTCTCGTGCAACATTTAAGCGATGCAATAAAATTCAGTAACACAGATGAATCTGTTCCTGTATTTTCAGTTGAACGACCAATTCGATCTACAGGAGATATGAATGCCTGGTATACAACGAAACCTTGCGAGCCAACAAAGAAATCACATATCAATTTGTGCGTGTATGACAGTGCTTTAGAGGCATCAATTGCATTCGCTCTCGACAATAATACAAATGTAGTAGCTTGGGCCAAGAATGACCATCTTGGATTTGAAATCCTCTATATGTTCGAAGGAAATATCCATAAATATCGTCCTGATTATATAATAAGATTGACAGAAGACCGTTATGTAGTCGTTGAAGTTAAAGGACAACCAACTGATCAAGATCGGGTTAAATGGCTATACCTAAATGAATGGACTGAATGCGTGAATTTTCAGGGTGGATTCGGTAATTGGTCGTGGGAAGCTGTAAATCACACGTCAGAACTCGAAAAGATACTTAATGTAAAATGAAGAAGCAGACTCTACAACAGACAAAAAAGCAACTCACTACAGTAGCAATTCGCAATGCCCTTACAAAGAAGAACTACCAGAAAGTTGCTGATCTTGTTGAAATTGCCGATGAAACGGGTGTTAAAAAGAATCTTAGAAGCCGAGCTTGGGATGCTGTTGCACAATATTGGTTTAAACAAGGACACAATGCTGAATCAGTTATTGCATTCAACGCCGCACGAGTTCTAAATCCCAAGAATGAAAAGATAATCAAAGGATGTTTTGATTCGATAAATCTTTTTCTTACAGAGTATCGGAGTAAATTTTCACCGACCGACGTTGAGCCCCTTCGAGAACAAATGGATCGGATTCTCGAATTTTATAAAGTAGAAAAGATGTGGGATTCTCCGGTTATTGAAATAGGAAAACAAATCAAACGGAGAATCACTTATATCATACGCACTGCAGAATCGGAAATAGAAACACCAGCTACGCAGAAAACTGAATTAATCGTCAAGGCACTACGTGATAACGTATCATATGAAGAAGTAAAAGCTGATTACGCTCGAATAATCGCACCGATCTTCCGCGAACTTCTCGCCGAAGAAATAGAGGCAGAGAAAGAGGCTGCAAAGAAAAAGAGTAAAAAGAAATCACCCTCCAAAGAATCAGAACCATCTGAAAGTCAGGATAACAAAAAGAATTAGCTTGTAACCAGCGATTTCGTTTTCAGACTATTCATAATCTTCGTTATCCATACTCGACTCACTCATAAATGCCGTGCCAACTCTGACTGATTGCTGACCAAACCACTGTCAATCAACTCCCGGTATTGCTTTGCAAGGGCTATCCGGTCCAGTTTGACCCTCCGTAACCGGTCTGGACGAGGCGCCGGATACAGGAAATGACGTGTTAACCGCGCGACTCCTTCATTGTCCAAATCCAAGTAATTCCGCACTTCATTCGGATCGACCGCAAGTATCTTTTCGCCGTGTTTGCTTCTATGGAAAAAAATCGGCAAAATTAATGTAAATTTTTTCGAACTTCGAATCGTTCCGCGGAGCTCTTAAGCCT
>Ga0233422_10000868_pt1 | contig 14368 bp, 14 predicted proteins | sample Watercolumn_Mata_2_FD_182724 | JGI IMG/M metagenome (GOLD analysis project Ga0233422, IMG submission 182724) | Freshwater microbial communities from Lake Matano, South Sulawesi, Indonesia - Watercolumn_Matano_2014_110_MG | ecosystem: Environmental > Aquatic > Freshwater > Lake | place...
AAAAGAGGAGTCGAGAGAGAGGTTGCGAAGCTATGCAGAAAATTTCCGGCGAGGAAGTCTCTCGGGACATTATAGGGGAGCTTAAGCGGAGAGCCGTCCCCAAAAGGATACTGGCGGCCATCTCGGTTGGAGACAATCCTGCCTCAGACAGTTTTCTTAAGCGGAAACAGGTAGCGGCCGGTGAGTTAGGTGTGGACCTGCGCCTGTATAAGCTCCCAATTACCCTTGGCAATGATGGTATTAGGAAAAAGGTAGGTGAACTTGGGTTGAGTAAAAAGGTTGGCGGGGTCATCTTACAGCTACCACTGCCTACCGGGATAGATAAAAACTATGTAGTGAATGCCATTCCCAGAGAAAAAGACGTGGACGTTCTTAGTGAGCGAGCTTTGGGAGCATTCTGGCGTGGACGCAACAGCGTTTTGCCCCCGGCTGTCGGAGTGGTGAATGAGATTCTGGACAGGCAGAACATTAATCTTAAGGATATCAGCGTGGCCGTAGTCGGTTTAGGAGATTTGGTGGGGAAGCCAGTAAGCGTTTGGTTATCCGGCAAGTGTAAAGAACTCACCCTATTGGATAGAGACAGCGATCTGGAGATTTTGGGCCGAGCAGACTTAATAATCTCGGGCGTCGGGTGCCCCGGAGTGGTTAAGAGTGCTTATTTAAAGGAGGGAGCGGGGGTGATTGACTTCGGCTATTACTATTCCCCGGAAGGGAAATTGCTTGGCGACCTTGAGACAACGGACGATCTTCCGGAGGATGGTTTCTATACTCCGACTCCCAAGGGAACCGGCCCGATCCTAGTGGCTAAATTAATGGAAAACTTTTACAAACTCTGCGAAGACAAAACAACCAAGGTAAAGGGAAATGTTTAGAGCCGGTCGATGGGCGGTTGCACTAATCTGTCTCTAGGTGGTTGGGTTAGCCATCGTTTTGTTTCTGGTGTTCAGGGCAGAGCGGGTGGACGTGGTGTCTAGGGAACCTGGTTTGGACGACGCCCCAGGGGCTTTTTCGGTGGTGGCTCTTGGGCAAGTGGGAGTTGGACAGGGGGGCCAGTGGCACCTTGCCCCGAACCTAGCTGACGCCATCGTATTGTTCTATTTCCGTCCGGAAACGGGTGTGGTTAATCTGGTTTCCCTGCCGAGAGATCTCTACGGTAATTTGGGTGAGGACAGAATAAAGATCAACAGAGTCTTACTAGATAAAAAACTGCCGGAATTTCTAAAAGTCCTACCTGACATAACCGGCATAAAGACCGAAAGGTATATGATTTTTGACCTGAACTTGGTTAAGGGTATCGTTGATAGCCTCGGCGGCGTAGATGTTAATTTACCCACCGCTGTTCACGATCCGGTCGGCGACTTTAGCTTAAACAGTGGCTCCAACCACCTTGGCGGTGAAAGCGCCGTTTGGCTTATCAGAAATCGTTATGCCCCCACAGGAGACTTCTTCAGAGAGCAGAACCAGCATCTTGTTGTTGAGGCGGTCCTGACTAAATTCAGCCAGCTCTCCGCCCTGGAGAAAACCAGTTTTATCTTCCGCGTGTTGCCCCACCTGTCAAGCGATATGAGCAATTTCAGTTTGAACGAGGTCGCGTCCAACTTTCGGGACGCGGAGGTAACCGGCTTTAATAGTATTGTGCTTGATTTCAGCACTGGACTTTGGCAAAGCTCCAGTATTTTGACCGAGGATGGCGAGAGCGCCTATGTTTTAATCCCTAAAGAGGGTATTAATGAATATCGAGCTATCAGGGAGTATATTGAACAACACTTGGAATAGGAAAACAGGGGCTAGGAGGACTTATCTTTCTCCTCCCTAGCTTTAATAACTTCCTTCTCAATATTTTTGAGGAGATTTCTGTCCTCTTTAAGTTTAATGCGCGCGTTTTCCAGGCCAACTCCCAACCGTTCATCCTTAAAGCTATAACTCGCTCCTGCCTTATGAATTACACCCAGGGTTATTGCTAGATTGAGTACGTCCCCTTCGTAGGAAATACCCTCTCCGTACATGATATCGAACTCGGCCACTCTAAATGGAGGAGCGACTTTATTCTTGACTACCTTGGCTACTGTTCTGGAGCCGACTGATATTTCCCCTTTTTTCAGTTGAGCCTTTTTGCGGATATCTATTCTTACTGACGAGTAGAACTTAAGTGCCCTCCCCCCCGGCGTAGTCTCCGGATTGCCAAACATTATGCCGATTTTCTCGCGCAGCTGATTGATAAAAATAACGATCGTACCTGTCTTGGCTGAAATAGCGGCTATTTTACGGAGGGCTTGGGACATGATGCGCGCCTGGAGGCCGATAAACTTTGTTTCCATATCTCCCTCTATCTCGGCTTTGGGTGTTAGGGCTGCCACAGAGTCTACCACCACCACACTTATCATCTCCGACCGGATCAGACTTTCAAGAATATTTAACGCCTCCTCTCCACTGCTGGGTTGGGAGATAAGAAGTTCGTTGATCCTAACCCCTATCCTTTTTGCGTAGTCCGGGTCCAGGGCGTGCTCTGCGTCTATAAAGGCTGCCCGCCCGCCCCTCTTCTGTGCTTGGGCTACAGTTGAGAGGGCCAGGGTGGTTTTGCCCGAAGACTCGGGGCCGAATATTTCCACGATCCGCCCCTTGGGGAGACCACCCACTCCCAGAGCCAAGTCCAGGGACAGAGACCCCGTGGAGATAGTCTCAACATTAGTTTTTTTAGCATCACCCAGCGTCATAACAGCTTCGTCACCATATTTAGTGCGGAGTGATTCTAGAAGGCTCTCAAGATCCGTTTTTTTTGGTTCCTCTTTTATGTCTTTTTTAACTGGCATTTTGCCTATTCCTCCTTCATTGGCGGTTGATAGAGAACCTGTTTTACCAAAGTCGTTTCCCGTCCGAGGTATCGCCTGGCCTTAAACTCCAGAGTGTTGGGTCCGGGCTCCATCTGGACGTCTTTCATGAAGCCTCCCCCGTCATCAGTATAAATCAATTCGCCGTTCAGGGTTAGGCGATCGCGTGGGTCAACGGAGCCGCTCACTGTTATTACCTCCTGGTCGGTTATTTCTGGCACGGCAACGTTGATCGTTGGTTTTCCGATGATCCTGTCAGCGCTTATCCCGAGTAGAACTATTATCAGGAGACCCGCCAAGGCGAGGAGTATTTTCCCGCTCCCCAACCTCTTAATGGCGAAACGATTAACGGGTAGCCTGTCCCCCTCTCCGGAGGAGATAGTCTCTGTAGATGAGCGGTAAACCTGCCAGAGAGAGTCGTTATCCGCCCCGAGAGCGTTAGATATCTTAAAAAGATATCCTCGGATGTACGGTCGGGGAGGAAGTTTATCTAAATCTCCCTGAAGGATAGCATCGATGAATCTTTTGGGGACATCGGTTATAGACGAGAGTTTCTGGGGACCCACTCCCTTCGATTTCATCAGATCCTTCAGGGCCTCGCCGAGATCACTTTGTTTATTCATCAAAAGCGTCATCTGCCTGTTCTGTTTCGTACCTGCTGCTTCTGGGGCTAACTAGTATTTCCCTGGGCTTGGCCCCATCAGCGGGTCCAACCACCCCCTTCGCTTCCATGATATCCAGCAACCTGGCGGCGCGCGCATATCCGATACGTAAGCGTCGCTGCAGAAATGAAGCAGAGGCTTTCTTAGCCTGCACAACAACTTCCAGTGCCGCCTCATAAAGTTCATCGTCATCACCGCCCTCAAATTCATCAATCCCAGGTTTCTCCAGAGCTCCCTCCATTTCTTCACCGAGAGCGTCATCAGCAGGTGCCCGATTTTCATCTTTAATGAAGCTGACCACTTTTCTTATTTCATCTTCTCCCAAAAAACCGCCCTGGATTCTCTTGGGTTTTGAGAATTCAGCCGATATAAAGAGCATGTCTCCACCCCCTAAGAGCTTCTCGGCACCGGCCATGTCCAAAATGGTGCGGGAGTCCACTTGGCTGGCTACCTGGAGTGCAACCCGAGAGGAGATATTAGCTTTGATAAGCCCGGTGATAACCTCAACTGACGGACGTTGGGTAGAAACCACGAGGTGAATACCGGTGGCTCTGGCCATTTGGGCTAGGCGGACAACAGCCGACTCTACTTCACGCCCAAAAGCAGCCATTAAATCTGCTAACTCGTCGATGATGATAACCATAAAGGGCAGCATATCTTCTGAGTGGTCTCGATTATAACCGATGATGTCCCGCTTGCCGGCGTCTAAAAGAAGCTCATATCGTCTCTCCATTTCTTGAATAGCAAATCTTAATGCCGCTACGGCTTTTTTGCCGTCAGTGATCACCGGAGAGAGTAAGTGGGGAATGCCTTCATATACCGATAGCTCAACCTTTTTAGGATCGATCATGATAAACCTCAATGTAGCCGGAGAGTTTTTGTAAAGGAGCGAGACAATCAAGGAGTGGATAGCGATAGACTTACCGCTTCCAGTTGATCCAGCTACTAACATGTGCGGCATTTTGGCGAGAGTGGTGAAGATCGGCTCGCCGGCGACGTCTCTTCCCAGGGGGAAGCCGAGATTGTTGGAGCTCTTGAACTCCGGGTACACCAATAGGGATCCGAGGCGGACGATACTGGCTATTTTGTTCGGAACCTCTACTCCCACCAAGGATCGCCCCGGTATGGGAGCCTCAATCCTTATCGGGTGAGCTGCTAAGGCTAGGCTTAGGTCTTGGTTGAGCGCTTCGATGCGCGAGAGCTTGATTCCCTCTGCCGGTTTGAGTGTGTAACGGGTCACTTTAGGGCCGATGGTAATCTCGCCCATCTCAACTGGTATACCAAAACTCTCAAGAGTTCGCTTGATAATATTGGCATTAGCTCTTAGGTCCCCGACAGTGGGTTTTTCAGAGCTGGTTTTGAGCAGTTTTAGGGGTGGAAATCGGTAATTCTTAACCGCCGCCCTAATACCCTGCTCGTTGAATAGGCTAAAACTATCGTGTTTTTCTTCTGTCTTGGGCTGTTTTTGTTCGCGCCCCCTGGGTTCTTCTGCCTCTTCCGTCTCTTCTCCCGGGTGGGCAGCAATTGACTCGGGGACGATGATTTTTGGCTCCTTCCCCTCTTTTTTCTCACCCCCCTCTTTTGTAAGAAATCCAAAATGCAGCGGGATGTTAAGGACGGCCAGAAAAGATGCGACCAGGACGGTCAGATTAATTATTATGGAGGCACCCCTTCCAAAGAGGGTATCAAGGCTGCCGAGACCCTCGCCAACTAACCCCCCAGCGCCACTCGACATAAGGTCTAGTACGCCAAGACCGGAGGCGACGAAGAAAATAGCACCGATGATAGTCGGCGTTGCCAGCAGGCGTCTATCTCCCGTCAGGGCATTAATGCTGATCAAAACAAAGACTGCCGGTATCAAACAATAGCCCCAACCTAAGAGTTTCCCTAGAGCCTGATAGAGGAAATCTCCTACCGGACCAGCCCACCCAAAGCCAGAAAGGGCTAGAATCAGGGCTAATCCCAGGAAGGCAACGGCCCAAATACTCGCCCTGGTTTCTGGGCGCAGACCGTGGTCCCGCTCCTCTTTTTTGGAGCCGCTTTCTTTTTTGCTTTTCTGGACATCCGCCCTCCTAGTTTAGCACTAAGCGTAAGCTCTGGAAAAGAATCAGTTGTGTTAAAATGCCTGTAGGTATGCCTCTAAATTTAGCAGAGATCAGGGAAATATTCCGGGAGTACGACATTCGTGGGGTGTACCCAGCCCAAATTAACGAAGAGCTTGCCAGAGCGGTTGCGGGCACGCTGGCGGAGAAGGTTTTTAAGCGGGGGAAGATCGTGGTTGGACACGATGCGAGACAGAGTTCTCCTAGTCTCTACGAGGAGATAGTCGGAACGCTTAAGAATTATCCTAACCTGGAGGTTATTGAAGCCGAAATGGTTACCACTCCTATGTTGCATTTTTTGATCGGGCATTTAGCGGCCGACGGGGGCATAATGATCACTGCCTCCCACAACCCCAAAGAGCACAACGGCATTAAAGTGACGGATAGGCAGATGATACCAATTGGCGGGAGAGATTTACTGAAACTGTTGGCATGAACTTTACGAAGCAGTACACAGAGTTTTTAAGAAGTTTTCTAAAAATAACTGCTCCAGTGAGGATTGTTGTGGACTCGTCCGATGGAACCACCGGTCCTATTATCGGGGATCTTTTAGAAAAAGAGAGGCTCATCGAATATCACCTAATAAACGGGAGTCCAAACGGTGATTTTCCGGGCCATGGTCCCGACTTCCTGGCTAAGGGAGCGATGGACACACTCCGTAGAGAAGTTTTGACGCGGGGTGCAGATCTCGGAATAGTTTTCGACGGTGATGGGGACAGAGTGATGTTCTTAGACGGGGCCGGGGAGGCAATTAACCCCTATGATGTTGTCCGGTGTCTGAAGGATTTCTTTGACCCGCCATATATCTTGGACGTCAGGGCCTTGGCTGATTTTACGATGCCCGGAGTTAAGGTGGTTGAGGAAAAAGTCGGTTATTACCATATCCGGCGGACAATGAGAAAAATGAACCTGAGTTTCGGCGCCGAATTCAGCGGTCATTACTATTTCAGAGATTTCTTTTTTTGCGACTCCGGTATTTTAGCTGCTGTTTTTATGCTGAATTTTGTCGCCGGGCTGAAGGAAAGCAGCCGGTCACTAGGCGAGGAAGTAAAAAAATTATCCAGCCTTAGGTGGGCTCCTCCGCTGGACCTGCAGATAGGGGATGGAGAGGGTGCGCTGAGGAGAGTGGAGGAGTTTTATGGCAAAGACAGCTCGATCAGGATAAGTAAACTGGACGGCATTAGCGTAGTAGCAGAAGACTTTGCTTTTAATGTCAGACCATCTAACACGGAGGACTTGATGCGTCTTACAATGGTAGCCAAACACGGGAAAGCTCTTGACGAAAAACTAGCAGAGCTTAAAAAGATAATCGGGGTGGTGTAGCAAAACATGAAAAGTCCAACCGAAATCCTTTTTAGAGATTCAAAGGGTAACCACCTTGACCCGAGAGCCGTCGCCAATGAAATAGACACCTTTATGGATGCCGACGACGAGCGTTCCTATAAGGTAATTATTGGGACCGACTCGATGCTTTATGCCGATAGGAGTGCGGATTTTGTAACGGCGGTAGTGGTACACCGAGTTGGAAATGGGGGCAGATATTTCTGGCGAAGGGTGAGCTTTAGTGATTTTTATACCCTGCGCGACCGGATTCTTAAAGAGGCAATGGTTTCATTAGACCTGGCGAAATTAGTTGTTGAACGGCTCAGAGATCTGAGAGGTGCAGATTATGATTTGGAAATACACATGGATGTGGGCGAGAACGGCGATACCAAACAGATGGTTCAAGAGCTTGTTGGCATGATCAGAGCTAACAACTTTGAGGTTAGGACCAAGCCGAATAGCTATGCCGCTTCGTCCGTGGCCGATAGACATATTTGATCGCTGCTGGCGGGCACGCCGCCAAATCATTAATATTAGATTAGCCTCCGGTTGCTGGCTCCGTTGACCCGCGGGGGCGGTTAGTCTACCCTTTTACCACATGAACTCTTCCAATCGCTTTACTCTCAAGGCTCAGGAGGCCCTGCAAAGAGCCCAGGACTTAGCCGGTGCTCAGAATCACGGTGAGTTTAGAGCGCTTCATCTCCTGTCTGCTTTAATAAGCGACACCGAGTCTTTGGTGGGCCCGATTTTGAGCGAGAATGGTATAGCTGCCGCGGCTCTTAGTGCCGAAATAGAAAGGGAACTTAATAGGCTGCCTAAGATATTCTCAACAGCCGCTGTTGGTCAGATTTATCTCTCCCGGGAAATTCTTAAAGTGATAGATCGGGCTGCCAAGACGGCCATGGGTAATAAGGATGAGTTTATCTCATGCGAGCATCTACTTTTAGGGGTCTTAGAGGTGGAGTCTGTGGCGCAGAACATCCTTCGGGGAATGGGATTAGAGAGGGAGGGCGCCCTTCGGGCGATGTCTAAACTGAGGGGCGGCGCCAGGGTTACTAGCGAAAGCCCCGAAGCCACTTTCCAGGTATTAGATAAGTATGCCATTGACTTAACCGCTCGGGCAGCGGAGGGGAGGCTGGACCCGGTAGTAGGGCGAGAGGAAGAATTAAGGCGTGTTATTCAGATATTGTCACGCCGGACGAAGAATAACCCAGTTCTAATCGGAGAACCGGGGGTGGGCAAGACGGCTATTGTTGAGGGCTTAGCCCAAAAAATTGTGGCGGGGGATGTTCCAGAAACACTCAAGGGAAAGCAGATCCTATCCCTGGACTTAGGATCTTTAATAGCCGGAACAAAATTTAGAGGTGAATTTGAAGATAGACTAAAGGCATTTATAAAAGAAATCCAAAACTCGCAGGGCGAAGTCATTCTTTTTATAGACGAGATTCATATGATCGTGGGGGCCGGGGCAGCTGAGGGGGCGGTGGACGCGTCTAATCTTCTTAAACCCGCCTTGGCACGGGGGGATCTGCACGCCATCGGGGCTACCACGATCAAAGAGTACCAACGCTATATAGAGAAGGATGCTGCGCTTGAGAGACGCCTCCAGCCGGTTTATGTAGAAGAACCAAGTATCGAGGATAGTGTCACTATTCTGAGGGGCCTCAAGGAGAAGTATGAAATTCACCATGGCTTGAGAATCAGTGACGATGCTCTTATGGCAGCCGTGAACCTCTCGGCACGTTATATCAGCGACCGTTTTCTGCCGGATAAGGCGGTGGATGTTATAGATGAGGCCGCCGCCTCACGGAAACTTGAGACCGAGAGTATCCCCGCCAGTATTGATAGAGTTCGCAAGAAAATTACCTCTTTAGAAATAGAAAAGGCCGCTCTGGCTAAAGAGAAGTCCTCTCCGAAGAGCACGGGTAGACTAGGGGAAATTGAGAAGGAGCTGGCTGTCCTGAGGGGTGAAGACGAAGAGCTGTCGGCTAGCTGGGATGCTGAAAAGATGACCTTTGAGAAACTTAACAACCTAAGAGAAAAATGCGATGTCCTAAGGCGGGAGCGGGAAGTAGCAGAGAGGAGTGGAGATCTGGCAAGAGTGGCCGAGATAACTTACGGAGAACTTCCTAAGGCGGAAAAAGACTACCAGTCGTTTGAGAAGAAATATTTTTCCTCAACCAAGAAGCCCGGCCGGGACAGATTCCTGAAAGAGGGTGTTGATCAAGAAGATATAGCCGAAGTCATCTCGCGCTGGACGGGCATTCCTCTCAGAAATATTTTGGAGTCCGAGGCAGACAAACTTAGGCGAATAGAAGAAGTTCTTAAAGAGAGAGTGGTCGGCCAGGATGAGGCAATTGAGTCGGTGGCACGGGCTCTTAGACGTGCTAGGGCTGGCCTGGCTCCGCTGGACAGACCGACGGGCTCATTCATGTTCCTTGGGCCAACGGGTGTGGGGAAAACTGAGTTGGCTCGAGCTTTGGCGGACTTCATGTTCAACGATGACAGAGCGTTGGTGCGGATTGATATGTCTGAATACATGGAGCGCCACGATACTGCTAAACTAATCGGTTCGCCTCCAGGATACGTCGGGTTTGAGGAAGGCGGGCAGTTGACGGAGATAATTCGCCACAGGCCGTATAGCCTAGTCCTCTTTGATGAGATAGAAAAAGCCCACCCGGAAGTATTTAACATTTTACTTCAGGTCTTGGACGCTGGGCGCATGAAAGACGGTAAGGGCAGAATGGTTAACTTCAAAAATACAATTATTATTATGACCTCGAATGTCGGGAGCCATATCTCCAGGGAAATGTCCCGGGTGGGATTCTCAGTCGGTGGTTCCGAGGGAAGGAAGAAAGAGGAAGAATATCGGGATTCCTTAAGGGTCGCCCTCAAGGAACAATTCAAGCCAGAGTTCCTTAACAGGATTGATGATGTTATTATCTTTAACTCTCTTAACAAGAAAGCAATTGCTAGGATAGTGGATATTCAGATAGAAGAACTGATTAAGAGACTCAAGGAGCGCGGCATTAAGTTGACGGTGGACAACACGGCAAAGAAATATATTGTAGACCACGGATTTGATCCCGAATATGGCGCTAGGCCAGTTAAGCGGGTTATCCAAAGAGCGATCCTGGATAAGCTCGCTGATAAAATAATCGGTGGGGGAATTAAAAATGGCGGCAAAGTTAAGGTTGGTTTTAGAGAATCCAACATTACCATTAGCACTTAGGGCCGGCCTGTTGGCTCTAATCGTCTTTTGGTTTAGATACAGTGATCCTGATCTGTGGAAGACGCTTATTTTTCTTCTAGCCTTCCTATTCCTATACCTAAATCCCAAAACTAATTTCTCAAGACTGATCGCGTCCTCAACTGTTTGGCTGGGTGTGGTGCTGGGTGCTCCACGCCTGGATGGCCCAATCGGTTTCTATTTTAATTTGATCTTGGGCGCCCTAGCCTTCGTTCTATTGGGTGTCAAGAACCTCATTTTGCTTAGGCGGCAGAGCGCCTACTACCTGTTCCATCTGGCGCTGTTGGTGGGGACAACGAGTCTTTTCTTCCTCGGTTCATTCTCCCAAATATTTCTTTTTATCATTCTCTTTTTTCTTATCAGGGAGTTCTATTTTTTTATGGTGCGGGGGAGCTCCGAGCTGATTAATTTGTTGGCTGCCGCCGAGAGTGTGTTGTTGGTCCAGACAGCATGGGTTATCTCCTTTTTCCCAACTAGTTTCCTGGTAGGCGCATCGCTGTTGGTGCTGGCGGCCTTTGTTTTCCACGACGCACTACTTAATCACCTCAAGGGCACATTTAGCAAGCAACTAGCCATCCGTGACCTGGGCGTCTTTGTGGTTTTAACTGGGCTTATTCTCCTCCTGCCCGTTTGGGGATTCCGGTAGGTTTTTGACAACCCCCACAACCGGGATTAATATTGCACCGAATAGTCATGAATCAATTCGTTGTAATCAATAAAAATGAATCAACCACTATATGTGGCCCTGGCTCTTTTGTTCGCGGGAGCACTGGGCTATTTTGCCAGGCAAATAATTGCTGTCCGGGGAAAGAATTCCCTAGAAGCTAAACTTAAAGAACAAGCCCAGAGGGCTGACACTAAGGCTCAGGAGATTATCCTGGAGGCTAAGGGCAAGGCGGTTGCTCTGTTAGATGATGCTCGGGAGGAAGAGAAGGAGAGAAAAACTAACCTTAACCGCACCGAAGCCCGTCTTATAGAAAAAGAGGAGGATTTGACGGGACGGGAAAAGGAGCTCTCCGCCAGGTTTAAGGAGTTGGAGACAAATACCCAAAGGTTAGACGAAGAAAAAACGGAGGTGGGCAAGGCGCGGGAGCGTATCCAAGCCGAGCTTTCAAAGGTGGCCAAACTTAGCCCGGAAGAGGCGCGCCGGAAGCTTATTGAAGAGATTAAGGAGCAGCACCGGGAAGATTTAGCAGAGACGCTTCGCAAGCTGGTGCAGGAGCAGAGAGAGGAAACAGAAAAGAAGAGTATGGACATCATCACAACAGCTATCCAGCGCTACGCCCGCTCTAGTGTCTCAGACCTGACTACATCCACTTTTACTCTACCTGCTGAGGATTTAAAGGGGAAAATAATCGGACGTGAGGGGAGGAATATTCGTGCTATTGAGCGACTAACAGGAGTGGAGCTCATTGTGGATGAGGCACCGGATACCATTATCCTTTCTTCTTTTGATCCGTTGCGCCGGGAGGTTGCCAGGCTAGCTCTGGCAAAGCTTATTAAGGACGGGCGTATTCAACCAGCCAAAATTGAGGAGAAGGTTGAAGAAGCTAAAGCAGAATTGGAAAAACGTGTTTTTGAGATCGGAGAGGAGGCGGCCTATGAGGTCGGGGTTTTTGACTTACCCAAAGAGATCATTCACCTTTTGGGAAGACTAAGTTTCCGCACGAGTTTTGGTCAGAATGTGCTTACTCACTCAATAGAGATGGCACACCTGGCGAGCATGATGGCCTCCGAGTTGGGGGCTAGTGCCGACGTGGCGAAGAAGGGGGCACTCCTCCACGACATCGGTAAGGCCATTGATCATGAAGTAGAGGGCACTCACGTGGAGCTCGGTAGAAAAATATTGAAGAAGTATGGCATAGCAGAGGCAGTCGTCGCCGCTATGGAGTCTCATCACGAGGATTACCCATTCGCGAGTCCGGAGGCCTTTATTGTGGCGGCGGCCGACGCTCTCTCTGCCGCTCGGCCCGGTGCTCGTCGGGGAACTTTGGAGCACTACATCAAGCGTTTGGAGGATCTGGAGAGAATTGCCAATGAGTTCCCGGGTGTTGGCCAGTCGTATGCCGTTTCGGCTGGGAGGGAGCTAAGGGTCTTTGTAATCCCCGAGAAAATAGATGACTTCGGAGCGCTTCAGCTGGCCCGCGATATTGCCGGCAGAATTCGTTCAGAGCTGAACTACCCCGGCGAGATTAAGGTAAACGTTATTAGGGAGACTAGGGCGGTGGAGTATGCCAAATAATTTACTTACCCCGAGTCAAAGTCATAAACACCGATTTGTTTAGTATTTAAGCGGTTTTTGGTATAATGACCCAGACCAAGGAACTAACAAAAGGTCGGAATAACCCAAGTTGATAATGAAGAAAACCGAGTTAGTTGATGGAGTAATGACTGCCGCCGGTCTCTGTAGCAAGAAGGAGGCTGAGGCAGCGGTTGATGCTGTTTTTGACACGATCACTAAGGCTCTTAGCCACGGTGAGGAAGTAGCGGTTGCGGGCTTCGGGACATTTAGAGTCAGCAAGAGATCCGCGAGAACTGGAATCAACCCAAGGACCGGAGCGAAGATTCAGATCTCAGCGAAGACTGTGCCGAAGTTCTCCGCTGGTAAGGGACTGAAAGACGCAGTCGCCTAGATTAAAGCGCTCATAAGAAAAAGGCCCGAGATTTCTCGGGCCTTTTTCTTATGCTTGGGATTGTCCCGCTTGCTAAATTCCCAAGGCCTTTTTAACTTCCTGGCCGGTTTCGATAAAAGTATTGTAGAGCCCCTTAATTTTATTAAGGCTCTCCTCAGCTAATTCTCTGGCGCTCAACGCTGTCAGGGTGGTGGTTGCTGGCTCTGCCGACAATGCTGGCGGGGTTACTTCTGCCCCCGGGGATTGTTCTGCCGGAGGAGTTGCGGCTGCCTCTGCCGTAGTCGTCGCTGTATCAAAGAGCGACAGGACGAGCTGTTTTGCCTCGGCCTGTAGCGCGCTGGCCTCTCCGAGGGTTAGCCGGCACTGCTCCAAAGCCCCCGCGAATTGCTCGGCTTCTATTAAATCTAGTTCACCCAACCTTTCAACATCCGCTGTTATGCTGTTATATCTCTCCTGCGCGGTATCAAATACTGACGGGACGTAGGATAGAACCAAGATAAATTCCAAAACGTGTTTGGCGCTCGGTGCATAAACCGCCTCCCGGTATTCAATTATGGTCTGGATCAGCGCATCAATCTCCTCTAGGGAACCGATTGTGTTTAGGGCCTCCTTGCGTTCACCATAAAAGGAAATATATCCCGAAACTTCTCCCAAATACCGGTCCCGGAGCTGGGCTTCGGTGCTTCCGCTTTCAAACGTCAGTTCTTTCAGGTCAGTTTGTATGGCTTCGGCCTTCCCGATCGCCATGTCCAGAGCGTCTCCCGCCAACTCTATCTTCTTGGATAGGCGCTCCTGTGGTGAAAGATCTCCGGAGAGCGCCAAAGTCGTCGTCCCTAGGTCGGCGTCAGCTAACACTATCAGCGGCGCTCCCACTCCCGTCAGGACGCCGACTAGAACCAAATATTTAAATCCAGCTAGCCGCATTATAGGTTAATTGCCTCATCTAACATGTTGTCTATTTTTTCATCATCTGAAGTTGTGGCCGTCTTGGCTTCGTGGTCGCCCTGGACCAGAGTGTCGCTGGCCACATCCGCCACATATTGTGCTTCTTCCAGATGTATATCGATGGTTTTACCCAGTTCACCAGCCTCTATAACCAGACCCTGATCGACGCCCTCAAAAGTAGGCGACATCGGACTTCTAAAGTTGGAAACTCCGAGGACTGTTATAAATGCGAACATGATTACTGCCAAACCAATAGAGAGAGAGGTGCTTAAACCTTGGGTTAACACCCAAATGCCCCTAGGTCTCTGCGAGTGCGGGGTTTGATACAGAATTCTTAACTTCGAGCTTGCGACAAAATCAGCGTCTGGCTGAATTTTCTGCAAGCTGGTCAGGCGTTTTATGATGTATTCCTCCTTCATTTCAGTGCTTCTTTTAGCTTCCTGAGCGCGCGATGCTGGATGACCTTTACCGCCCCCTCGCTTCTACCCACAGCTTCCGCTATCTCCTTGTGGGGGAGGTCCTCGACGAAGCGCATTATCAGAATATCTTGCTCTACTGCCCCGAGGGTCTTGATCGCCCCCAGCAGACTGTCCCACCGGACCTTCTCGTCTATGCTGTCCAGCAG
>Ga0233422_10000870_pt1 | contig 14321 bp, 18 predicted proteins | sample Watercolumn_Mata_2_FD_182724 | JGI IMG/M metagenome (GOLD analysis project Ga0233422, IMG submission 182724) | Freshwater microbial communities from Lake Matano, South Sulawesi, Indonesia - Watercolumn_Matano_2014_110_MG | ecosystem: Environmental > Aquatic > Freshwater > Lake | place...
CAGAATCATACAATAATACACAGAATTATCAAAATAGATAGTAATGGCTCGCTGACTTTCTCTACTAAAGGAGATAATAATAACGGGCAGCTAAGTTTTGAGGATAATATTCCTGCAAATGGGATTATTGGAAAAGCAGTATTAAGATTGCCAAAACTTGGATGGGCTAAGCTTATTTTTGTAGAGTTATTTAATGGCTTTAGATAGTCTTAATTCTTTAGTGATAGAAAAATAATCGCAAGCTTTAAATATCTAAAAAATTAAAAAAGCTAATGGAATTTTGCCCGAAATGCGGAAGTGTACTAATTGTTAAGGATAAGAAGGGAAAGTGTGCTAAGTGCAACTATTCTGCAAAAGGAAAGGTAACTATTTCTGCAAAAGAGAAGATTGAAGACAAGAAAGTTATCGGAGTTGTGAAAGACAAGGATACAGATGTCTTTCCTGTTGTTAATGCTGTTTGTTCTAAATGTGGGCATCCAGAAGCTTATTTCTGGACATCTCAGACAAGAGCAGGAGATGAGGCAGAAACTCGATTTTTTAGATGCACAAAATGCAAGCATACGTGGCGAGAATATAAATAAGACTAATTTAAATATAATATTTACTTATTTATATTCGAGCAGAGAATACAAGTGATAGGTAAAAATTCTTTTAAACAATTCTAGCAGTCCTATTTGTAAGATGTTCTAAAACCCTCATATTTGCTCTTACAGGCTTTGCTGAATGCCGTCTTGTAAAATCATCTCTCCAGGCAACAGAGACAGGATAGCTTTCTGCAAAAGCTCTTGCATCTTCATAATTAGCAAATAGATGATTGCAAGGATTAATATATTGCCTGCCTGTTGGAGCATCTAGATTTTGCTGGTAGCAGACAGAAAATAATCCTTTTAATCTATCTACTTCATCTCTATCTACTAGTGTTCCTTTTCTTACTAGCTGATCAAATATATGTCTAAATGTTTGCCGATGCCTTTCATATTCTCTGTGAGAGATAAAATAATTGTCTCCAAACATTTTCAGCCTCATGTGTAGCCATTGCTCTGGACTTGGGTGTTGTGGAACTGCATATTTTCCATGCTGTATTGTTTTTAAACTAGCATCTTGTCCTGCAAAAGCTTGCTGATATTCAAGAGCAAGAGATCTTGGAACAAAATATAGCTGAGAGCCATCGACAATAGGAACAAATCTTGAATCCTGGCTTGAAGTTAATTCTGTATTTCCATCTGCAGACTTTGATAAATTTCCTGATTCTAGCATTCTAGCAAAGAATTCTTGAATTATTTCTGGAAATTCCTGGCCTCTATTCATAACAACTCTTAAACTTGGCCAGGCCACTACTGGATAGAACGCATAGTCATAAGAGAGAGCTTTTCTCAAGCTTTGTTTAGCTAGCTCTAATCTTCTTGCTTTTGTAGTCATGCTAAAATCTAGATTATAGACTTTTTAAAGAAGATTATTTATTAAAATATATATTGGAATTATATAAGCTTGACAATTCCTACTAAGTCATTGTCTTTTGCTAGCTCTGGGAGAGCTTTTGAATAATCCTGCTCTCTATCAGAAGGAGAAGCCTGAACATTTACTAAGACAGGAAATGCTTTTTCTCTAACTGGGAAAAGCGATAACTGTTTTGTCTTTCCTGCATCTTCTAATTTTTCATATCTAATGATTCCTAATCCCTCTAATTTGGGCTTGGTTTTTCTATACCACATTAAAAATTCACGAGCATATCCTTCTTTTGTAAAATATAATTCAATTGTTTTATCTCCTTCACTAAGTCTTGGGGCGAGATTTCTATTAAATAAGACAGAGACAACAGCATAATTTCCTCTTCTCTCTCTGCTTAAAATTCCTGTATCTATTAGCTCTTGCAAAAACTCTGCTTTTCTAGGAGCTAGAAGCTTTTGTTCCAAAACTCTTAATTCTGGCTCTGGTTTATCTAAGCCTGCTCTTTTTGCTTCATCTATTTCTTCTTGCAAGGGAAGAGTTTTTTCATAAGTTGTCTGCATCTGCCTGTATCCGTGCAGAATAGCATAGTAGACAGAGTTCCAGTCAGGAACTCCCATAGAAACAAGATTTAGCGGGTAGACTCCTGTTACTATCTCTTTTTTATGCTTTTTTCTAGGCTCTCTTTCTGGCTCTCTTTTTGCCATGATTATATATATTTTAAGGCTTTTTAAAGAAAATTGTTTTGTGCTATATATTCAATATATTTTTAAATCTTGATTTTCTCTTTAAATTAAGATAAACAAGGCTCCTATACAGACCCATGCTCTTAATGAATATGGGAAAGTTAGTTGAGCATGGCTCCGTAGCTCAGCCTGGTTAGAGCACCTCGCTCTTAACGATATGGGAACCAAGTTTCCCGCATATTCTCCCTCCTTAGAGGAAGGCAAGAGGAACGAGGGTGTCGGGAGTTCAAATCTTCCCGGGGTCATTTTCTCTTATCGAGATCTGCTCTCTGTTTAGCTATCCATTCTGAGAGGGATAATTCTAAATTGTTAATAACGACTCTTATTTTAGAGGTATCAATTGTTGGAAGAATCTGTTTAACAATTGGGCAGTTAATCCAGTCAGGGGCTTGTTTTTGCATCTCCATCTGACAGGGAGAATATGAATCTTGAATTAGACTGCATTGATTTCCATGTTGTGGCACCATAATCCCAACGTTTATGCTAAAATAGAATCCATAAAAAGGACAGCAAGGACAGTCTTCATAATGCCTAATGAAATCAACCATTTTTATTCATAATTGGTTAGTTTATAAAGATTCTTGTAGCATCTTGGATTGTTTATAGATAAAAAAGAAATCTTATAAAAATAATAAATTAGATAGTAACTTCTCACAAATATTCAAACTTGTTTTGTTTCAGAAAAATGTTTAAGCAACTAGCCTTCTTATGTTCTCTATGCTGTCTGCAATTTCTTGTCCCTTCTTTGTTAGCTTAATTAATTTTATTCTTCCCTGTTTCTCAAAAATGACTAAATTAAGCTTTTCAAGAGTCTGCAAAATCTTAACTGCATGCGAATAAGTACAGTCAACTTCTTTTGCAAGAATGCTTCCATATCTAGCTTTAGAGAGCTTTTTCAAAGCAACCAGCATTAGAGCTGGCTTTCTTCTGAAAAATATATCAAAATTGTCTTTCATTTTTATTTTACCAGCCTCCTCTTCCCTTAATCCGAGTTTATCTTCTTTGAATATATAGTTTTGAAGATATATTTTCCATTATATCCTTCCTTTTAAACCTTTCGATAAAATAACATAGAAAAATTCTCTACTCACTAGAGAAGATTTTTATAGCACTTCCTGTAATCTCTTTTCCAGTCAGTTCTTTATATAATAAGAGATATCCTTTTGCGAATAGTTTTGTATAAGAAGCTTTTAATTCAAGTGTTGTATTTCCCGCAGAAACAGATTCTTGCATATAATTACTTCCGTATAATATAGAATTAATAACTTCCTGCTTTGTTGTTATTATCTTTATGTCTTCGTTAGAAATTTCTCCTTTTCTTGTGGTAATATTTCCTTTGATTACCTCTGAATTAAATTTTTCATCATCTACTAAGACCAAAATCTTTGGAGAATCTTGAAGATATGACTTTAATTTGTAGCAGCCAAGATCATTTAAGACATAGCTTATATAATTTTCATTAATAACTATCTGAGAGAGATTTGCTCCTTCTCCATTTCCTAAGGAGATTGGCTTTGGAATATCATTTTTTTGATAAGAGGTTGGAGCTAGTGCATAAAACAAGAATAAGGCAAGAATTAGAAGTAAGATAACTACAACAGAGATTACTAAACTAAGAACTATCTTTGTATTTCTCTGCATTTTAATCTCTGGTTTGAATTAGCGGCACAAAAAGATATTCTTCTTTTGTCTCAAATTTCTTTAATTCCTTTTCTTTTTTTAATATTATCATCTTTCCAGAAACTCTTGGGCAAACTAGTATTCCCTCTTTTTTTAATAACTCGTCTGCAAGCTCTTCTATTTTTTCTTCCTGCTTTTTTGTAGAGATTCCTGCTGTGAATATAATTTTATTATACTTTCTTTTTCTGGCACTGCCTTTTTCAAAAATATTCTCTGCATGAAAAGCAAGCTTTTTTATTTTTTGATAGTGCTCCTGCTTTTTCTGGTTTAAAAAGCCTTTAAGCTGGATTATATTTGCTTCTGCTTTTTCTTTTAATTTGGCAATTCTTTCTATGCTTGTAACATTTCCGGGATAAACAAGAAACTGCATAAGGCAGGCGTTCCAGCCAGAGCCTGTTCCTATCTCAAGAACATCATCTCCTGGCTGCAGCTCTGCTGTAATTATCATTCTTGCGACTGTGCTTGGCTGGGAGATGGTCTGATGATGGCCGATAGGCAGGGCGAGATCATCATATGCTCGTTCTTCATTATCTGCGAATAATTTTCTATCAATTTGAGTCATAGAAAAGATAGTTTTTTCCATAAGTTTTTCCTGCTCTTCATCTAGAAGAAAGCGAGAATTATAATTGTAGACTGATTCCAGCATATCCTTCATTTTTACAGGAGAAGCTTTGATAATTGACTGAATCTCTTTTTTTAGGTCCATTACTAAATAAATACAAGGGGGTTAATAAAGGTTTTCTCACAACATTTAAATAATATCTTAAGTTAGTGCTGTAATGATTGATATAAAGCTTATAAGAGAGCATCCGGAAATAGTAAAAGAGAGCAATAAGAAGAGAGGATATTCAACAGAAGAGGTAGATAATCTCTTGAAACTAGACAAGGAGTGGAGAGATTTAAAAGAAGAAGTTGATAAACTGAGAAGCAGAAGGAATAAGATTTCTGAGGAAATTAATCTTGCTAAAAAACAAGGAAGGAATGCAAAAGAGATTATAGAAGAGGCAAAAGCTATTCCTGGAAAGCTGGCAGATAAAGAAAAGTTGATGAAAGAGAAGGAAGAATCAAGAGAAAAAATTTGGAGAGAGATTCCAAATATTATTGATAAAAGTGTTCCAGTAGGAGATGCTACTAAAAATAAAGTAGTAGAAAGCCATGGAAAGACAAAAAAGCAGCAAGAGGGACATGCAGAAATTATGGAAGCTCTAGACTTGATAGATACACAAAAAGCTAGTGATGTTGCTGCTTCTAGATTTTATTATTTAAAAGGAGATTTAGTAAGACTAAATCAGGCAATAATTAACTATGCCCTGGATTTTTTAAAGAAAAAAGGGTTTACTCTGATGCAGCCCCCTTATATGCTGAGAAAAGAAATTCTAGAGGGCGCTCTTCCTTTTGGAGCTTTTGGCGAGATGATTTACAAGATTCAGGATGAAGATTTATATCTAATTGGAACAGCAGAGCATGCTCTAAATGCATATCACTTTAATGAGACTATTGAGCTGCCAAAAAGATATGCGGGGTTTTCTTCCTGCTTTAGAAAAGAGGCAGGGGCTCATGGAAAAGACACAAAAGGAATATTTAGAATTCACCAATTTGAAAAAGTTGAGCAGTTTGTCTTTTGCAAGCCAGAAGATTCTTGGAAAGAATTTGATTTGATACTAAATAATACAAAAGAGATGTTTAAGGCAATGGAGATTCCATTTAGATTAATTGTATTGGCTTCAGGAGACACAGGAAGAGTTCCAACTAAGACAATTGATTTTGAAGGATGGTTTCCAAGCCAGAATGATTATAGAGAGCTAGCAAGTTGTTCAAATTGCCTAGATTATCAGGCAAGAAGAAGTAATATTAAATATATGGATAAAGGAGAACTGAAGTTTGCTAACACACTAAATAATACTGCAATTGCAACAGAGAGGATGATGTGTTGTATTGTTGAGAATAATGTGCAGAAAGACGGAAGTATCAAGATTCCAAAAGCTTTGTGGAAGTATACTGGTTTTAAGAAAATAGAGAGCAAAAAGAAAAAGTGATTATTCAACCCTATTTTTTAAGTTAAAGTACATAATCAATTCTCCTCTTGATCCTATCTTTACTAATTCTCCTTTGTAAAGAGTATATACTTCATTGTCTAAAACAACTGCACTTTTAAGATAATCAAACTTTTCTTCTAAGTCGCTTAAAATCAATCTTTCTGATGTTGTTAGTGCCATTTTCAAGGATTAGCAATTAAATTTATAAGGATTTGTGTCTTAGAGAAGAGATGGCAGAAAAGAAACTAAAGATTTTGGCAGCAGGGGACATTCATGGAGATAATAAATTAACTAGAAGACTGGCAGAGAGAGCTGATAAGGAGAATGTTGATCTTGTAATACTTGCAGGAGATATTACCTCTCCAATAGATACTAAAAATCTTATTAAGCCTTTTAAAGACAAGGGAAAGAAAGTGCTGCTAATTCCTGGAAATCATGATAGTTTTGCAACAGCTGATTTTCTTGCAGAGCTGTATGGGGTTAAGAATATACATGGATATTCTGTTCAGTATAAGGATGTTGGAATTTTTGGAGCAGGGGGAGTTGTAGGATTTGAATCATCTGAGAGAGAGCTATTTAACACTTTAAAAAAAGGAAATTCTGCTCTAAAAGGATTGAAAAAGAAGATAATGGTGACACATATGCATGCTGCAGGAACAGGTTCAGAATTCTCTGGAATTGAAGGAAGTAAGGGGATAAGAAAAGCTATAGAGGAATTTAAGCCTGATTTTCTTATTCATAGTCACATACATGAGGGAGAGGGTATAGAGGAAAAAATAGGGAAAACAAAAGTAATTAATGTAGGAAGAAAGGGAAAGGTTCTGGAAATTTGAGGGAAAGTTATAAAAAGGGATTTCTCGAATAGCATTCATGGCATTTAAGAAAAAGAAAGATGCTCCTGTTGAAGATTACATGCCTCTTGGCAAAGATGATTTAAAGCATGCTGTAGAAATTCCTGTAAAGCAGATAGATGAAAGCTCTTTGATAAAAATAGAGAAGCAGGGAAGCAAAGTTAAGATAGGCAAGCTAAAATCAAGAACAATTAATGAAGAGATGCTAGATTCTGGGGTTGAAAGAGAAGAAAGGGGAGATTCTATTTTAATTATTACAGAAAAGCCCCAAGCAGCTCTAAAAATATCGTCTGCTTTGGGAAGAGCAAGAAAACTAGCAGAGGCAGGAGTTCCTTATTATGAATTAGAAAGAGCAGGAAAAAAGATAATTGTTGCCTGCGCTGTTGGACATCTTTTTGGTTTAATAGGAAAGGAAAAGGGCTGGCCGGTATTTAATATAGAGTGGCAGCCTTCATATAAAAAGAATGCATGGACTAAAAAATATTATAATGCTCTTGTAAAATTGAGCAGAAGAGCTTCTAGTTTTATTGTTGCTACAGATTATGATGTTGAGGGAGAGGTAATTGGTTGGAATATTCTAAGATTTATTGCAAGACAGAAAGATGCAAGAAGAATGAAATTCTCAACTTTAACAGCAGGAGAGTTGCAGAAAGCTTATGAGAATTTACTTCCTACAATAGACTGGGGACAGGCAGTAGCAGGAGAAACAAGGCATTTTTTAGATTGGATGTATGGAATTAATTTATCAAGAGCTTTAATGGGAGCAATAAAAAAAGCAGGGAGTTTTAAGATTATGTCAGTAGGCAGGGTTCAGGGGCCTGCTTTAAAGCTTATAGTTGATAAGGAATTAGAAATTCAGAAATTTAAAAGTGAGCCTTACTGGCAGATTTTTATTAATCTTAAAGGGCATAAAACAGAGTTAAAATATGAGAAGGATATATTTGATAAAAAGCTTCTTGAAGGATTTAAGAATCTAAAGGGGAAGAAAGGAATTGCTAAGACAGAAAAAACAAGAAGAAATGTTCTCCCGCCATTTCCTTTTGATTTAACAAGCTTGCAGAGAGAAGCATATAGACTATTTTCAATAAATCCTGCTAAGACTTTGCAGATAGCTCAACAGCTTTATTTAGCAGGAGTTATTTCTTATCCTAGAACATCCTCTCAGAAAATTCCAGATAGTATAGAGCCAAGAAAAATTTTAGAGAGACTTAAAAACAGGTTTAAGGAAACAGCATATGCAAAGAGAATAAAGCCAGTAGAGGGGGGGAAGAGTGATCCAGCTCATCCATCTATATATCCAACAGGAGAATTTTCTGAATTAAACGAAGACGAGCAAAAACTTTATTCTATAATTGTAAAGAGGTTTATCGCTTGTTTTTGCGAGGATGCAGTTGTTGAGGATAAAAATATAGAGTTTCTTGTTGATGGCAAGAGATTTATTGCAAAAGGATTAGGTATAAAAGAAAAAGGTTGGATGAATGTATATCCTGCTCCTACAAAAGAGATAGAGGCTGAGGATATAAATGGGGAGAAGATAATTGATAAAGAGAGAATAGAAGAAAAAGAGACTCAGCCTCCCAGAAGATATACTCCTGCCTCTATTATTACAGAATTGGAGAAGAGAGATCTGGGAACAAAAGCTACAAGAGCCAATATAATTGAAACTTTATATGATAGAAATTACATAAAAGGCCAGTCAATAGAAGCTACTCCTTTGGGAATTTCTCTAATTGAGACTTTAGAAAGATACTCTCCTGTTATAATCGATGAAGAGCTAACAAGAAATTTTGAAAAAGAGATGGAAGAGATACAAGATGCTAAGAAAGAGCAGCTAAAACTTGAAGAAAAGACTTTGAAAGAGGCAAAAGAAGCTATAGAAAAGATTTCCAAGGATTTTAAGACAAAAGAGGAGAAGATTGGAAAGGAATTATTATCTGCACAAAAAGAAAATTATGCAAAAGAGAGAGAGGAAAATACTCTTTCTCTCTGCCCTGTATGCAAAAAAGGAAGTTTAAGAATAATATTTAATAGAAAAAGCAGAAGATATTTTATTGGATGTTCTGCTTATCCTGAATGCAAGACAACTTTTTCTCTGCCTCCAAATGGTTTGATGAAGTCAGCAGGAAAAAGTTGTGAAAAATGCAATTTTCCAAAGATGTTAGCAATAAGAAAAGGAAAAAGGCCTTGGGAATTTTGTTTTAATCCACAATGCGAGACAAATAAGGAGTGGGCTAAGAAGAAACAAGAGCAGAATTCTGAAGATTAGTTAAAAAATCCCTTCTTCCTTATCCCAGAAGAAACAATTTCAAACTCCATCTCTTTTTCAGGCAAGCTTCTGTGTTTTTTTAGAATTAACTTTCTTCTACTTTTTTCATTTTTTAGCTCAATTATACACTTGCTCCAGTATTGTAGAATTGAGCCTCCAACCATTATAAACTGCTTTTCCTTTCCTTTTCTTAAATCCTCTTCTGAGAGAAACTCAGAATATCCCTGATTTGTTACTAATATTGAAAGAGACTGCTTTCTTGCTATTTCTGATAAGATTCTCATCTGCCTTGCCAGCTCTGAATTTACTTCATCAATTTTCTTTTCATCTTCATTATTTCTGGCTTCTGCCAGCTCTAATCTGTAAAGCATTGTCATTCCATCAATTAGTATTAATCCAATCTTTCCTCTATCTCGCGACCCCACTCGTTCTTTTTCATTATTATTTGCCTCGTGAAGTCGCTCGCCTCTGATTTCTTTTAATAAAGAAGAAAAAGCTTTTTTTTGCTCCTCAAAACTTGTGGGCTGAAGAAGGATAATATTTTTTATTGCCTCTGCTGAATCCTGGCCTGCAAGCTGCTTAAATCTTTCTATAGAAAATCCTCCTTCTGTATCTATAAATAAAACTTTATTGCCTTTTTTTGCCTGAGAGACTGCTGCTAGCATGCATAAATTAGTTTTTCCAGATGCAGGCGGGCCATATATTGTTGTTATTATGCCTTGTTCATATCCTCCAAATAGAAATTTGTTTAGATCATAACTTCCTGCTGATATTTTCATTGTATCTTTAGAAAGCATAGCTTAATAAGAATTATTGTGGTTGACTAGCAGCTCTTGATTTTAAATAAGTTTGATAAGCTCTGCAGCCTTCATTATAGCCATCGCAGCTTCTACAAGGGGCTGGGACTCTTCTTCCTGATTGAAGATGAGCATAAGTCGGACACATTTCTAAAAGAAGAGTAGCTTGTTCTATTCCCAGAGTTCCTCTATTTGATGGCCTTCCTTTTGTATACTGCCCAAACTGACCTCCGAATGCTATGTTTGAGGCCGCGGCTATTAATCCTTCTCTCATAAAAGGATCTCTAGCAGAATTAAGTTTTCTTCCTACTGCGACTGCTAAATCCTTGCTCATTTTATTATTTTATGTTTGAGTTAATTCTTCTTGATTGCCATAAATTGCAGTTGCAACATGCTCACAAGCTTGTTGAACTTGGCTGTCTTTATATGGAACAGCATCTCCGCCAATACATACAACTAGTGCGCTGCCTCTTCTTTCTATTTGTACTCTTGGATCGTGGCTTGCAGTAACTACTCTGCCTTTATGATAAATTCTGAATTGGCCTGCCTCTTCTATTAACTGCTGCATAGTTTTTGGATGAACTCCTCTAACTAGTGCTTGAGTAGCTACTCTGTTTAGAACATCTGCGAATTGCTTTCTTTTATCCTGGCTCATCTTTAGTTCACTTTTTTATGCTTTAAAAACCTTGTTCTTCCTGGAATATCTGAGCTTGAAATCTCTGCAGCTTGAAGTGGGGTTTGCTCCAGGTATCTTTTGGAAGGCCAGCTTTATTACATAAGCATTCTAGAAATTTTACTTTTGAGAAATTATTTTCAACTGCGACTTGGGGAAGGAGTAATCCCTGATATCCTAGATAGTTGCAAATCAAGCCGTCTTCCCCTACTTTTATATCTTTTATCTCTGTATCTTGGGGAATAGTTAAAACAGATATCTCAATTTTGATATCTTTTAGCTCAGCTTCTTCTAATGACGGGAATCTTGGATCTTGAAAAGCAGAGGATTTTGCAGCATTATAAACTGCTTCTGCAATCGGAAGATTAGGCAAGGGAAATCCAATACAGCCTCTTAGATCTCCTTTTTTAGTTAGTGTGACAAATACTCCTCTTGCCTGCTTAAACTCTTTTTCTTTGGGAAGTTTTGGTTTAACTTTAGAAAATGCTTCTTCTATGCTTGCTCTTGCAAGTTTGAGAAGAATTTTTCCCTGTTCTTGTGTATATTCTCCTATCATAACAGTATAAGGAGAAGAATACTTGATTTAATAAAGGTTTTTAAAGCAAAAAATCCTAGTTTTTAGATGAAGAGAGATAAGTTAGATATTATAAATAAAATCTTGCTTTGGGCTTTGCTAGCTTTGGGATTATATCTTTGGATATTTCAGGGGAGAATTAAATTCTTTGTTATGGGGGTTTTAGTTTCTCTAGCCAGTTATTTTTTTGCTGTTTATTTATTAAAGAGGCTTGATTTAAACAAGCCGGGATTTAGACTTTGTATTAATATATTATTATTGACTAATATAATTGGAGAGCTATATTTTTATACACACTTTTTTTACTTTGACAAGATTCTTCATTTTTTTAATCCGATGTTATTTGCTCCAATTGTTGCAGCTTATTTTGCTAAGTATGGAAAGCCTAAAAAATTTGGGGTTTTCCTAGCTGCTCTGGGAGTATGTGCTTTATGGGAGGTTTTTGAGTATGGTGCAACCTATGCTTTTAGCTATCCTCTAATGGGGGTTTTGAATTCCAGCCAGCAGTTCTTGCTCAATCCCCTAGATGACACTATGCTTGATTTGACTGCCAATTGTTTCGGGTTGATGATATTTCTCTTTTTTTCTAGATTTGACAAGAAAAAATAAAATGAAAAAATCTGATGATTTTAGCCTTTTAACCTCCAAAGGAGGTTTAAAATGAAAATTGCCTTTTTTACAGACACTTTTTTTCCAAAGATAGACGGAGTTGTGATATCTACTATTCATCTTGCAAAAGGACTAGCAGATAAGGGGCATAAGGTTTTAATTTTTGCTCCAAGATACGAGGAAAAAGAAGAATTTAAATATAAAAATGTAAAGGTTGTAAGAATTGCTTCGATGCCTAGCTTTATTTATCCTGGATTAAAGATGTCTACTCCTCTTAGTATAAAAACTTTAAGAACTGTTATAAAAGAAAAGCCAGATATTATCCATTTTCAGATAACTATGACTCTGGGAATGCAGGCAATAATTATTGCAAAGCTTCTAGGAATTCCTCTTGTTGGAACATTTCATACTCTAATTGCTCATCCGCACTATCTGCAGCACCTAGGATTTAGCCATAGTTATCTACAGAGATTATCCTGGGCATTTACCAGGGCTTTTTATAATAGATGTAATCTAGTCAGCACGCCTTCTGAAAATACAAGAAAAGAGCTTGTATCTCATGATTTTAAAAATGTTATTGCTTTATCAAATGGAGTTGATTTAACTGTTTTTAGTAATAAGAACTGGAAGAAAGTTAGAAATGTTTTTAATGCGAGAGGGAAGATACTTCTTTTTGTAGGAAGAGTAGCACATGAAAAGAATATTCTTTATTTAGTAGATTGTTTTAAACTTGTGCATGATAAGATTCCTGAGACAAAGCTTGTTGTAATCGGCGATGGACCGCAAATGAGTCATTTGAAACAAAAAGTAAAGAAATTAGGTTTAGAAAAGAATGTTATTATAAAAGGAGCTATTAGCCATGATAAGCTAGTCAAATCTTCTATATTTAAAGCTGTAGACTTATTTGTAACTGCCTCAACAACAGAAACAGAGGGGATAACTCTTTTAGAAGCACAGGCAAATGGTCTGGCTTGTGTTGCAGTTGATGCAGGAGGCACAGGAAATTTGATAAGAAATAATTATAATGGATTGCTAGCTAGAGATGAAGATAAAAAAGGATTTGCAAATGCTGTAATTAAGATAATTAGTAATGATAGTTTAAGGGCTAGGCTTGGCAAAAATGCCTTGCTAAATATTAAAAAATATTCAATTCCTAGAATAATAGCTCAGTGGGAGAAAATTTATAAGAATCTACTTGAAAAAGCCAAGAGTTCTTAAAAAGAGATTTGTTAAAAAATTCATTCTGTAAAATATTCTTAATAGATGATATGTGATAAATCTTTTTTTGTTATATTCCGGACCATAGCCAAAATTATCAACTGGCCTGAAGATGTTTGAGCCTCCTGCATTATGAACTATTTTTATCTTTTTTCCAGCAATATCGTAGAAAACTCCATTTTCTATATTAAATCCTTCATAGACTGTTGTCAGGACAAAATTGTAAGTTTTATCTAGCTTTAAAAATCCTTGTTTGTACAAAAGATAATTCAGCAGTGTCTGGTCTGGGCCAAATAGAGATTTGTTTTGAATTAGATTGTTCATTGACTGGCAGATTTGGAGAAATTTCTCTCTTGGAGCAACTATCATGCCTCCATTTACCATCTTCTCGGCTTTTAGGATTTGTCTCATCTCTTTAGTTAATTCATTTGAAAAAACTTTATTAGAGAATACAAACTCATTCATTGGGGGAGCTATATCTTCACAAACTGTTTTTATTTGATCTATATCTCTTTTAAATAACTCGCTAATATCATCCTGAAAGATAAGATCACTGTCGCATGCAAGTAATGTTTTATACTTCTTGTCTTTAAGATAGCTATAACAATCTCGATATCTTATAATTACAACTGCTCCGTCTTTTTTACAGCTGTAAATTTTAATTCCTTGCTTAATTAGATCTTGTCTTTGCTCTTCTGTAAACCCGTAATCTAAGATTAAGATGTCTATATCTTTGAGATTAACATTATCCTTAAGAGATTTTAACCAGATATTTTTAACAAAATCATAGTATTTTGAGTCAGAGGCTGTTATTATGAGATTTTTTTTCATATTTGTGTTTTGATAAGTTTAGTTAGTCTGTTTTTTGCTACATAAATAATAACAATAAGGATTATAATTATTGGGATTATTATCTGGGTTAGATTAAAATAAGCTGTAATTCTACTTACAGCTATTCCTGAGTAAAATCCCAGGCTTGAAAAAACTATTGCAGATATCAAATTAAAGATAAAGGCTGTAGCAAGGAATGTGAAAAATGGGACTTTCATAAATCCTGTAAGAATTAATCCGGGAAGAGGAAGAACTGGTGTAATCTTAAAGATAAAAATTGATTTTTTAGCATGTTTTTGGATAAATCTTTCTACTTTTGCCATTCTTGCTTTTGACAGCTTGAAGTATTTCTGCAAGAATCTTTCAATAAATCCTGTTCTTGCGAATCTGCCAAAGCAGTATAATGCAGTATCTGGAAGAAGGTTTCCTAGAAAAGAGAGCAGAAAAATAATCCAGATGTTAAAAATGCCAAAGGCAGAGGCAGCAGCTGCAGCATAGGTTGCAATAGGCCCTTCTATTATCATAATTAAAAATACAATAAGATAGCCTCCTCCGTGCAGAAAGATTGTTGATAAGTCAAAAACCATAGCTAGA
>Ga0233422_10000871_pt1 | contig 14309 bp, 12 predicted proteins | sample Watercolumn_Mata_2_FD_182724 | JGI IMG/M metagenome (GOLD analysis project Ga0233422, IMG submission 182724) | Freshwater microbial communities from Lake Matano, South Sulawesi, Indonesia - Watercolumn_Matano_2014_110_MG | ecosystem: Environmental > Aquatic > Freshwater > Lake | place...
GCACGCCCGCTCCGCCCAGGCGTTGGCCTGCCTGCTGGGCGACCAGGATGACAAGGTTGCTGCTGCCGCCGCCTGTGGGCTCGAGAACCTGGGTGAGCTGGCCGTTGACCTGGTATGCGGCCTGCTCGATCACGAAACGGTGGACGTCCGGGTGCGCGCAATTGATGTACTGGGACGGCTCCGATACCGCGGCGCCTGCGACCGGCTGATCCGCGGCCTGGCTGACAAAGTCATCTGGGTCAGGAGCGTTTCGGCCCATGCACTCGGGGAGATCGGAGACGGCCGGGCGGTGCCGGCCCTGAATGACGCACTCAAGGACCGCGACCTGGTGGTTCGCGCCCAGGCGGCCGAGGCCCTGGGCAGATTGCGCGACTTCGCGGCCACCTTGCCATTGCTGAGCATACTCAACGATGACAGCGACCTGGTACGTATCAACGCACTGCGAGCCCTCGGTAGGATCGGCAACCCGGTCGCCATCCCCTTCCTTGAGGACGCCCTGGATGCGGCGGAACCGGGCGTGCGCTGTGCCGGCATCGCCGGTCTGGCGGCGATGCGTGTGACCGGCGTGCTACCCAGGCTGCATCGCATGTCCCGCAACTGGCCGGTGGGCAGAGAGCCAAAGGAGGTGCGGGAAGCAGCGCAGCAGGCGATCACGGTTCTGGAGGCGGCACTGGCGCAGGACGCCCTGCAGCTGAAACTTGGAGAATCAGGAGAGAACCGCGAACGAAACGACGGCAGCTAGGAAGCACTGGCCGCGCATACGGCGGCCGGTGCCGGAAGGAACCTCCAGATCAGTCCTCGAATAAGGCCTTGGCGTAGGCGCTGGGATCGAACGGCTCGATATCATCCAGCCCTTCGCCGGTGCCGGTGAATCGCACCGGCACGCCTAGCTCCATCACTATCGGGATCAGCACCCCGCCCTTGGCCGTGCCATCCAGCTTCGTCACGACCAGGCCGGTCAAACCCAGCTGCTCGTTGAACGCGGCGGCCTGACGCAGACCGTTCTGCCCTACTGTGGCATCCAGAACCAGCCAGACCTCGTTCGGGGCGCCCGGTTTCACCCGGCCGCAGACCCGCTTGATCTTGACCGCCTCGTCCATCAGGTCCTTGCGCGTGTGAAGACGGCCCGCGGTGTCGATCATCACCACGTCGATCTTCTTCTGCACCGCCTTCTGGATGGTATCGAAGGCAACGGCCGCTGCGTCCTGACCCTGTATTGAAGACACGATCTCGACTCCGGCCCGCTTCGCCCAGATGCCGAGCTGTTCCGCAGCGGCGTCGCGGTAGGTGTCGGCGGCTGCGACCACCACTCGCTGCCCCTGATCGGCGAAGAGGCGGCAGAGCTTGCCTACGGTCGTTGTCTTGCCCGACCCGTTCACTCCCACGATCATGACAACCAGGGGAGCCGCCGGCGTTGTGCCGGACGGACGGGACACGGGACTGAGCAGCCTAGCGATCTCGGTCTCGAGGATCTCGCGCCGGTCACCGGTCGCGTGCTTCACTTTGGCTGCCAGGATCTCGGTCGCCCTGACCCCGACATCAGCTGCCAACAGGGCCTCTTCAAGTTCCTCGGTGTTGGCCGCCACCAGCAGGCGCTGGAACACGTGGCGGGTCTTGGCCAGGCCGCTTGCCAGCTTCGAGAAGCTGGCGCCGATGCGGGCGAATGGATTCACGGACTAGCTGGCGGCGACCGGCGGCGCCTGCTGGCGGTATTCGGCCAGACTCACGGACACCAGCGTGGAGATGCCTGGTTGCTCGGCCGTCACGCCAAATACCACGTCGGCACGTTCCACGGTCAGCCGATTGTGGGTAATGATGACCACCTGCGTCCGGTCTGATATTCCCTTGAGGTAATCGGCAAAGCGCCCAACGTTCGCGTCGTCGAGCGGCGCATCTACCTCGTCAAGGAAGCAGAAAGGCGCCGGCTTCACGCGGTAGAAAGCGAACAGGAGTGAAACGGCCAGCAGCGCTTTCTCGCCGTCGGAGAGTTGCTCGAGCCGCTTCGGGTTCTTGCCGCGCGGCTTGGCCACAATGCCGATTTCGGACTCGAGCGGGTTCGCGTCGTTCGTCATCACCAGGTCGGCTTCGCCTTCAAGGAACAGGGTTTGAAAGATCTCCCGGAAGTGGCCGCGGACTTCGCCATAGGTGGCGGCGAACTGCTCCTGAGCGTGCCGGTCGATTTCTGTCAGTGCGCTTTCGAGGTTCAGCTTGGCCGCAGCCACGTCCTCGCGCTGAGTCACGAGCTTCGCCAGGTCCATCTTCTCCTGAGCATACTCCTGGGCCGCCAGGGGATTCACCTGCCCGAGTGCCTCCAGCCGCTGGCGCACCTGGGCCAGACGTTCCGCGGCGCCGTCGGTCGCCTCAGGCTGGAAGGAGGCGATGTCGGCTCCGTAACTGGACCTCGCCTCTTCATCGATTGCGGCGAACCGCTGCTTCAGCTCGAACACCTTCATCCGCTGCTCCATCAGGACGTTCTGGTTGCGCTCCTGCGCTTGGCGCATTTCGGCTAGGTTGGCCTCAAGGACCTCCTCTGCCCGTGCCAGTTCGGCGATGTTCAGCTGGGCGGCCGCGGCCTCAAGCTCGCCCAAAGCGGCGCGCTCCCGCGCTATCTCGCCGGCCCGGTCCGCAATCTCCCGCTCCAACCTCCGAGTCTCCTCGCGGTTCCGCTCGGCTGCCGCGCCGTACTCCTGCAGACGGCGGCGTCCCTCGTCGATCTGGCGTTTGGCGAACGCGTTCTCGGCCTCGAGCCGGGACCCGGTCTGTCGCGCCTCGGAGAGCCCGGCCAGCGCCTGCGCGGACAGCTCCAGCCCGGCTTTAACCTGTTGTTCCAGCTCGCGGACCTCCGCTTCAGCCTGCTGCAGCGCCCCGGTGCCGGCCTGAGTTCTCGTCTCGAGCTCACCACCGAGCGCGGCGAGCGTGGCCCGCTTTTCCTCAATTGCGCGCAGCTGAGCGGCGGCCGCATACTGCCCGGCCTTCAGCCGTTCCACATCCCGGCCCAGGTCCTCGCCGGTCGCGGTAATCAGCGCCAGCGACGCGTCGAGCGACGCCTTCCTTCGCCCGGTCTCGCCGACATCGAACTCGACTTGCCCGATTTCCTTTTCGAGGTCTTCCCGTCGCGCCGCGAGCTCGACCTCCTTCTGCGCGGCGGTTGCCAGTTCTGTCTCGATCATGCCCAGTCGCTCGCTCTTGTCATGAATCGCCCGGGCCGCGCTCAGCCGTCCGCTATCCTTGCCCTCAACTACCAGCCTGCCGTCGGGGAAGCAACACACTCCTTCCTGTGTCACGAACGACCAGCCGGGGAACTGCCGGGCCAGGCGCGCAAGCTCGCCGGCGTTTCCGGCAACCTGGCACCTGTTCACCAACTGGTGCAGCGCGGCGGGGGCGTCGGCCTTGACCTTGACAAACGCTGACAATGGACCAAGGACGGAGCCGTCGGTCGGAGCCGAGTCGGGGACAAGGGACTGGGCAGGTGTGACGGAAAGGAGAAACCCGAAACGCAGGTCCGGCCGCCTCTCTGCCAATACGCCGACGTGATCCGCCACAACTGGATCAGCGACCAGGAAATCGACCACCGCGTACAGCGCCGTCTCGCACGCCCGCTCCCACCCCGGGACGATGTCCAGAAATGCGCTCGCTTCGCCGCGCACCGCCTCGGCCAGCGCGGCGCGACTCACCTCGGACTGTTCGCTCGCAATCGCGGCGCGCAGCACTGCCAGTTCGGTCTCGATCCCGGCTCTCTCCCCGCGCAGCCTCGCATCTTCGCCCCGCAGCCGGTTCCTGTCATCTCTCACCCGAGCCAGTTCCGCGCGCAGGGCTTCGAGCCGGTTCCGTCCCGTCTCGACGGAGGCGGCCGCCAGCAACAGCATCCCTTTGCCGGCCGCGACCTCCTCCTGGTTTCGCTCCAGCCGCGCTTTCGCCGCCTCGGCCTCCCCGGCCAGCCGCGACACCGTCTCGCGCCGGTTCTCGATGGCCGCGTCGAGCCGTGCCAGGTCCTGCCTGCCTGCCTGGAACAGCTCCAGTTGCTCCCGCGCCTGCTGCCTCAGCGCGGTCTCGTGGCTGCGGAGCACATAGAGCCGTTCCTCCAGCGACTGCACTGCGGCCCGCTGCCGTTCCAGCTTCTCCTGCGCCTGCGCCTGACGTTCGTTTGCTTCAGCCAGACGGCTGATCGTCTGCTCGAACGATCGCTCGAGTTGCTGGACGTTCTCCTCCAAGGCAGCCCGCTCGGTCTCTGCCTGCTCCGTCGCGCTCGCAAGGAACTCGATCCGCTGGCGGGCGAGCAGCTCCCGGCCCACCAGATCAGAGACAACCTGCCTCTGCGCCTGCACCTTCGCGGCCAGTTCTTCCTTCAACACCTGGAGGTCCCGTACCCGGACCCGCTGGGTCTTCAGTTCTTCGTCCAGTCGCCTGATCTCCGCCACGCGGGCCGCTTCTGCCTGCTCGAGCGCCTCGGCATCAGATTGCGCCCGCTCCACGTCACGCCGCATCGCCTCATAGTCGGCCTTGAGCTCGATGAGCCGCAGTCCCTTTTCCTCTATCTTCAGCTTGTCGAACGCCCGGAGCCTGCCTGCCTGTCGTTGCAGGCTGCGCACGTAGCGTTCGCGCTCCGCGATGATGTCGTCGAGGCGCAGCAGGTCGCTGTTCGTCAATTCCAGCTTGCGCAGACAGTCGGCCTTGGCGTCCTGGTACTTGGCCAGCGACGCCGCCTCCTCGAACATCTTGCGGATGTTCCCTGAGATAATCTCGCGCATCTGGCGCAGGTCGAATATCGAGTAGGCCTTGGTGCCGGCACCCGAAGAGAAGAAGACCTCCTGGATATCGCGCAGTCGACAGGGCTGCTTGTTCAGGTAGTACTCGCTCTCACCCGAGCGGAAGTACCGTCGCCTTATCTCCACCTCGGCCGGCGGCTGACCCTCGGTCTGCGCGACGCCATCCAGCACCAGTTTCACCTCAGCCAGATTGACCGGTGCCACCGTGGCGGTGCCGCCGAAGATCAGGTCCTCGTTCTTTGCACAACGGAGGAGGTTGAACGACTGCTCTCCCAGCACCCAACGCAGCGCGTCGAGCACATTGGTCTTGCCGCACCCATTCGGTCCGATGACCGCGTTCAGGCCGGGCGAGAACCGCAGCGTTGCTTTGTCCTGAAAGGACTTGAACCCGATGAGCTGAAGCTCTTTGATGCGCACGTCGGGCTAAACTATATGAGTGGCCCTACTCAAGTCAAGCCCAGTAGTCCAACAACTGTAATTGGGGACGCTAACCATTTTTTACAGCGCCCCTCGGCCTACCTCGGGGCAGCGCGCGCAGCCTGCGGCCGCTTTTCTCTTCCAGCTTCTGAACGAACGAATCCTGCCCCAGCGGTCGCCCTGTACGGGTATGCAGGCGCAGCCGCGTAGCGAAGTTCTCGGGTTCCATCTCTGCCAGCCACTCAGACCAGGCAACGACTGACACCCAGTTGCCGATGTCCGGCGACAGCAGGCGATCGCGTCTCAACCCGGCGTGAGCGGCGGCGCTGCTCCATTCGTAGTTCACGGCGCGGCGCTCGATTCCGGCGCGCACTGGGTTACACTCGACATACCGGATCGCTGCCGCTGTATGCTGAGCGTCGAGCGGGCAGGAAAAGAACCTTCCCTGCCAGACCCGACCACCGAACTGCTGCGAGAGGTTGACATGCTGCGCGTAGCGGAGATGCACCGGTTTGAGCACCGACGCCAGTGAACCAGGCGCATCCGGTACCGCGACAATGTGAACATGATTTGGCATGAGGCAGTAGGCCAGAATCCGAAGCCCCCGTTCCGGAGCATAGTCCGCCAGCAGACGCAAGTACCTGCGGTAGTCCGACCTGACGAGGAAGACCTCCTCGCGTCGATTGCCCCGCTGAGTGACGTGATGCGGAACGCCGGGAACGACGACTCGCGCCATGCGGGGCACATGCAAGGATACAGCCCGGGGGCACGTTGTCAACCAAAAAGGGTAGCGTCCCTATTATGTTCAGCCGGTTCGTCAGGCAATCCGCAGTCGGGCTATCTCCTCGTCCCGCGCGGGCGGAACGGACATCTCCGACCCATTAACCTTGACCTCGGCAGCAAACGTCTCTCGCTTGTCGCTGTAACGCGCGCAGACCCGCGCGGCGACAACCCGATCAGACTCAACCACTGATGCGCCAGGACCTGCTGGCGGCAGGACCAGGCCGACCGGACCCGGGAGGTCGGAAGCATCGACAACGATGGAACCGAGTGGCGCACGCCCAAGCAGTTCGGCGTTCTCGCCCTCGTCGCGACCCACAACCAACCGCGCGCCAGATGGTAGACGGAAGTGCCTCCCGAGTGAAAGCAGCTCGATGGTCTCGAGCGAATCTTCACCGTGGTCGAACGCCTCAGCCAGCCGTCTCGAAAAGACCTTCTCGGTCAGCAGACACCCGCCGGCCGGCGCCGGGTACTCCCGGATGCCGAAGCGAGCGGCCAGCTCCATCTGCCGCCTTCGGGACCGTCCCTGGATATCGAGCAACCGCTCGCGGTCAACCAGACCTTCCTGCTCCGGTGCGGTCCTGTCAAGGAGCTTCGCTGACATCGGCCGGAGCAGACGGTCCCCGACCCCTGACTCGCGGGCCACCACTCCCAGCGCTTGGCGGTTCTGTGACATCGGTCGCTGGCCCAGCACCTCGCCGGTGACGATGAAATCCGCGTCCCGCGTCCGGCCGAATGCCCACGCCTTGCGGATCATCAGCGTGTGGCAGTCTATGCACGGATTCATGTTCTTGCCCCGGCCGTGCTTTGGACGCTTGACCATAGCGGTGAACTCCGCGTCAAGCGGCAGAGTCACAAGTTCGATGCCCAACCGCGCAGCTGCCTTCTCGGCATTGCTGCTGCCCGTCTTGGGCCTGGGGCAGTAGGCGCCGGCGTAGTTGACCCCGATGACCGCTATGCCCTGATCGAGGATCACCCTCGCCGCCAGCGTCGAATCCAGCCCGCCGGAAAGCAGGGCGACGGCACTCACGTTGGTTTTGCCCATCATGGAAGAGCATAGCTGCGGCGCGAGAGCTTTCAAATAACCGCGGATGGACTCCGTCGAGCCTGCTACTTGCCTCCGCTCACGTAACCGGTGTTGTAGAGGTCATGCTGCCATTTGGGCCCGGGCGCGAGCCGGTCGAGCGTCCCTTCCTGATAGCCGGCCACGCAGAATACCGCGGCTTGGCCGGGAACGATGACATCTCCCGTGCTCGTGACGGTCGGGTCCGGGTCATAGTGAGGGAACCCCGTCTTCTTCGGCCTTGAGGGCTTGCCGCCCGGCAGGCAGCGGGAGCAGTCACATGCCCATATGAGCGTGCCCTCGAACTGATCCACGCAGTACAGCACGTCATTGTCATCCTGCAGATACACGCAGCCATTGGCGGCGAGAACCGGCGCGGTCAGGAACTGCGAGCCCGAGGCGAGCGACTTCCGCCAGTTCAGCGCCCCGTGACCGGGTTGAGGGAATAGGCCACCCCAAGGTCGGTGCCACAGAAGATGGCAGACCCCCCGCCGCGAGTTTGAGTGGACGACCCTCAGTCGGCTCGGCCCAGAGCACATCTCCCGTTGCCGGGTCGATCGCGTAGATGCGAGACAATTCGGATGTGCAATACACCCTGCCGGCGACGCAGAGTTGTCGAGCAAGGTCCTGTTGACGAGGTAGGTCCTCACAGAACCGTGATGCCGATAGGTGGTAGTGGATACGAACCAGGCATGGCAGGCAGAAGCCCGCCCTTTGCCCAGAGTGGAGCCCAGTTGGTCAAAGGCGGGGCGAACCTCCACCTGAGACGCAGCAACCAGCGGCTTCGCATACTGCACAGGCAGTGCCAGCTGCATCCTCTGGGAATTCTCGGCCCGGGACTCGATGGGCTACGGCCGACCCCATAGGAAGCGCCTACCCATCGACCGCAGACCTCGCTCGCAATTCTGTCCGGCCGCCATTGTCCGCATGATACCAGTCAAACCCACGCGGGCTAGTGGGCGCAATTGATGCTAAAGCCATGCATGACTGGATGTTAGCCTCGCCGGACGGGTTGCTGTGGGGGTCGTCCCCGGAACGGTTCCCGGGGTGGTTCGGGAAGCCGTTCGGAACAGCACCCCGCAGGCGATTCCGACGAGGATTGTCGTGGTGAACTGGACGGCGACCTGCTCTCCGATTCAGGAATCGACTCTGCCTGTGACAGGTGGAGTCTCCTGCAGCGCCGTTCTGACCATGACCCGCGACATCACACGCGGGGCTACCCCCAGGGGGACAAGCGGCGCGATTCGCCGTGCCACCCGGCACGTGACTCGGCGAGTCACTTGAGGTAGCTAGCCCCGGATAGCCTGCTAGTATCCCGACGTGGACGGACGGCGCTCCAGCTGGACGTTCTGGACCAGCGATTTCCAGGGCGCGATGTTGACGACTCGCATCGTCTTCTTACACCCAGCGTGGGTGAAGATGAGCCGGTGCTGGCCGGCAGGGACACCGGTGATTATGTAGTCGCCATTCCGGCCTGAGGCGGTGCCGAGCCGCGTGCCCTCGACCGTGACGCTCGCGCCGATGGCCGCGCCGAAGTCCCTTATCTCCACCCGACCTCCGACCTCGCCGACCGCGAGCGATGTGTCGTAGAGAGGCAGGTCAACCGAAAGCGTGTCACCGGCCCTGACTGACAGGCGCCGAGGGAAGCCCCGGAAACCCGGCAGGACGGCGATGAGTTCCCGGTCGCCCGGTGGAAATGGAATCGCATACATGCCGGTCGAGTCGGTCTTTGCCGTCGCGGCGTCGCCTTTGACCCTGACCGATGCCATGCCCAGCCTCTTCCCGGTGCTGCCGTCTTTCACAAACCCGATGGCGATGCGAGGCTGCGTGCCGTAGAGCTTGACCGCAAGCCGCGCATCAGCAGTTGCGGCGGCGACCGTATCGGTCGCCGGGAAGAAACCCGCCAGCGAAGCCGTCAGAATCAGCCGCCGGCCGGCAACTGCGGGAACGACCACCTCGCCGTCCCTGTTGGTGGACAGGACAAGCTCTCCCGCCCTGACCTGCACACCGGCGAGCCACCGCCCGGTGTCGCCATCGCGAACACGGATACTGACATGTGAATCTGTGCCAGACGCAAGGGTCCAGAGAAGAACCACGGGCACCAGCCAGAAGGGCAGCATCAAGGCAAAGGGTACACCACGCAGCAGTCAGCGCAAGCCCGGGCGCAGCGCGAGGGGTCCGGAGAGGATCTGTGTATCTAGAGCCTCAGGCTGAAAAGGGGCGCCGGGGCCTCACCGCCCCGGCTCCTCACCGAGCCAAACCAGCAGCTCCGGCAGGAGCTACTGCATCTTGCAGCCGGGCTGACCGCCGGGGCCCATCGGCCCCTGCGGCCCGCCGCATTGGCTTCCGCCCGGCATTCCACGAACTTCGCCGCCCATCGGGCATCCGCCCATCTGGCCGCGCATCATCCCACGCCCGCCACAGCCCTTGCCTCGGCCCATCATGCCGGGACCCATACCCATCTTGCGCATGGCCTTGCGCTGCTCCGGCGTCAGAACCTTGCGCATCTCGAAGCGGTGGTTGATGCTGGCGACTTCTATCTTCTCACGGATATCGCCGATTTCCTTCACCTTGGCCACTATCTTCTTGGCGTCAGGTTCGTCTGCCCGCCAGAGCGCTTCAAGCTCTATCTCCTTGACCCTGACGTCAGCCTGCAGCGGCGCCTTCATCTTGATGTACGCGGTACGCAGGGCGTCCATCTTCTCCTGCTGCTCGGGTGTCAGGTCAGGCATTGCCGGACCCGGCATCATTCCCTTCATGCCCTGCATGTCGCAGGCCGTCGGGGCCTGCTCCTTGCAGCCCGGTGCAGGGGCAGCCATTGGTGTTGCCTGCTGCGCGAGCGCGGACCCGGCAACCAGGACCATGACTATCAGTGCTGCTAGCGTTCTGTTCTTCATACAGATTCTCCTTGGTTTTTCATGCTTCGGACTAGTCTCCAGATTCGGGTGGCGGCCCCGGAGGCGGTTCGTCAGTCTGCGGCATCGGTGGACACGAGTGCATGCGCCGCATCATTCCCCGCCCCGCACCGCCGGGGCCGGGCCGCATTCTCATCATGCGCTGGACATACTCCGTCCGCGCTTCCGCCGGCATGAGTTGTAGCTCGCGGTGCATCTGCCGGAATGCCAGCACCCTCATGCGGCCATGCATTCGGCCCAGCTCAAGGCAGAGCGATTCGACCCTGACGCTGTCCGGACGGTCTTTGCGCATCTCGACCCAGAGCAGCGAATCGGTCGCTTCCAGCTTGCTGACCTCGACGGTGAATTCAGGGATTGCCGCCTCGCGCGCCAGTCTGAGTCGCTCGCGCACCTCGGCCGCGAGCCGGTGCACAGGGAAGCGGTGCGGCCGGTCGCGGCCCGCTCGACGCAGAAAGTACGTGCCGACAACAGCCAGGTTCAGGCAAAGCGATGCTACGACGACTACTACCAGCCAACGGCTTCGCATCAGTCACCCCCCACCATCAGGGCATACAAGTCAGCGGCAGATGACTCGACGTAGCTGACCGCCTCCTCGGTGCTGTTTTCAGCGCTGGGGACGGAGGCCTGCGCGAAGCCGGATCCGAAGAGGACGCCGGCCCCGATGGAGACCGCGACCACGAGGGCTGCGGCCACGCCGCCGACAAGGCGGGCGAGGCTAACGCCAAACGCCAAACGCCGAACGCCGAATGTTCTACTTCGGAGGTCGGCGTTCGCACTTCGACGTTCCCTGATGTCGGCCATCACCCGGGTGACAAGGAACGGCGACACCTCGGGCGTTCCGACCTGCTCCAGCAGGCCCATGTCGGCTTCGAGCTCCTCCTTCTCGCTGCGGCAGGTCGGGCAGGACGCGAGGTGGGAATCTATCTCATCCCGCACCCCGCCCTGCAGCTCTTCGTCAATGAAGGGAGGCAGAAGCCGTTTCACCTGTCCGCAATTCATTGAATGATTAGACACAGCTTCCTCCTGAATCCTGCGCTTCGCCCGGCAGCAGGAATTGGCAATCGCTCACGGGCTAGATGACCCCCTTGGCCCGGTCCTCGGCCAGGGCCGCGCGCACGTTCGTCTTGGCGCGGAACAGCAGCGAATCCACCGCCCGCACCGTCTTGCCGAGAGTCTCGGCAATCTCCTTGTAGCTCATGTCATTGTAGACCGAAAGCACGAGAGCGGCACGCTGGTCGTCGGGCAGGCAGCCGAGCGCCCTCCGCACCGCCTCTTCCCGCTTCCGCTGCTGGAAAGCGACCTCGGGCCGATCGCTGTCGGGCGCGGTCAAAGCCTCGCTCAACTCCTCGGTCGGCCTCCTCCGGGTGCGGAGGTTAAGGCAGAGGTTGGTGCCGATGCGGTAAAGCCAGGTCTTGAAACTCGCTGCCCCGCGGAAGCTCCCCAGCTTCTCCCAGGCTTTCACCATTGCGGCTTGCGCCATCTCCTCCGCATCGCTTGTGTTCCGGCACATCCGGTAGAGGTACGAGAAGAGACCGCGCTGGTGCCGCCGCACCAGGTCCTCGAACGCAGCCAGGTCTCCAGCCTGGGCCTTGCGCACCAGGTCGGCGTCGTCGCTGACCTGGACTCCGCGGTCGCTCATCTCTGTGCGTGAGAATAGGCCATCCGGCGGCCGTGTCAAAGACGTCTTATTCCGTGGCCTGCCGTCTCCTCTGGCGACTCACAGGCAGCCCGCAACGAAGTCGCCGGATGCAGCGAGACCCGGGTTTCCCCGGGTCTCGCTGGAAACGTGCGGAGGAATCTACTCGATTGTGGTCAGTTTGCTCACTGCCTGGTACCCATCGGCAGTCATCCGACAGAACCACGTGCCGCGGCCGACCGGGCGGCCCAGCTCATCCCTGCCGTCCCAGACTGCCTGGTACAAACCCGGCTGTCTGTTGCCGGACTCAAGCACTCGCACCAACTCACCGGCGGCCGAGAAAACCCGCAGCTCAACCAGCGAGGCCTGGGCCAGCGAGTAGCGGATGGTCACCTGCGGCCGCGCCGGGTTCTGGCTGCTGCCGAAGAGCGTGAACCGGGCATTGCCCTTCGGCTGCTCTTCGACACCCGCGGGTACGACATAGACCGACTTCGTCAGCTTGTTGTTGCCCAGAACGAGGTCTGTCTTGAGCGTGGCTGTCGTGCAGCGCACCGGGAACGTCCCCAGCGTGGCGGGCGTCCAGCTGTCGAGGAACGCAGTGTCGGTCTTGCCCGGCTGCAACGCGACCCTGGCACTGTCAAAGTAGAAATCGCTGACATAGAACATCACCCTGGCCATGTCGGCGACCGTCCCCAGGTTCTTCACCTCGACGGCTGGCGTGTATGCGCGTCCCATCTCCACGGTATCGAGGGGTATGAGGATGGCGGTCACGGCGATGTCATCGACGTTGACCGTCAGGGTTGTCCTGGCAACGTCATTGCTGCTGATGTCGTCGGTAGTGAGCTCGGTCGAACAGGCCACCGCATAGCTGCCCCGCGCCGGCGCGGTCCATTGCGGGAACTGGACGTACACGGTCTGGCCCGGCTGGTGGTTCGTGACCGTTACGGTTGTATCGTAGCCGGCGCCGATTCTCATCCGCACCGGGTAGGTCTCGACGTTGCTCCGGTAGTTCCGCAGCGAGCAGGCCGGCGTCACTACCGTTCCCGAGTCAAGAGAACCGGTCGGCGCCATGAGTCTGGCTACGCCGACGTCGTGCTGAATCGGGTCCGGCAGGTACTGCTCGATGACCTGCCTGACCGCGTTCTCGTTCCAGCCCTCGGCGACATAGCGGATGATCCCGGCGGTGTCGATAACATAGTTGAGCGGCACCGCGTTGTTCTGCGTGTACGTGTTCCAGAACGTCCCGTTGTCCTTGAGGTAGACACCGGGGTACTGGCGGGCATACAGCTTGATCACATCCCAGTCGTCCTGGATGTTGATCGGCATAGAGGTGAAGCCATGCGGTCCGTAATCGATCTGCATGGCGCCAAGGCGCGGCAACTCCGCGCGACAGGACGGTCAGAAATTGGCCCAGCCGAGTATCGCAACCACCTGCCCGCGGAACTCGGACAGGCTGCGCATCGTCAGGGTTGAGTCGGGAAGAGTGAAGTCAGGCGCCTGGTCGCCGACATTCAGTTTGGCTAGTGCTACTGCCGGTGCCAGTATCAACACCGTCAGCAGTAGGAGAAGAAGCGTCTTAGGGTTCATGGTTCCTTCTTTAGCATTTCCTTTGGACCTACAGAACTGCTCTAAGTCTAGCCCCGACACCACGCCGGTCAAGGACGCGCAGTGCCTGCTCGGTCGAACCGGCATCCGCTTGACAGCAAGACAGCCTCGCCTAGTATTGTGCGTCCCCTCGGCCATAGTTCAGGGGTAAAGCTCCGGCTTCCCAAGCCTCCGGACCGGGTGCTTGGTCAGTCGGATGCTTACAGCTTGAGGCTTGTGGCTTGAAGCTGATAATGCGGCCATAGCTCAGGGGCAGAGCTCCGGCTTCCCAAGCCGGTTACACGGGTTCGATTCCCGTTGGCCGCTCTTCTTTTTCGTCCGCTGGTTCGCGGACCTGACCCGCGATTGAGCAGAAAGGAACTCGCACGCGTTTCTTCGTCCCGCTGCTGGCTGCCGTGTTTGCGTCGGCGGTTGCTGACTCGCTGGACTACTCCAGCCAGACAGTTGTCGTAGTCAGCGTCGCCTCCGGAACCCGCAGCCTGCAGCGCACCGACGGGCTGAAGGAACGCATGCTGCAGACACTCAGGGCCGCCCCATACGACCGGGACTGGACAGTCGGCTCCTACCTTTCTTCTCACTCCCTGGTGCAGCGTCGGCTGGAACGGATGAACCTCACGAGCGAACGCCTGGGTACAAAGTACCTTTCTGACGGCACGATCACCACCGAGTTCGGATTCCCGCTGACCGGCGCAGTCCTCGAGATAATGCTGCCGGTGAGAAGCTCGCCGCGGCTGTTGGGTCGAGCCGCGTGTCCTTGCTGCGGGCAGCCCTGGCCGGAAGGCAAAGAACCGCCCCCTGACCTGGAACTCGTCCCCTACGAGACCGGCGGGGAGCCTGAGTATAGCGGCATCCTGGTCGACGCGAAAGGGATAGGGTGCAGTCCCTCTCTCTTCCCCCGGGTGGTGACGGAGTCCGGTGGCGATGTCTTCAGTTCGGATTTCGCAGAACCGGAACAAGTGACCAGGCATGGGTTGGTCGGCTACTTCTACGACCGGGCCGTGGCCCTGGCTGACGAACGCATCGGCCCGAATCCACTCGTGGTTCGCGCCCTGGCGGTTACCGGCACAAACTCGTGCGATTTGGTCATCAGCCGGGCCGATGCGGCGCGGATTCACGGCACCGGGTCG
>Ga0233422_10000872_pt1 | contig 14301 bp, 11 predicted proteins | sample Watercolumn_Mata_2_FD_182724 | JGI IMG/M metagenome (GOLD analysis project Ga0233422, IMG submission 182724) | Freshwater microbial communities from Lake Matano, South Sulawesi, Indonesia - Watercolumn_Matano_2014_110_MG | ecosystem: Environmental > Aquatic > Freshwater > Lake | place...
TACCAGAAGCGCCTTGCAAAACGCCGCCTTTGTCTTTCTCTGGCAAATCGGCCACGGCACCCTCGGTGGTCAAAATCATGGCCGCGACCGAGGCGGCGTTTTGCAAGGCGCTTCTGGTAACCTTGGCCGGGTCAATAATGCCTGCTTCCACTAAATCTTCAAAGGTGCCGCTAAGCACGTTAAAGCCAAAATTACCGGTTTGTTTTTTGGCTTCTGCCACAATAATCTCGCCTTTAAAGCCGGCATTATTAGCAATTTGCCGCACCGGCTCTTCAATGGCGATTTTTAAAATATCAATGCCGATTTTTTCTTCGCCGGCCGCCTCAACATCATTGAGCGCTTTGGCCGCGCGAATCAGCGCCGTGCCGCCGCCGGAGACAATGCCTTCTTCCATGGCCGCCTTGGTAGCCGAGAGAGCGTCTTCAATGCGCAGTTTCTTTTCTTTCATTTCGGTCTCCGTAGCGGCGCCGACTTTAACCACGGCCACGCCACCTGCAAGTTTGGCCAAACGTTCGCGTAATTTTTCCTTGTCAAAATCAGAATCGCTAATTTCCAATTGTTTGTTAATCTGCGCAATGCGCTGGTCAACCTCGGCTTTATCGCCACGACCGCCGACAATGGTGGTGTTTTCCTTAGTGGCGATCACCCGATCGGCCGAGCCCAAATCTTCCAAAGAGACATTGTCTAATTTTAAACCCACTTCCTCGCTAATGACTTTACCGCCAGTTAAAATAGCCATGTCTTGAAGCATGTCTTTGCGGCGGTCGCCAAAACCCGGCGCCTTAACAGCTAAAACATTAAAAGTGCCGCGCAGTTTATTGACCACAAAAGTGGCTAGGGCCTCGCCCTCCACTTCATCGGCAATAATTACCAAATCCTTGCGGCCGCTTTGGGCGATTTTCTCCAGTAGCGGCAAAATCTCCTGCAAAGAGGAAACTTTTTTGTCGGTAATTAAAATTTGCGGGCCGCTGTATTCGGCTTCCATCCGTTCGGTATTGGTAATCATGTAGGGCGAGACATAACCCTTGTCAAATTGCATACCTTTGACGATTTCCTTTTCGATGCCAAAGCTCTGGCCCTCTTCCACGGTAATCACGCCATCACCGCCCACTTCTTCCAATGACTCGGCGATAATCTTGCCGATTTCCGGGTCATTGGCGGAGATGGAAGCCACCTGCTCTTTTTCGGCGCGGGAAGAAATTGGCTTGGCCTGGCGTTTTAATTCGTCAACGATGGCGCGAACGCCTTTTTCAATACCGTTTTTAAGGGAAATGGGGTTGGCGCCAGCAGCCACGTTTTTCAGGCCTTCGGCCACAATCGCTTGAGCCAAAACCGTAGCTGTGGTAGTGCCGTCGCCAGCCACATCATTGGTTTTAGAAGCCACTTCTTTGATGAGTTCGGCGCCCAAGTTTTCCATTTTGTCGGGGAGTTCGATTTCTTTGGCAATAGTAACACCGTCATTGACGATTTGCGGCGCGCCAAAGCCCTTGTCCAAAACCACGTTACGGCCCTTGGGCCCCAAGGTGACTTTGACGGCATTGGCCAGTTGGTCAACGCCGGATTTTAATTTTTTTCTCGCTTCTTCATTGAATAAAATTTGTTTGGCCATACTACTTAATTAATTTTTAATTTTTGAATTCCTTAAGTTTTAAACACTTAGACATTATTTAGTAATTACAAAATAAAAAATATAATTTTATTCTATAACTGCCAAAACATCTTCGTGATTCAAAATTTTATATTCCTCATGATCTTTTTTGATCTCATCACCGGCGTATTTGCCAAAAATTATCTTTTGGCCGATGGCTAAATTCAGCTTAGCCAAATCCTCTCCCTGACCCAAAGCTAAAATTTCACCTTCGGTCTTTTTTTCCTTATCAATAGTGTCGGGCAGAACGATGCCGGACTTGGTTTTTTCTTCGGCGGTAATCGGCTTGACCAACAAGCGATTGCCCACTGGTTTGATAGTCATGTTTTTTGCTAAATTATTTGTTAAATTAGTTATTTTAGCACTCCTAGTATTTGAGTGCTAATTATTTTACTTTGGTATTTTAGACAAAAAAAATCGCCCTGTCAAGAGGCAAAATATTGATCAACTAATGCCCAATTTTAATTTATTACTTCTTCCTAAAAACCAAAGCCAAAACCTTGGGGTGTTTGGTCCAAAATTTTGGATAATGATATTCTTCTATAGCAGTTGAACTTGGCGCTAATTCAGCCAGTTCAACCAACTCAAACCCCAAATCAATCCCCGGCTGCACATAAGCGGCCAGCGGCCGAAAAAAAATTACGGTGGGTTTTTTGAGACCTAGGATTTTAGAACGCTGCGAGCCAACCGGCCCATAAATATCAACGCGAACAAAAGGGTCGCGGCGCAAAATTTTTTCTTTCCAAGTTTTAAAAAGACGAGCGGCTGGCCGACTAAAAGCCGGATGCGCCAAAATATTAAAAAATAATCCCGACGATTTTAGTTTGTCAAAAGCGTTCTGGTACAAACCACCGATCTCGGCCACGTCCATGGCGACCATATTGGCCATAACCACATCAAAATTTTTATCCAATATATCAAGCGGCCTAGTAATGTCCGCGCAAAAAAAATCACCCGGAGAATTTTTACTCTTGGCCTCGTCTAGCAATTCTTGACAAAAATCAACTCCCGTATATTGCCAATCGCCAGACGAAATTAACAAACGGGACAAATAACCTTCGCCGCAACCCAAATCTAAAATCTTTCTGCCGGAAACTTTTCCCAACCGAGACAAAATAAAAGGATTAATGGTGGAGAGTCGTAAAAAATCTCCGGTCTCGCCCAGCTCTTGGCTGTATTCCTTGGCCGCTTGTCGCCAGTCCTCAAGCATAATTTTTATTTGTTTTTAAGCTAATCGCTAAAATCAGCCACCAGAGCATCACTCCGGTATATTGCGTCCAAAAATAATGATCAAATAAAGACAGAACAATCAAAGCAAAAATTAAAACCAAACCGATATTTTGACGCTGATATAAAAAAAATATAATGGCTGATAAATGGATAAGAAAAAACAACAGACCAATAATCCCCGCCTCCACCCAAATCAGCAAAAAAAGATTATGAACCGGCTGATATTCATAAATTGGCAAATCGGGATTATTCTTTTGCCAAACCAAGCCATAACTTCCCAAACCAGCACCACCAAGCCAATGCTGACTAATAATTTTTTGGCTCTCGGCCAGCGCGCCTATTCTCTGGTTGATAGATTTGGCTTCCAGACGGTGATTAAGACTGACTCTGGTGCTAACTAGCGGCCAGAAGATAACCGAAAGAATAATTATCACTACCACAGCCGACATTAGTGCTCCAACAAAAAACTTCATTTTTTTTCTGAAGTCGTTCGGGTTAAAATTTAAAAATAAAAAAATTAATAAAACCGCAGCCGCGGCTAGCCAAGCGGTTCGGGAAAAAGTGAAAAACATCCCGGCGGAAATTATGGTTAGCGCCAGCGACGGCCAAAATATTTTTTTGTCCTTTTGCCAGCTGTCCCAAGCCAGCAAAACCGCCGCGGCCAAAGTCAACGCCAAAAAACCGCCCAAAAAATTAGGGTGGGCCAAGCTGCCATAAGCCCGCAGCCAGCGACTATCGCCGACGCCAACCACGGCCGCGCCCAAGTCGCCAGGCCAATGACCAGCCATGCCCAGCCATTTATTCGCCACTATGGCTTGGGAAAAAAATTGCGCCATGGCTAAAATAGCTTGGACAACTCCAGCGGCAGTCAGGGACCAATAAGTTTTTTTGGGGCTTAAATCATTACTTAAAACCAAACCGAACAAGACCGCGGCTTCCAATAGTTTAAACCAAAAATAAAACGCCAGCGATTTGTCCGGCGACCAAAAAATTGATAAGCCGGAAAAAATCAAAAACAGCCATAAGCCAACGACAATAGCTAATTTATTTTTCTGTAAAAAATAAATTTTAAAATTGGAAATTAAAAAATTTTTTTCTTTAACTATCGCGGCCAGCCAAAATAAAATTAAAACCCAAAATAAAATTTCCGTGGCGTAAAGCAGCATCGTGCCATATTGCCACTTATCGCCGCCAATAATTTTTTCGCCGAAAATCCAAGCCGCTTGCCACGGCAACAAAAAAACAAATAAATACCATAACGACTCTAATATTTTTTTTAACTTAGTCGGCATGATGAAAAAAGTTATGGAATTTTTCGGTGAAAAGCCGATTAAGCTCCGGCGCCCGATCGTGGTCGTGCAGTTTTATCATCTGGCTGCTGATAATCACCCGCTGGTCTTGATTTTGGATGGCCCGGTAGCGCCGGGGCAGAATCGCCAACTGCAACTGCTGATATTTTTCTTCGCTGATAATGGCGACCACCTTGGTAAAAATATTTTTAAAAAACTGGCGGTTGGGTTTTAATGGCGGCATTTGATTATAAGTTATCGGTTGCCAGTTGGGCATAATTTTTTGAAGCCAATTATTGGACTGAAAAAAGGCGCTGATAACCCCTTCCTCACCAAACAAAAAAGTGAAGCTGGCCGGACCAAAATAATTATAAAAATAATCATCCCAACCGGCTTGGGCCGCGACTAAATTCAGACCGGCTTCGCTCACTAAATAACTCACACAAATTTTATCAGCCACACCGCCTTCGCCCGGCCGCAAACGGAAAATTTTTAAAAATGAATTGATAAAAAATCTGGCCGACCAAAGTCGGCCAGAGGAGGTGATGACAAACAAATCAATGTCGCTGGCCCGGCGGCAATTATAAAAAGCTAGCGAGCTATACACCGCGAGAGCGCGCACCCAAGGAAAATACTTTAAAAGCATAACTATCCTTTGAGCTCGTTGAAACTTTTTGACTGCCAAAGAATAACGGCTTAATCTCTGTGAGACGAGGTCTGTTGGCGCTGGCAAAAAATAAAAACCATCTTTTTGTTCAATAATACCGGCCACTGATAAAACTGACAAAACGGCCAATATTTCCGAAAAATTAGCCCGACAAGTCAAAAATTTTTGTAATTCTAAAAGCGTCAGCGGATATTCCAGGACGGCAAAATGACAAAGAGTTTTAAGAATGGCTGTTTTTAACTCTTGATTCATAATTTTGGTTCACGACTGCTGTTAATAATTTAGCACAAAAAAAACATTTTGGCATTATTTTTTACTTGACAGAATTTATTGACAAAAAGGAGCGATAAATCTTATAATTAAAACCAGAAAATCACTAGAAACAAAATTATTAGTTTAGAATTGAAAAAAATTCTAACAAAATCTCTCGGCTTGATAATCTTCATCTTGGAACTACTGGGCCGGGGGCTCGGCCGGCTTTTTACCATCCTAAAAGGCCCTTTTTTATTAGCGGCCGACTCGGCTTTAAAAATAATTGTCCTGCCGATTTTTGACCGGTATTTGTGGCTAAAAAATAAATTCAAAAAAAAATCCGACTACACCGGCGGCAAAATAATTTTAACTTTCACCAATCGCCATGTCATTAGGATAATCATCGTTTTAATGGCGGCGGGCATTGCCACTTCCAATATCTTGGCTTATGAAAACCGTGAAGATTACGGTCGCAACGCCTTGATTAACAATTTGGTTGATCTAGGCAACGCCGATACCCTAGAAGAAGACACCAGCGTTAATGCCGGCGAAGTGCAGGTGTATAGTTATCTGGAAAAGTCGGCGCAGATAGAGAGTGGCGCCTTTACCGCCAATCAAGAACGCGAAGAAGAAATATACCAGCAACAACTGGAAGCCGCGATTAATACTCAAGGCGAACTAACACTATTTAAACCAGAGTTGGCCAGTACTGAAGCCGCCAAAATCACCCGTACCTCAATCCAAAAATATAAAGTGGCCAGTGGCGATTCGCTGGGTAGCATTGCCACCAAATTTAATTTAAACGTCAATACGCTTTTATGGGCCAATAAGCTGACTGCCAGAACTCTTATTAAGCCCGGCCAAGAATTGATGATTCCGCCCACCAACGGTGTGATTCATCTGGTGAAACGGGGCGACACTTTGGCTAAAATTGCCAAGGCCTATAGCGCCAGCACCGAAGAGATAAAAGAATTCAATAATATTAATAGCGACAAATATCTGGTAGTGGGCGAGACGATTATGGTGCCGGGTGGCAGAATTATTTATACTCCCGCGCCCCGGGTGGCTGCGCCGACCAGATACGCAGAAAATATTCCCAATCTGCCGGCGGCGACGGGCGGTAAAATGTACTGGCCCAGCAGCTGCTACCGCATCAGCCAATACTTCCGCAACTGGCGCCATACTGGCGTGGATATTGCCTGCCCCTATGGCACGTCAATCCGCGCGGCCGAGAGCGGCGTAGTGAACCGCGTACAATACGGCCGCACCGGCTATGGCTATAATATCATTATTGCTCACGGCGGCGGCAAACAAACACTTTACGGTCATTTAAGTCGGATTGATGTGGAGCCAGGACAAAGCGTGGAAAAAGGCGAAGTGATCGGCCTGGAAGGTTCCACTGGCCGATCCACCGGCCCACATTTGCATTTTGAGGTGCGCATCAACGGCTCGCGGGTCAATCCTTTGAATTATATTAGATAAAATCACTCTACTTTTGGCCGATACTGCAAGGCCTCGGCCAAGTGTTCGCTTAAAATTATTTCGCTTTCGGCCAAATCCGCAATGGTTCTGGCCAATTTTAATATCCGATGATAAGCGCGAGCCGACAGATGCAGATGTTCCACGGCCTGACGCAACAGTTGCCGGCCGGCGTCGTCGATGGAGCAGTATTTCTGAATTTGCCGCGCGTTCATCTCTGAATTGTCAATAATTTTTTCTTCCCGAAAGCGCTCTATTTGCAAATCGCGCGCTTGTTGCACTCGGTGGCGGATATCCACAGAACTCTCGGCCAGCTGCGCGCTTTCCAATTTTTCTAATTTAACACGCGGCACTTCAATGTGTAGGTCAATCCGGTCTAGCAGTGGGCCGGAGGCCCGTTTTTGATAGCGTAACACTTGCGATGGCTGACAAGTGCACTCACGCTCCGCGTCGGACAAAAAACCGCAAGGACAGGGATTCATGGCCGCCACCAAAATAAATTTAGCGGGAAATTTCAGCGTGCCGGCCGCGCGCGAAACAGACACCACGCCGTCTTCCAGCGGCTGGCGCAAATTTTCCAAAACTATTTTGGGAAACTCCAAAAACTCATCCAGAAACAAAATACCGCGATGGGCCAGAGAAATCTCTCCGGGTTTGGGCCAAGCGCCGCCGCCCACCAGCGCCACGCCCGAAGCCGTGTGGTGCGGTGCCCGAAAGGGACGAACAGTTATCAACGGCTGGTCGCCGGGCAACAAGCCGGCGGCGCTGTAAATTCTAGTCACCTCCAAACTTTCCGGCAGCGCCATTTGCGGCAAAATAGACGGCAGGGCCTTGGCCAACAGCGTCTTGCCAGAGCCCGGCGGACCAGACATTAAAATATTGTGGCTGCCGGCGGCGGCAATCTCTAACGCGCGTTTAGCGTGCTCTTGGCCTTTGATGTGCGCCATCTCAGTTTCAAAAAAATCGGCAGTTGAAAAATCTTTAACGCGCTGATAAGGCGTCAAAATATTTTGGCCCTTAAAATGAGAAACCATCTGCCCTAGATGGTCTAAGGCATAAATGTTAAAACCATCCACCAAGCCGGCTTCGGCCGCGTTGGCCGCCGGCAGAAATAAATTTTTAAAACCGGCTTTGGCCATCATTAAGGCAATAGACAAAATACCGCTCACCGGCCGCAAACCGCCGTCCAAAGACAGCTCGCCGATAAAAACGCTTTGGGAAAAATCAGGCACATTGATCTGACCGGCCTGAATTAAGCAGGCCGCGGCAATTGGCAAATCATAATAGGTGCCAAATTTTTTGAGGTCAGCCGGCGCCAAATTAATAGTGACGTTGCCGCGAGGAAACTCTAAACCGGAATTTTTAACGGCGCTGCGCACACGGCTTTTGCTTTCATCAACAGCTTTATCCGGCAGTCCGACAATAAAAATTCCGATATTGCCATGCGGCGAATTATCGGCTTCCACTTCCACCACTAAACCATCCAAGCCAACCAGCGCGGCCGACAGAACTTTGGCAGACATAAGAATAAATTTTTTAAATCCTAATTTCTAATTACTAAAAAATAAAGATGGTAAGCTAATTTTATCATTTTATAACAACCATTGACAAAAAATATTATTTTTTAGAAACAGAACGGCAAAAAATATCATCAACTAAAATAAAAACCGCGCCCAAACAGATCAGCACATCGGCCAAATTAAAAACGCTGTAATATTTCAGGTCAAAATAATCCACCACCCGACCCAACCACAGACGGTCGAGCAAATTAGAACCAGCCCCGGCGATAATTAAAGATAAGGAAAAAATAACTACGCTTTTATTACCGCCGGCAAAAAATTTTTTGTAACTACCCGCCAAAAACCAAATAAGAATTAAAATTATCGCCAAATAAAAAAGAATGATTAAGTAAAAATTAATCTTAATACCAAAAGCCAGACCAGGATTAAAAGCCAGGCGCAATTTTAGAAAATCGCCTAACAAAAAAATCCCGCCAGCATCAACCGGCGGCAACGCTCTAATAAAAAATTTCAACACCCGATCGGCCACAAATAAAATCAAGACTGCCAGATTCAGACCCAACACCAGCCAAATTTTCTTAAATCTATTGTTCACCTTTGAGAGCTTTTTTGCAATTGACGCAAGTGGTTGATTCGGGACGAATTTTCAAGCGCTCCAAGCCGATTGCCTGACCGCAGTATTTGCATTGGCCATAAGTGCCGTCAGCGACTTTTTGCAGCGCTTTTTCCACGTCAATCAGTTCTCGCTCCAAACCCTTTTCAAAAGACAAATTAGCGGCATAATCGGCCACCTCTACAGCATTGTCTTCGGCTGAATCGCCATAATCGGGAAAATCTGCGTTAAAATTGACTTCCTCGCCTTTGGCGCGGGTGCCGATTTCGTCCAGCTGCCTGACAAGCTCGACCCGACGATTTTCTAATTTAGTTTTTAATTCCTGTAAAATTTGTTGGTCCATAGTTTTGTTAACAAAAACTTCGTCGAAAAACGACGGAGATTTATCAAGGTTTGACTATCAGCCACAGCGGGCCGAAATTATATAAGCTTATTATTAACTGCTGTAACTATAACAAAAAACCCAAAGAAAAAAAAGAGGCGCAAGACATTGCCTCCCTGTGGTTTTTAAAACCGGTTAGTTAGTGGAGAGTTGCTCACGCCTACGGATCCACGGATCTGTTTTGTCTTCCGTCCTGAGAAAAACGCATTAGGACAGCAGGCAAAAAGCATCACCGGGTCGTTATGGAATGTGCGCACCCTCTACCAACTATTGGTTTTCTCTGCAGGCCACTCTCTGTGGGGGTCTACAGACAACCCAAGGAAAACACGCTGCCAGAGCCAGTATAGGGCAGAAAATTGGCATAAATTAGCTAATTTATGACACTTTTCTCTTAAAAAATTAATTTTTTATTATTTTTACTATATAAATCATTATATCATATTTTCTACTGCAAGTCAATAGCTAATATTTTCTTTAATTTAAACAAATTTTTGTAATTCTTAATTTTTATCCACTTATTGTTCAATAAGTAACTATTTATTTATCAACACTTTGTACACAATTAAAAAATTTAACTGATTTTTTGTTTTAAAAAATGTTTAATTTTAGATAAAATTAAACAAAAAACTACTTCAGCCACAACTCGCCATTTTTAACTTCCAAATAATTAAAAACAGCCAGCCAACGCCAAAAATCAACTGCTGGCAAAAAACCGGTCTTAATTTTCAGATAATTACTGTCGGCCGGACTAATGTCTTCCGACAATAAACGCTGGTTATTACTGATAATCAGCTTCTCTTTCGTTAATTTATACCACAAACTAAGCTGATTGTCAGAAGTCGGACAACTTCTGATACCCGCAGAAATATCGGTAAAAGAAAATTGCTCTGGGTCTGGCTTAAGCTCTGTGATTTTAGTGCCATCTGAAAGATAGACCGATTTTTTTTGCGGCCAATGCCATGCCAAAAGCATTATCAGAAACTGCTCCAATTCGCTTTTTAAATCCTCGGTTAGTGGTTGGTCCAAATCAAGCGCCAGCCGCCAATCGTAATCAACAATTGGCCAATCAGTTTGCCGGCCGTTAACACTGGCGACCAAAAGCCAAGGGCGGGAAAAAAACAAATTTTTCAAATTATCGGACAATTGGTAACTTTTTTGCCAACCGGCCAGCTGTTTCTGCCACCATATTAAGTCGTCAGGAGAAAGTTGCCGCCATTTTTCCTGCCAAGCAAAAAAAATTCGGCTAAAATTATCAACAGCGACAAAAATATCATAAGGCCGGGCCGATAAGATCAGCGACTTTTGATTTTTGGCGGTTTTATCCTCCCAGTGGCCAGCCAGCTTCAAGCCCTCGCGGCGGCTGACAAAACTAAAAAACAGATCGCCGCCTGACGGCCGATTAAAACCGGACAAAATTTTTAAAGCCAAATCGCTACTGGTAAAATTTCGACTTAAATAGATGTTGAGCGAGCTAAAAAAAGAAAAATTTCCCGACAATCGGCGATGCAGATCTTGATTGAAATAAAAATCGCGCCAACCTACCGCCGGGCCGAGCAAAATCCGTTCGCGGTCCAAAAAAATAAAAGGCAAATTTTTTTCTTTTAAAATTTTTTTAACCTGATCGGGACTATTAAGTCGCAGTAACACATAAAAATCCTGTCCCAATCCGGCTGGCCTAACAACTAAGGCGGCCTCGCGCCTAATGGCACTAATAGGAACATCAGCCAGAGCGAAGTCAGCCAAAATATTCTGCAATAAAATTTCCAACCGCGCCGACTGTTTTATTTTGGGCAAGCTAAAATGAATGTAAGCCACGCTGTCGCTGGGCGCATAGACCGCCAAGGTGTCGGCAAAATATTGATTCCAAACAGAAAAACTAAAAATCAACAACAAAACAACTCCCGCCGTCAGGACGGCGGCCAGCCGGACACGGACAGGAAGTTGTTGGTAGGATTTTAACCAATCCATTAAATTATGGCGGGTTTGAAAAAATAAAGAGAACTAGCGGCGAAAACCAAATTTTCGTTTAAAACCGCCAGGGCCGTTGCGGCGAGAATCGCGTGGGCCATTATTGCCTCGGAAGTTTTGACGTAAGTCATTTTTAGGGTCATAGCCGGGCACGGCCTGCTTGACCGACAGATTGATGCGATTTTGACTGTCAATTTCTATAACTTTAACCGTCAATTGCTGGCCGACCTTGGCTACATCGGTGATTTTATCAACACGTTCCAGAGAAAATTCCGAAATATGCACCAGACCCTCTTTGCCGGGCAAAATTTCCACGAATGCGCCAAAATCCATCAGTCGCGTAACCTTGCCGGTGTAAACTTCTCCGACCTGCACTTCTTTGACGATGTTTTGCACCCACTCAATAGCGCGGGCCACACAAGCCGAATCAGTGCCGGTAACCGAAACCAAACCGTCGTCTTCAATGTCAATTTGCACATCGCAAGCATCAATGATTTCGTTGATAATTTTACCGCCCGGCCCAATAACTTCGCCGATTTTTTCAGGATCAATCATAATGTTGACGATGCGCGGGGCATAGGGTGAAAGGTCGGCGCGCGGCGCGGCCAAAGTGGCGGACAGGTGTTCTAAAATCTTCACGCGGGCAACTTTGGCTTGAGCCAGCGTCTGTTGGCAAACCTCCAAACTTAAACCGCTGGTCTTGGTATCCATTTGAATAGCGGTAATACCATCTATGGTGCCGGTAATTTTAAAATCCATACCGCCTTCGCCATCTTCAAAATCTTGCAAGTCGGTCAAAATTTTATAGCGGTCGCCGGTGGAGGCCAAGCCCATAGCAATGCCAGCCACCGGTTTTTTTATCGGCACGCCAGCATCCATCAAAGATAAAGTAGAGCCGCAAGTAGAAGCCATGGAAGAAGAGCCGTTAGAACCCATCACCTCGGAAACGACCACGATGGTGTAAGGAAACTCTTCTTTGGTCGGCAAAACTGGCAATAAGGCCTTCTCGGCTAAAGCGCCATGGCCGATTTCACGGCGGCCGGCGCTTTTGAAAGCGCCGGTTTCGCCAAAAGAATAAGGCGGGCAATTGTAAAAATGCATGTAACGTTTTTTGGTGTCGTCCTCGGTCATTTCGTCCAAAATCTGCACATCGCCGGGCGCGCCCAAGGTAACTACGGATAAGACCTGGGTCTCGCCGCGACTAAATAAAGCGCTACCGTGCGTGCGCGGCAATAATCCTACTTCGGAAGCCAAAGGACGCACGTCGGTAAGCTGACGGCCGTCAATGCGTAATTCTCTTTCTAAAATCGCTCGGCTAACTTCGGCTTCCAAATAACTCTCAAACTTGCCTTTTACATAATCTGTTATTTCCTGATGCTGCCCCTGCTTGGCCAATTCAGCCATAAACATTTCCAATAGTTCTTTGGCGATTTCTTTACGCTCGCGTTTGGTGCCGCGCGGTTGATTAAACAAATATTTATCTAATTGCGGCGCAAAAAACTTTTTGGCCGCGGTAAAAACGGCTTCTTTCTGCGCCAAAGAAACTTCGCCTGACGGCTGGCTGGCTTCCAACAGTTTTTGCGTGTCTTGCTTAGCCAAGCCGACTTCGCTTCTGATGTCTTCGATAAATTTGATCAGCGACTGGGCTTGTTCCAGACCAAAAGAAAAAGCGGCCAATACTTCTGCTTCGGTGGCTTCTTTGGCGTCAGCATCCACCATTAAAACCTTGCCGCCAGCGGCGGAAAAAATCAAATTCAAATCCGACTGTTCCAGCTGCTTGATGGTGGGATTAAAAATCCATTCGCCAGCCAGGCGACCGACGCTAATGCCAGCCAAAGGACCTTGCCAAGGAATATCGGAAAGATGCAAAGCAATGGCCGCGGCCGTGATAGCTACCACTTCAAAAGAATTTTCATTGTCATAGGAAAGAGCCGTGACCACCACCTGCACCTCTTGGCGTAAATCCTGATTAAACAACGGTCTGATGCCGCGGTCAATCATCCGAGCGCTTAAAGTGGCGGTGTCGGTCGGTCGGCCGTCGGTTTTGACGAAACGCGAACCCTTAATTTTGCCGGCGGCGTACATTTTTTCTCGCACTTCCACTTGCAAAGGAAAGAAATCAATGCCTTCTCTAATCTCTTTGGCCATAACCGCGGTGGCTAGAACCAAAGTGTCGCCATAGCGCACCAGACAAGAAGCGTTGGTCTGCCGGGCCAACTTGCCCACTTCCACACTAAACTCTCGCCCAGCCAAATTAGTGGTGAATTTTTTTGAAGGAAACATGTGTTTTGCCTTTCTAACAAAGGAATCAGCTTAAGGCGTTTATTTGAAGATAACTGAAGTTTTGACTGGCCATAACTCCAATTACTTTCAAATAATAAACCCTCGACTTCTTCCTGTTTGATTTATTAATTATCTAAAACCAGAAAAAGAGGAAGAATGTTCTCCCTCTTTCTGGGGTATTACTCGGTGACAGCTTCTTCGCTGGTTTCTTCGGCCACGGCGTTTAACTCTTCAGCTAAACTTTTGGCGTCTTGAATTTTTTTAATTACCTTGAGCTTTAACTTTTTTATCAACTCTTCAAAGCTGGCGGTGTTTTCCCGTTCCAAATATTTCAAGAGCTTGCGGCGTTCGGCCACTTTGCGCAACAAGCCGCGGCGGGAGGAAAAATCTTTTTTATGTAACTTTAAATGCTCGGTTAAATTTTTAATTTCTTCAGTCAGCAACGCGATTTGCACTTCGGCAGAACCAGTGTCGTTTTCGTGAGTGGCAAATTTTTTGATAATTTGCGCTTTCTTTTTTTTATCGATCATATGCTCCTTGTCGCGATGGTCCGAGTTTTCAGCTCACTGCTTAGCCAACTAAATGCCGGGATGAAAACCAAGAAAATCGCCTTAATTATTATGGCTCCATCTTATTACAACTGGGCCAATTTGTCAATAGCAAAAAAGAAAGGCGGCCAAACCGAGAGAGCTTGGCCGCGAACGCTAATTAAAGGTGTCACCGCCGCAATTGGGACAGTGGCTGGCTTGGGGCCAGTCAGGGTCGACATAACCGCAACCCGAGCAAGCGCCGCGCTGGTGAGGCGGGTTAAGTGACGAAGTTGTGGCCAGTGAAAAGACACCGCGATTCTGCCGGGACTCGTGGCGAGTTGGCCGGGGCAGAAACAATCTGGTCTGACCGCCACTTAAACTTTCTTCCATGAAGCCCCTGCGCTTGAGCTTGAAGACCATGCCTGAAACAGAGCGGCAAC
>Ga0233422_10000876_pt1 | contig 14229 bp, 9 predicted proteins | sample Watercolumn_Mata_2_FD_182724 | JGI IMG/M metagenome (GOLD analysis project Ga0233422, IMG submission 182724) | Freshwater microbial communities from Lake Matano, South Sulawesi, Indonesia - Watercolumn_Matano_2014_110_MG | ecosystem: Environmental > Aquatic > Freshwater > Lake | place...
CGGCAAGTCGTTTGACGCGATCATTCTCGATCCACCCAAGTTCGTGTTCGCGCAATCGCAATTGCAGTCGGGGTTGCGCGGTTACAAAGATATCAACCTGCTTGCGCTCAAATTACTGAGGCGCGGCGGCATGCTTGTCACGTTCTCGTGTTCGGGGCAGGTCAGTGCGGAGTTATTCCAAAAGGTTGTTTTTCAAGCCGCGACCGACGCGCAGCGCGACGCACAAATTGTCGCGAAACTTTCCCAGGCGCCCGATCACCCGATTCTCTTATCGTTCCCCGAATCGGAATACCTCAAAGGGTTGGTGTGCCGCGTCTGGTGAGGAGGGGAGCGAGGTGACAAGGTGACCGAGTGACAGGGTGACGAGGCGATTGTCGCCTTGTCACCTGGGCTTTTGTCTTCTGATTCTCCACCGCGCCACCAGCACGGCAATCCCCACCAGTTCGATCAAGCCAATAATCAACGCGAGGCGCTCGGGTCGCCAGGCGGACGACGACGAGGCAAGCGTTTTCGTCGCGCATGGCTCAACGCGGCTTTCTTCCGCGCCAGAACGATACGTTGCCCGTCCGTTCGCGAGTGCTGATTGCCAACCGCGTTGCGCGTATTTCAGCAGCGCGCGTTTGAGTTGCGCTTCGTCGTCCGTTGCGGCGGCAGCCTCCAGCGGTTTCAGGGATTGCGCAAGCGGAGCGAGTTGCGCGGCGAAGGCGCGGCACGCCGGAGAAAGGTCAACGCCTTCGCGATAACGCGACTCGTGGGTGAGCCATTCGTCTGCTTCGTCCCAATCAATATCCGTCGGCGAAAGCACGGCGCGCGCAAGCGCCCACTCGGCGCGATCGGGCAATGTCTTGGCAAGCCCGCGCATTTGGTCGCGCAGTTGGAGCGGCGTCTGAAGCGGCAGCGTCAGCATGAGCAGGACATTCGAGCCATCGCTGACGATGTTCGCGTCTGCGCCTGCCGCGCGCCAAGAAGAAATGACGCCGCTCAAGGCATTCTGGGTTTCGTCTACCAAAAGCGGCGCAAGTGTGAACGCCATAGTTCGCGTCTGCCCGGCGGTTGTAACCTGGGCGCGCGTGACGTAGAACAAAGGGGGCGTGAACGTCGCCATAAATCTGTCGCCGAGCGCGGCGCGCGCTTTGGTCAGCGCCGCGCTCGTATCGTTTTGATCGAGCAGCAGGTTTGCCCACGCGAGGTGGAGCGTGCGGCGCTGCGCGGTCAATCGCTCCGGCGTGAAGAGCGGTCCTGCGCCGCCCGGAGCAAGCGCGTTCGCCTTGTCGTAGTACGCAGTTGCGTCGGCGTACGAGTTGCGCGCCTGCGCGTCGAGTCCGAGGTAAAAATAGTCCTCGGCGATCTGCTTGCGCGCGCTCGCGTCGCTCTGTAACATCTCCCACTGTGCGATGGCGAGTTGGACGTACGCCGTGTTGCGGGGACCGGTTGCTGCGCCGGCGCGCGCTTCGTAGAGCGCGGCGAGGGCTTGCCGCGCCGCGCGATTGTTCGGATCGAGGCGGACGGCAACTTCGAGTTCGGCGGCGGCTTGCCCATAGAAACTGTCGCGGCGCGGTGAGTCGCTCTGCGCGAGTTGACGGAGGAGATTGCCGAGCGCGAGCCGCGCGTTCGCGTTGTTCGAATTCTGCTGCGCGTCGCGGCGCTTGGTCAACAGCTCGTTCCAGAGCGACATCCGCAGGAAAGTCAGCGTCGGGCTCGCCGCAGGTTCTTTGCTGGCGAACAGCCAGGTCAGACTTTGCCCGTCGAATTGCGGGTTCGGCGGATCGTACGCGACGATCTGTTCGAGTGCGGTCAAGCCGGGAAAGTTCAGCGTGAGCCGCGCGCTGCCGATGCTCCCTTTCCAATTGAGCGCCGGGAAGAGGCCGTAGGTGAAACGCGGCATGGTGCCATCACCCAGAGCTTGCTGAAAATCGTACCGGACGATCTTTTTTTCATCTGCGGCAATCGTCAACGTAAAGGTGTACCAATCTACGGTCCGCGTTGTATTGCCGATTTTCAAATCCGCGCGGCCGGGGTTGAGCGTCCTGACTTTGATGCCATCCACGCTGACGCTGAACGGATCAAAGCGCGCGGGATCGAACGCGTAAGGATCGCCTGCCCACGTTGGAAAGCCAACCGCGACCTGCAAATCGGTGAGCCGATCAGTATTGTGGAGTTTGAAGGTCGAGTTGCCGCTAATAATCGTGTGTCCCTGAATCTCGCTAATATCCGCATCGAGCGTGAGCGCGGTGAGTTCGATGGGAGTATCGCGCGCGAGAGGCGCGAGTGCAACGGGGACGATGATGGGTGTGGGTGATTGGGCACGCGCCGCCGGTGTCAGAAAGAGGACGAGCGCCAGAAAGAGAGCAACGACGCCGCCAAGTAGAACGCGAGGATAGAAGCGGTCAAGTTTCATCAATCGGTGGGGGCATTCCGTCCTTACAGGATGCTGCGCGATGCGAAGATGTATCGTGAACCGGGGCGCAAGAACGCATCGCAAGGTTAGGTGTTCAGCTGAGCCAGCGCGTCGAATGTCGTGACGGGTCATCCGTGGGGAGGACCAGCGTCACCAGCGTCCCTTTGCCTAGCTTGGAATTGATTGCCAGCGTCGCATTGGCAATCTCGGCGCGTTCTTTCATGTTCAGCAAGCCGAGATTGCCGCGTTGGGCGTACGATTCTTCGACATCCGTGAGATCGAACCCGCGTCCATCGTCGCGCACAGACAGGGTTAGTTTGTTCTCCTGTGTCTGTGCAGAGATCCAGACGTTTTTCGCCTGGGCGTGTTTCTTGGCATTGCCGACAGCTTCCTGGATGATCGAAAAGAGCGCCGCTTCGACCTTGGAGGGGAGGCGCATCGTCAATGCGTCAACATCCAGGTGCACTTGCATACCATCGCTTTCCCGCTGCCGTTCGACGTAGATTTCTAGCGCGGTGCGCAGCCCCTGGGTTTCCAGCGCGACCGGGCGCAAGTCGAACAGCATATTTCGGACTTGATGGAGGGCTTGGGTGGAAAGGCGTTCGAGTTCGGCGAGTTCGGTCTCGATGCGGTCGGGCTGGCGCACGATCACCTGCCGCAGGAATTTCAAACCCATGATGATCGCCGATAAGAGTTGTGAGGGTCCATCGTGGAGTTCGCGCGCCAGTTCACGGCGCACTTGCTCCTCGACGGCAAGCAGACGGTCGCGTTCGGCAACCACTTGTTGATACAGGCGCGCGTTCTCGATCACGACGGCGACTTGCGCGCCGAATGCCAATAACAGATCCTGATCTTGCTCGTCGAATTGCTCCCCTGATGTCTTGTTGATGATCTCGATCACGCCGATCGGTTTATTCTTATGCATCAGCGGCGCGGCGACCATCGCAGCAGTGTGAAAACGGAGTGCTTCGTCAATCCGATTGAGATGACGCGGGTCCATACTGGTGTCGTGGACGATCACCGGCTGCCCGCGGGAGAACACCCAGCCGGCGATTCCTTCATCGCTGCGGATGCGTTTTTGCCGCAGCGCCTTGCCGCCGCCGCCCTGCACCACCTGAAAGACCAATTCCTTCGTTACGTCGTCGTACAGGAGGAGTGAGCCGGCGGTGGCTTTCATCACGTCCACGGCGCTGGACAGGATGAGCGCAAGCAGACGATTGAGCTGCAGTTCGGAAGAAAAAACCAGGGCGACTTGTTGCAACGCCTCGAGCGCGGCGATGCGTTGTTCCAGGTGGGCGACTTGGGATGGTGTTTCTTCAGTTGAATCGGATTGCGAGGGCAGGGCTTGAGTCATCAGACGAATGCTCGGATAGAGGGAAGGGCAGACCAGGGCTAGTCGCTCCGGATCATGCTCTTAGCCGCTTGCGCGGGTTGGGTGCGAGTCGTTGGCGGATCGCAGGAATCTGGCTGCGTGCCGCTTCTTCGCCTCGCTTGATAATTTCGTTCACCTTGTCGTACTCCAACGTTCCGTAGCGGGCGATATCCGGCTGAATCAAGATATCCACCGGGCCCATCCGCGATTTGATGATCTCGCTCTCCATGATTTCCATCGCGCCGCTGAGAATTCCAATCACGTTGGGCAGTTTCCCCTCGCGCTTGAGTTCGCGGCGATGGAGGCGGTCCTCCAAACTGGGGATCACGTTACTTGCCAGAATGATGCTGATGCCCTTGTCTGCCAGCAGTTGGGTTGGCACGGGATTGACCGAACCGCCGTCGATCAGATAGCGCCCCGCGACCTGCGCGGGTTCAAACACGCCGATCACACTCATGCTGGCGCGCGCTGCGTCTGCGACGGGACCGCGATCAAATACGATTTCCTCGCCCGAGATCAGGTCCGTGGCAATAATATACAATGGGATATTCAATTGGTCAAATGTCTTGTCCATTACCCACCGGCGCAGATATTTCGAGACCCCATCGCCTTTGATCAAGCCCGTGCGCGGCGGCAGCCGAAAGTCCCAGTAGCGAAAGCCGCTGACAAAGTTATATTGCTTCTGGACATACACGGCGAACTCGGTCATTTCTTTGATTGTTCTGCCCGCGGCGTACATTGCGCCGAACACCGCGCCTGCGCTCGTCCCCGCCAGCATGTCAATCGGGATACCTTCCTCTTCCAGTACTTTGAGCACGCCGATGTGTGCCATCCCGCGCGCATTTCCCGACGAAAGCGCCAAGCCAATCAACCGCTGCGAGATGCGCCGCGCCAGGCGCTGAATCGCCTTGGATTCTGCGTCGACGCGCCAATAACCTTTTGGCGCCACGGTCTTTAGCCAGCCCGGTTCTCTGCCGCCGACTTGCACCGTCACGTCCGCGAGTTCGATCGCTTTGAGTGTCAATGGCGTCTCATACGGCGCGACGGCGAGCAACACCCAATAGTACTGTTCCACTAGTTGGCTGAGCCGATCGGCGAGCATCTCGGGTTCCAGGATGTCGCCGCCGCGCACAAGCGCCACATTGGCTTGCCGCAGCGAGGTAGGATCGAGACTGATATTCGCCAAGCCGCCCAGGTCGAGAACGCAAACTGTTTCGCCGGTGACCTGGGCGAGATTGCGGGCGAGCGTCGGAGTTGCCGCGCCCAGCGCTGCCACGATATTAAACTCTTCACGCAAGAAGGGCGAGAGATTCGATCGCGTCAGCCGCCGTCCCAGTTCTTGCGACATCATCAACGCGATCTGGGGGTGGATCTCCAACAATTCGTCAAAATCGTTCTTGCGGAGTACTAACAGGTCGGCGTCAATCACGACGCGGGCGGTGGCGGACCGGCGCTCACCCAGTAAGAGCGCCATCTCACCGAAAAAGTTGCCGGGACCCAGATAGCCAAAGATCTTTTCCTGAACGCCGCGCTCGGCGACGACTTTGACCTGCCCGGTTTCGATGACGTACATGCAATCACCTGGCTCGTCTTCCAGGAAGACCGCCGAGCCCTTGTGATAATGCTCGCGTTGCAGACGCCGCGAGATCGCTTCCAGGACACTGTCGTCCAGTCCCCCGAAAAAGGGAATATTGCGTAGACTGTGGTGTTTCATAGACTAGCCATGCATCCTCGCGCGGGTGGTCTGTGACTCCGCGCCGTTCAGGAGCAACCGGTCAAGATTGCAGTCGCTCCAGTTCCGCGTGCACGCGCGCGCGTTCCGCTTCTGCGCCAAGTTGCGCAAAGACGCCCAAGACCTGTTCGAGGGTCGCCCGCGCTTGGGCGCGTTCTCCATTGTCGCGTTGGAGCAACGCGAGTTGATAGTGGGTCTTGGCGAGCTCGAAGCGGTTTTGGGACGCGCTCAGCACGGCGAGGCTGCGCTGGAGGTGCTCTTGCGCTGTCGCACGCGCATTTTGCTGATGCGCGATCTTGGCAAGAGTGCGCAGGGCGTTGCCCTCGTAGAGCCGTCTGCCCATTTCGGACGCGATCGCGACGGATTGTTCCGCGGAGGTCTGCGCGGCGTCCAATTTCCCCAGCCCCAGGTACGCTTCGCCAAGCAGCCACTGTGTTTCCGCGAGTCGTTCCTTCGAGCCCATCGCGGTGGCAAGGTCGAGGCCGCGCGTTAGATAGGTCACTGCCGTCGCGCACTCATTTTGCAGAATGCGGATGTGCGCCAGGTTGATCAAAGCTAGGCAGATGAGACTGCTGTGTTTTATTTTCTCCGCGATCTGCAATGCCTGTTCGCCGGACGCGATGGCGCGGGCGTAATCTCCTTTCTCCCGATAGAGCTCGCAAAGGTTGCTTTTGAGCCGCGCGATGCCCTCAATATCGCCTATTTTTCGTTTGATGTCAAGTGAACGTTCCAGATGTTCGCGGGCGCGCCTCCATTCTCCCTGCTCCCATTCCATCACGCTCATGGTTGTCAGCGATAAACTGACCCCCTGCAGGTCGCCGATTCGTTCGCGCAGCCGCAGTCCTTTCTCCGCATACGCGCTCGCTTGTTCCCATTCGCCCTTGCGCTTGAACAGCGCGACCAGGCGGTTATACACGGAAGCGATCTCGTTGTAGTATTCCGTCCCCTCGACGATCTGCAGTGTGCGCATTGCCCATTCAAATGCCTGATCGAATTCGCCGAGGCGATAGCGCACCCAGCCAACGTCGTTGAATATGCGGATGCGCTCCACCGATCGGGGCTCTGGGTCAGGTTCAATCTCTTTCAATGCATTTTCCAGCCACCGCAGGGCTTCGGCGTAATCGCCGCGCCGTTCGCACACGCGGCCAATCGAACGCATGATCTCCGCGCGCATGCGCGCGGTTTCGACCGATTTGCCAGCCGCGCGTACTATTTCGAGTGCGATGAGGTACGAGGTGGTCGCGTTCGCGTAATCCCCAGAGAAGGTTTGCACCGACCCCAAGCCGGTATAGGTATCAATCTGTTGCTGTGTGGTTGGGTGGGTCTTGGTCAAAAATCCGGCTGCGCGCTGATAGTGCTGCAATGCCAGCGCGTTCGCAAAGCGATCGGCGGCGTGTTTACCCGCGCGAATGGCAGAGGGTAGTGCACGATCCAGGTCTTGGCTCTCGGCGTAATGAAACGCAAGTTCTTCGAGATGATCGTCCAGACGGTCACGGAACAGCGATTCGATGCTCGCGGCGATCTTGTGGTGGAGGTGTTCACGCCGGCGCAGGAGCAAACTGTGGTACACCGTTTCCTGGATCAAAACATGGTTGAACCGATAATGCGTATCGCCGTTTTGCGAAACGCAGGTAAGGAGTTGGCGTTCTTCCAACTCTTGCACGTCACTCCGCAGATCGCGTGTCCCTTCGGCGACCTTTTCCAGCAGGCGGTACGCCAAGTCGCGCCCGATGACCGAGGCGCATTGAAGCGTTTGGCGCGCTTCCTCGCTCAAATGATCAACACGCGTCATAATCAGTCCCTGCAATGTCGTCGGCACTTGAAGATTTTCGATGTCGGCGTCGGGAGTCATTTCCCAATGTTGCGCGCCGCGCCGGATGACGCCGCGGTCAATCAACATGCGAATGATTTCTTCGAGATAGAACGGATTACCTTCGGCGCGTTCCGGGATCAGCCGGCGCAGCGTCTCCGGCAATGCGTGAATCGTCAACAGGAGATCAACCAGCGCGACGCTGTCCGCCGGCGAAAGCGGAGAAAGCGAAATATGCGCAAAGTGCGAAGCGTACATTTCACTGCCGAGTTCCTGCAATTTGGACGCCGCCGCGCCCTCCGCCGGACGCGAATTGCAGTAAATCAATAGGGGCGAGTTTTCGACACTGCTCAACAGAAATATCAGCAAATCGAGTGAGATGCTGTCGAGCCAATGCGCGTCTTCGAGAATCAACACCAAAGGATTCTCGCGCGCCAGCGCAGTCAGGAGTTCGCGGATCGCGATGAAGGTCTGTTGCTGCAATTGCGGAGGTGTCAGGTGGCGAATGCGGGTCGCCATCTCTTGCCCAGTTACGCGAATCGAAAGTATTTGCTCGAGATACGGGATGACCTGCAGAGATGCATCCGCGGGCACAAGGTTTTGGACTAGCCGTTCGACCTTTTCGCGCGCGATTTCTTCCGGATCATCACCGGTGATTCCAAAGAACGACTTGAGGATTTGCAGAAAGATGCCATAGGCGGGCTGACCGTAGGCAAGGCACGCGCCTTCGAGCAAAGTTACCCGCTTGGCGGCGAGGTAGCCTTTCAGTTCGCTCGTCAGGCGCGATTTGCCGATCCCGGCTTGACCCGTGACCATGATGATGCGCCCGTGCCGCTGAGTCACGAGATTGTCCACCGCTCCGCAGACGCGCTTGAATTCCGCCGCGCGTCCAACCATCGGCGCGCTCAAACCGGGGATGCCGCGCACGCGCCCGGCGACCTGGCGCGGCGCAAGGACTTGGAAGATTTCCACCGGCTCAACGCGATTTTTGACGCGGATCACTCCGAGTTCGCGAAATTCGAAGAGTGGCTGAGTTGCTTCGTACACCGCGCGACTGACGAGAATCGTGCCAGGTTCAGCCACACCCTGCAGGCGCGAGGCGACGTTTACCGTATCGCCGAGCGCGGTGTATTCCATTCGCAAATCGGAACCGATACTGCCGACAACGACGGTGCCGGTGTGCAAGCCGATGCGCACGCGCAGGGCAATACCCAGCCGAGGTTCGAGATCGGCATTGATGCGTCTCAGCGCGTCTTGCATACCGAGCGCGGCGCGGACGGCGCGCGCCGGATCATCTTCGTGCGCGATGGGCGCGCCAAAGAGCGCCATGACGCCGTCGCCCAGGACTTTGTCAATCGTTCCTTCGTGGCGGTAGATCTCGGCGGCGAATGCTTTGAGGGTATTGTCAATAAACTCGAACACCTGTTCAGGATCGAGTTTTTCGGCGATTGCGGTAAATCCGCTGATGTCGGAGAAGAGGACGCTGACCTGGCGACGTTCGCCTTCGATCTGTTTGCCGATGCTGGAGATTTTTTGTGCGAGGGCGTCGGGGATTGGCGCGGCGCTATGGGCGCGTGATTCGGGCGGCGCAACACGCGCGGACGCCATGTCTAGTTTGGTGCCGCAATTTCCACAGAACTTGAAATTCGCGGGATTCTCGAATCGGCAGTGCGGACAGATCTGCGCGAGTGGTGAGGCACACTGACTGCACACATTCACTCCGGGTGGACTATCGCGACCGCACTTGGGACATCGGTTGGTCATACGCCTTGCGCCAGATTATCAGGTTGCTCCGACACGCAGGATTTCTCAGTGAGATTATACTACAGGTTACTTGAAATAGGAAAAGGCAACCCCCGGAGCGAGGGTTGCCTCTTGTGGCGATCCGTCATTTCTGCGCCCAGGGCTACCGGACGAAGAAGACAAAGTTAAGGTTGCCGTGACCATTGTTGCGTTTGGTCTGGGATTGGGCGCCGTAGGAGGCGGTCACCGTTGGTTTGCTGGCTCTATCCCCGTCAACCCACACGCGCATCCAATGACCTTCACCGCGCTCTCTGACCACCGTGATCAACGGTACAGCGGGACCGGGTGTCGTGCAGCCCCCTTGCTGTTGATTCCCGTACCGTGCGTTCTCGGGAACAGTTACTCTGACCGCGGCGGGTTTCGCGGCGACAACGAGCAACCACTTGCCTTCGACGCAGAGTTTCGGATCTTCGTCGTCCATCGAGGCGCCGACGATGGGGAGGGCTACCGCGAAGAGCAATGCGACGAGGGGGAGCACAACCAATAGTTTTTTCATCTTATCCTCTCTTTCTCAAAATGCGAGTTGTGTCCCAAGCCAACCGATCATCACGGGGAAATCAAAAGCCCGTCTCTGTGTCCGCATCGCGGAATAGACGGGCTTGGCAACATCCATTCCACTTCGGCGGCTAGGCAATCATAGCGTCTCACGCTCACGCTTTAGACCCTTAGCTTTGCGTCCCCGTCTTTCAACGGGTTTGCCTTTTTCGGATGGTCTCCGGGTAGCGCTCTTAATTTCCGCTGTTATCGTAGCATAGGTACTCCAGTCTCACAATAGTACAATAGTACCATTGATTAGGGCGTGTCTACTGCGCGTACCCCGGAGGTACGGCGACATTGTGCTTTCTTCCTTCTTGATTCCCCTGGCACTGGTGGGATGGCAGGTTGGCAGGTTGGACAAAAATGCGTGCCGCGCTGGCTGACGACCATTTTCCGGATCGGCGTACCGCATCGCCGGCAGGGACGTTCTTCTTGATCGAACGCGCGCAGACTGTCGGTAAAGCCGCCGCGCATGCCATTGACACGCTTGTACATTACGTCAATGCTCGTCCCGCCGACGGCAATCGCGCGCGCCAAAACCTGACGAATCGCGTGATAGAGGCGTCCGCGTTCGGCGCGCGTCAGCGTTTCGACTTGGCGAAGCGGGTGCAAGCGCGCGTACCAAAGCGATTCATCTGCGTAAATGTTTCCGATGCCAGCGAGAAAAGTTTGGTCGAGGAGAAGGGGTTTCAAGTTGCCGCGGCGTTTCCCGATGCGTGAGTGGAACTCGCGGACGGGAATCTCCAGCGGTTCGGGACCAAGTCTACTGACAATTGGTGCAGGATCGGCGACCAGCCACATCCGTCCGAATTTGCGTGTGTCGCGGAAGCGCAGTTCATCTCCGTTGTCGAGTTGCACACAGACGTGCACGTGCTTGTCGCGCGGGGTGGCGCGCGCGTCGAGGTGAAAGCCGCCGGTCATCCGGAGGTGAACCAGCAGGTACAGAGGGGCGTTCATTTGAATGCCCTTGCGGCGCAAATGAAAGATCAGGAACTTGCCGCGCCGTGTGATCGCGGTGATTGTGTGCCTGCGCATCTGGCGCGTGAATTTGCGTACGCTCGGCGCGGCAATGCTACGTGTCCAGCGGACGGACACGCTGACAATTGTGCGCCCAATCAGGTGCGGACGCAAATCGCGCACGATGGTCTCGACTTCGGGGAGTTCGGGCATCGGGTTGCCCTATCTATCGAGCCAGACCTCGCGCAAGGAGAGCAGCGAGCCGTTCGACGCGGGCGTAAACGCTTTGACATACGATTGCATCACGCGATATTCATAGCCGGAGTATAACCAAATCCAGGGGGCGGCTTCGGTGAGCTTCTTTTGGATCTGGTCGTAGATTGGTTTGCGCTTGTCCGGATCCGTCGTCGTGCGTCCCAGCTCGAAGAGTCTGTCGAGTTCGGGATCGCGGTAGTTGGCGATGCGATTGATATTGCCAGTGCTTTGCCAGTACGGCGCCAGCATCACGTCAGGATCGGGATAGCCGTTGGGCGCGGCGAGGGCGGCGTCGAAATCCGCTTTGTACCAGCGATCGTTGAAAACACCTGGCTCGAGGATTTCCAGATCCGTCTCAACCCCGGCTTTGCGCAATTGGACTTGGATATTTTGTGCTTCCGCCGTGAGAATGGGATCGTCGTTGGGCAACGTTAACCTGAAGCGCAGACCGGCGGCGCGGCCAGCATCGGTCAACAATTGCCGTGCCTTTTCCCAATTCCTTTGGTAACAAAACAGGTCAGACAGGTTCGCGCGGTAGAACGGCGGAGTTGCAGGCCCCGTGAGTTCTCCCTCGCCCAATGCGGCAAGATCCACGATTTCCTGACGGTCGAGCGCGCAGGCAATGGCTTGGCGCACGCGCACATCGCTGAAGGCGCGGCGGCTGGAATTCAACATCAAGGCATGGTAGGAGAGCGCGGGCGCGCGCGCAATCGGCAGCGGATTGATGCCTGCGCCCGCGCGCACGGCGACGCGCAGATCGCTAATCATGCCGAAATCTATGGTCTTGGCGCGCAGCCCCGCCAGGATTGCCATATCGTCGGCGGCGCTCCGAAACTCGACGCCGTCGAGGCGCGGCAAGCCCGGCATCCAATAATCTTGGTTGGCGGCAAGTGTCAGAGTCCGCCCCGGATCCCAACGGGTCAATTTGAACATGCCGGTCCCGCCAGATTCTTTGTTAAACGCGCTGCCGCTCGTTACAAATCGTCTCGAGACGATAGCCGCGTTCGGCTGCGCCATTGCCGCGAGGACCGCCGCGTTCACGCGTTTGAAGCGGATCGTCACCGTGCTCGCGTCAGTCACCTCAACTTTGTCAATCTCGGTGAAGAACGCGCGCATGGGCGCAAGGGTCTTGTCGTCCAGGATTCGCTCGAAGGAGTATTTGACATCGTCCGCCGTGAGTGGGTCCCCGTTGTGGAATCTCACGTTCTTGCGAAGGGAGACGGTGAGTGCCTTGCTATCGTCGGACCACCTCCACGCTTCGGCAAGGTTCGGCGCGATTTTCAGGTCTTTGTCGAATGTGAAGAGCGGTTCGTAAAGCAGCTCAAGCGCCCGCAGCGAGGCGGATGTGCTTTGCTTGTGCGGGTCGAGTCCGGTCACATCATCCGCGCGCGCGATGGTCATCTGGTTGCCGCGCCTGGGCGTCGCGGTCGGCGCAGGCGTCACGGTGATTGGCACGCGCACCTCTACGGGCACGGTTTCTTTGACGATCACCGGAACAGTTTCTCTGACGACGACTGGAGTGGCTGCCGGCGTGGGGGTGCAAGCGATGAGGGTTATCCCGAAAAGTAAACAAACCGTCGTGCGATTCATATTCGCTCCGCGGTGGGAGAATTCACAGTTGAAAAAGACTTCCGAAGTTTGCACAAACTTCGGAAGTCTGGAGGGTCTAGTACTGCCCGCTGCGTCGTTCGCCGCGACCACCGCCCCCACGGCGGCCACCACCTCCGCGCGGACCGCCGCCTCCGGGACCGCGGTCCTCGCGGGGTCGCGCCATGCTCACTTTGAGTGGGCGTCCACCCATGTCGTGATTGTTGAGCATCTGGATTGCTTTTTCGGCATCGGCTTGCGTGGTCATTTCGACAAAGCCGAATCCTTTCGACCGCCCGGTCGCGCGGTCGGTAATCAACGCAACCTCTTTGACTTCACCGGCTTGGGCAAACAAACTGCGCAGGTCTTCTTCGGTGACGTTGTAAGGAAGATTGCCGACGTACAACTTGGATTCCATTCTCTTCTTCTCCTTGGAGTCGGAAAAATGCCCGCACCGGTTGGGGCGATTTGTTCCGTGAAATGGGAATTCTCCGGTTGTTAGTGTAACACGAAATTCCCAGTTCGTCAAACGGGGCAACGAATGAAAATGAATAAACGGATGACGGCAAGGCGGATTAGGGTAACTCCCAGGGACATGGTATAATTGCAGCGAGATGGAACCGACGACGAAAGCAGACCGGTCGGGTTTGCCAAACCCGGCAGGTCAAACCCCGTGTTTTTTCGTCCGCAATGTACCGGTCCACGGTGATTTGATTCTCGCGCCGATGGATGGGTATTCTGATTTGCCGTTTCGTACGCTCTGCGCCGAATTCGGCTCGGCGATGTCGTATACTGAGTTTGTCAGTGTGGATGGGCTGTCCCGACGCGGCGAACTTGACGAGATCACCCGGCGCAAACTCCAATTCGATCCGCGTGAGCATCCCAGGGTCATTCAGATCTACGGGCACGATGAAGAGCATCTCGTCGCCAGCGCGCGCCGCTTGCAGGAAAGGGGGATTGACATCATTGACGTGAATCTGGGTTGCTATGTCCGCAAAATCGCCGAGCGCGGCGCAGGCGCGGGAATGATGCGCGATCCGGGGAAGATTGCGCGGTTGTTTGCACGGCTGGCGCGCGAACTGGTCGTGCCGGTGACGGCAAAGATTCGGCTGGGCTGGGACGAACGGACGCGCAACTACCTGGAGGTCGCCCGCACTTTGGAGGAAAACGGTGCGAGTCTGATCGCCGTGCACGCGCGCACCAAGGCGCAAGGTTACGCCGGCGTCGCGGACTGGAACGCGATCGCAGAAATCAAGCAAGCGGTGAAAATCCCGGTGCTGGGCAACGGCGACGTGAAAACAGTCGCGGATATCGCACGCATCAAGGCGCAAACTGGATGCGACGGTGTGATGATCGGGCGCGCGGCGGTCGGCAACCCCTGGATCTTCGCGCGCCAGGACCGGGATCAGATTGCGCCAGCGGATAAAGTCGCGCTGCTGCGCCGCCATCTCACGCGCCATCTCGAATTCTACGGCACACCCACCGGACTGATTCTCTTCCGCAAGCATGCCTACCGGTACGTGCAAGGCGGACACGGAGCGGCGGCGTTACGCCACGCGTTGATGTTGTGCGATCAAGTGACTGCGTTTGAGCGATTATTGGACGGTTACGTCGCGTCGTCGAAAACGAGCGCAAACTAAAGCAAGTGAAAGAACACCACGTAGCCGACCACCACCGCGATTGCTGCGAGCAGAACCAGGATGAGACTGCCCATCACCAGGCAAGCGCAGTTGTTGCACCCGCGGCTTGACGCTTGCGTTGTGGGAGGAGGCAGGATG
>Ga0233422_10000878_pt1 | contig 14212 bp, 18 predicted proteins | sample Watercolumn_Mata_2_FD_182724 | JGI IMG/M metagenome (GOLD analysis project Ga0233422, IMG submission 182724) | Freshwater microbial communities from Lake Matano, South Sulawesi, Indonesia - Watercolumn_Matano_2014_110_MG | ecosystem: Environmental > Aquatic > Freshwater > Lake | place...
AAACACGCGCACGCGAAACACGTCTGGGTCGAATTGACTCTCGACGATCACGCGAGGGCAGTTTTGCGCGTGCGGGACGATGGCGCGGGCTTTGATCTGGCACAAGCCGCCGCCGCTGCCCGCACCCGTGGCAGCGTCGGCTTGGTTCAAATGCGCGAGCGCGCCGAACGCGCCGGCGGTCATTTCAGCATCGAGACGGCGCCCGGCAAAGGCACCCAGATCCAGGTTGAATTACCGATGCGCAGCAATTAGAGAACAAGCCCGCGCCGGGCAGGGCGTTCCCCCATATGCGTTTGTTGTTCGAGCAAAAGCATCCCGACCAGAAATCCAAAGCGCCGCAATTGTTCGGGCAGGAACTCAATCCCGTCACGTTTGCCATTGCTAAGATGAATATGTTTCTGCACGATTCGCCTTCATCAGCAGAATTGGGGCAAGCCGTTCCTGAGTTGGCAGAGCAGTTCAAATTGCTCACGCATGGGTTTCGCATCATTTCGATCACCGATGTCGTCGGAATGTCGTTTGAAGAATTCGCCGCCGATACCGAAACGCTGGATGCCGTTATCAGGAATCTTACGATTATCGGTAAAGCCGCGCGCAATGTCCCCGTCGAAATCCAGGAATGCTATCGTGATGTGCCGTGGCGCGAAATGCAAGGGATGCGGAATGTTGTCGTCCATGAATATCACGGCGTCAGCGCGTTGATCATCTGGCGTACCGCAACCGCCAATTTGCCGCCGGTTGTAGAAATGCTCAACGCCATTCTGAGACAAGAACCGTGACCCCGCGAGGTTTCTAATGAGCGAACGCTCCGCCGTCCTAAATCCAATGCTCAAGTACGCGCAGGAAATCGGCTGGGAATATGTCGCGCCTGACGAAGCGCTCTGTCTGCGCCGCGGCGAAAGCGGTTTGTATTCCACCTCCATCCTCGAACGCCAACTCTTGATGCTCAACCCTGATGTCGTGGACGATGCGCGCTGCGCCGACATTTCTCGCGTGCGTCGAAAGTTACGCGACGCTCGGCGAGATTTGCGATACGCTGCGGAAAGAGTTTGGCGAGTATCGCGGCGGCATGTTCTAGGCGATGGAGGAAATTCAAGGATGCAAGTCTGTTTTGAGGCAACGCTTGATGAGCTGGTGGATGTCAACGTTCGCAGTCTAGAACATTCGGGGACATGGAACAAACTGCGCAATCGCACAACGATCTTCACTGGTTTTTTTGTTGCACTGTTGGTTTTTGCGATTCTTACAGTGCTAGATTGGCTATTCCGGCGAATACATCGCCGCGCGATTGTTGATCGTGCCATCGAACACTTGCGTGCGGTGCAAGTGCAAATTCGACGGCAGATCAGGTACAAATCGGCTCAAGCCGATTCGCTTCGCGCAACTCGATTCATCGAGTTTACACCTTGTTGAGACGGGCGATTTATCGCTCGGCGGAGTCGTGCAGGAGGCGCAATGTCTGTCTATGAACTATTGAAATCGAAACGCGAGCATATTCTGCGTACTGCCCAGGAACACGGCGCGTCGAACGTTCGCGTGTTTGGCTCAGTCGCGCGTGGTGAAGCGGACGCGCGAAGTGACATTGACCTTCTCGTGGACTTTCAGCCAGGGCGAAGTTTGCTCGACCACGCGGCGTTGTCTTTGGCATTGCGAGAATTGATGGGCGTTCAAGTAGATGTTGTCAGTTCGCGCGGTTTGCGCGAGCGCATCCGCGAGCGTGTGTTGCGAGAGGCAGTGCCATTATGAGGAGTGACCGCGAACGTCTGCTTGACATGCTCGATGCAATCGCGCAAATTCAAAAGTACGCTGTGCGCGGGCGTCAGGTGTTTGACGACGACGAATTGATTCAAACTTGGATTGTACGGCACCTGCAAAACATTGGCGAGGCGGCAAGCAAAATTTCTAGCGCGACGCGTTTGGCGCGTCCAAAAGTCGCTTGGGCAAATATCGTCGCGATGCGAAACATCATCGTTCACGAATATTTCGGGATTGACCGCGACGAAGTCTGGTCAACCGTCGAATTTGATTTGCCTACACTCAAACGCCAAATCGAGGCGATGCTCAAGTGACAAGCGGGCTCCACAGCGTCACAGGCGCGTTCGGCTATTCAGGCAAATATATCGCCGCGCGATTGTTGAGCGAAGGACACCGCCTCCGCACACTCACCCAATCACCGAATCGCCGAAATCCCTTCGGTGGCAAGGTCGAGGCGCATCCGTTCAACTTCGACGCGCCAGAAAAACTGGTCGAGTCGTTGCGCGGCGCGACGGTGCTGTACAACACGTACTGGGTGCGCTTCAACTACCAGACCGCGTTCCAACATTCCGCCGCCGTCGAGAACACGCGCATACTTTTCGACGCAGCAAAGCGCGCGGGCGTCGAGCGCGTCGTACATATCAGCATCACGAACCCGTCCGAGGATTCGCCGCTGGAATATTTCAGCGGCAAAGCGCAACTCGAACGTGCGCTGATCGAATCGGGCATGTCGTACGCGATTCTGCGCCCGACGGTACTTTTCGGCGCGGAAGATATTCTCGTCAACAATATCGCGTGGACGCTCAGGCATCTGCCTGTCTTCGGCGTCTTCGGCGATGGCGCGTATCGTTTGCAACCGATCTTTGTGGACGATCTCGCCGCGCTCGCGGTTACACAAGGGAAATCGCGCGAGAACTGTATCGTCAACGCGATCGGTCCTGAGACGTTCACGTACCGCGAACTCGTGCGGACGATTGGCGACATCATCGGCGCGCGGCGACCGATTGTCGGCGTGCCGCCATTCTTCGGCTACGTCGTCGGTTCGCTCATCAGTCGAATGCAGGGCGACGTGTTCATCACGCGTGAAGAGATCGAGGGCTTGATGCGCGATTTGCTCTACGTCGACGCGCCGCCGGCGGGACAAACGAAACTCACGGACTGGGCGCGTGCGCACGCGGCGACGCTTGGCGTCAAGTACGCGAGCGAGTTAGCGCGGCGGCGGGATCGCTTGACAAATTACGAAAATCTATAGCCACAGAGGACACAGGGAACCTAGAGGAAAAATGACAACCAGATCGCAAGTCGCAGTTCTCCGCACCCAACCCGAAACCGTGTTGCAGGATTATCAGCGCCTGTTCGAACTGGCGGGCGGTGCGCGTGCGCTCGATCCGCGCGCGACGACGATCCTCAAAGACAACATCACGTGGCATTTCCCGATGCCGAGCGCGAACACGACACCCTGGCAGCTCGAAGGCACGATTCTCGCCCTGCGCGGGGCGGGTTTCGGCGATCTCGTCTGTGTGCAAAACCAGACGGTGATCACGAACGCGTTCAAAGGCGAAGACCTCAACCGCTACGTGCCGATCTTTCAGCATTACAACCTTCCCGTGCGGTACAATTTTCGCGCGCAAGATATGATCTGGGTGCCGTATCGCCCGCAAGCCAAGCTGCGCGCGCTCGATCACATCTATCCTGAAGGCATCTACATCCCCGATTATTTCATCGGCAAGAACATTGTGCACCTGCCGACCGTCAAGACCCATATGTACACGACGACGACGGGCGCAATGAAAAACGCGTTCGGCGGTTTGCTCAGCAAGTATCGGCATTACACGCACACCTGGATCCACGAGACGCTGGTAGACCTGCTTGCGATTCAAAAGGAAATCCACCCAGGCGTTTTGGCGATCATGGACGGCACGACGGCGGGCAATGGTCCTGGTCCGCGCCTGATGGAGCCGGTGGTCAAGAACGTCATTCTCGCGTCCGCCGATCAGGTCGCGATTGACGCGGTTGCCGCAAAGTTGATGGGATTCGACCCGTTGGGCATCAAGTACATCCGCCTCGCGCACGATCAGGGTCTCGGGATTGGCAATCCGCGCTCGATCGAATTGGCAGGCGACGACGTCTCGAACGAGAATTGGGGATTCAAGGTGGGCTACAGCACGCACACGTTTCTCGCGTGGCTGGCGTGGTATGGTCCGACGAGCGTGTTCCAGAAATTAGTTTTGCGAACGCCGCTCGTCATCGTTCCCACGTTCATCGGCGAAATCGAGCAGGATTATTTGTACTGGCCCCTGAAATTCAAGAGCGTCGCGCAACATTGGCGCGCGACAACAGCGTGGGGGCAGTTGTTCCAAAAGTATGAACGGGAAGGCGTGCTGGCGGCGCAGGTCAAATGAGCCAAACGTGCCAAACTTGCCAGAACATTCCGCAAATGTCTTTCACGTCTTTTCGCGATGCACGCGGAGTGAAAATGATCACACGAATTGACCACATCGGTATTGCGATTCAGAACATCAACGCCGCGCTCGGATTTTTCCAAGACGCGCTTGGCATCGAACTGGATCACGTCACGCTGGAGGAAGGCGGACGCACGCGCGTGGCGTTTATGCCTGTTGGCGCATCGGAGGTGGAATTGGTCGAGCCGCAGGATGCCGAGAGCGGTCTCGCCAAATTTCTCACCAAGCGCGGCGAGGGGGTGCACCACATTTGCTTCGAGGTGGACGACATTGACGCCGCGCTCGTACGTTTGAAGGAACACGGCGCGCAGTTGATTGACGAAACGCCGCGCACGAACGCGCGAAGCATGCGCTATGCATTCGTTCACCCCAAGAGCGCGCATGGGGTGTTGATTGAACTGTATCAAAAGTGATGGAGGACAAAAGACGAAGGACGAAAGCCGTCATTTGTCTTTCGTCCTTCGTCCTTCGTCGCTCATCTTGCGATTCTTGCGTGCGCTGTTCTGGGCGCGGCGTTTGCGGCGCGTGTAAATCACTTTACCCGTGCGTTTGATTTCGCCGAGGAATGTCCACGGTTGGGCGTGGTTGTACTCGCCGAGACTGTAGCCAAACGGCACAAGGCGAGTATCGCATCCAACTTGATGTCGCGCGATCATTTGGATACGCTGAATCGGATCAAGTCTAGCTAGGTTGCGCGAAATGATCGCGAGGTCGATATCACTTTCGGCGCGAGCATCGCCGCGCGCATACGATCCATACAACACGACCTTTTCGACGGTGATTTCGGATTCGAGTTTTTCTATGAACCTGCGAGCGAGTTGGCGGATGCAAGTCTGTGTTTCAACCATTTTCGTAGTGCCTCAGTTCTTTTCATATATTGGATAGCGTACTCGCGAGTGTATGAAGATGGCGACGCGTTCGGCTCACGCGCATAGCGAGTCTTTTCCTGAAGACTGGTAAGTTCGGCTAACAAGGGTTTGAACTGCTCAGGGATCTCGCGAAGAATTCCCGCACGCTTTGCCAGCTTCAGCAGGATGTGAATTCTGGGTGGAATCTGGCAAGCGGCAAACTCAACCAGGCATGCCTTCAGTAGTTTCTCAATCGTCAGGTGACACAAAAACAGAACGTAGATGTGACTGCGCGATTTGAGCATGTGATGCGCCACTTGCCAATCGTAATCCGCAGAATCGATCCAATGTCTCGTCTGCGCTTTCATCAGTTCTAACTATATCGCAGAAATCCAATCGTGTCAACGATGGCAGGAGGGAGAATGTTCGACCAGCAAGAACTCGCCGCGATCAAACAATCGAAAGATCGCTGGGAAGAAACGACGTTACGTCAAACACTCGAGCGTTCGCCTGAACGCCGCGACAAATTCATGACGACATCGTCCGAGGAAATCGAACGATTGTACACGCCGCTCGACGTGCCGGTGATGGATTACGACCGGGATATCGGAATGCCGGGCGAGTACCCGTACACGCGCGGCGTCCATTCGACCATGTATCGCGGGCGCCCCTGGACGATGCGGATGTTCGCGGGCTTTGGCACCGCCGAGGAAACGAACGCGCGCTTCAAGTATTTGCTCGAACACGGCGAGACGGGCTTGTCCACCGCGTTCGATATGCCGACGCTCTACGGCTACGACACCGATTCGCCGCGCGCGGTCGGCGAGTTTGGCAAGTGCGGCGTCGCGATTTCGTCGCTCGCCGACATGGAAATTCTTTTCGACGGCATCCCCGTTGATCGAGTGACGACTTCCATGACGATCAACTCCCCCGCCGCGATCATCTGGGCGATGTACGTCGCGGCGGCGGAAAAGCGCGGCATCCCGCGCGCCCAACTCGGCGGCACGATTCAGAACGACATCCTCAAAGAATACATCGCGCAAAAAGAATTCATCTTCCCGCCGAATCCTTCGATGCGCCTCGTCGTGGACACGATGGAGTTCGGCACGCGCGAAATGCCGCTCTGGAACACGATTTCGATTTCGGGTTATCACATCCGCGAGGCGGGCGCGACTGCCGCGCAAGAACTGGCGTTCACGCTCGCCGACGGGATGGAGTACGTGCGCTGGGGCATCGCGCGCGGCATGAACGTGGACGATTTCGCGCCGCGCCTGTCGTTTTTCTTCAACGCGCACAACGATTTCTTCGAAGAGATTGCGAAATACCGCGCCGCGCGGCGCATCTGGGCGCGCTGGATGCGTGAGGAAATCGGCGCGAAAAATCCGCGTTCCTGGCTGATGCGCTTCCACACCCAGACGGCGGGTGTGTCGCTTACCGCGCAGCAGCCGATGAACAACGTGGTGCGCGTCGCGATTCAAGCGCTCGCGGCGGTACTCGGCGGCACGCAGTCGCTGCACACCAATTCACTCGACGAGGCGTGGGCGTTGCCAAGCCAGGACGCGGCGACAATCGCGCTGCGCACGCAGCAAATCATCGCGAACGAGTCGGGTGTGACGAACACGGTGGATCCGCTCGGCGGATCGTACTTTGTCGAAGCGCTGACGAATCGGATGGAGCAGGCAGCCAACGCGTACTTCGGCCGTATCACAAAGGTCGGCGGTGTGCTGCCCGCTCTCGAAAAAGGATTCTTCCAGCGCGAAATCGCAGAGAGCGCGGCGCGCTACCAAACCGAAATCGAAAAGAAAGAGCGCGTCATCGTCGGCGTGAACGATTACGTCGCGCAGGAAGAGTTGAAAGTGCCACTCTTGCGGGTGGACGAGGCGGGCGCGCAGCATCAAATCGCGCGACTGCAAAGAATTCGCCGCGAGCGCGACGGCGCGCAGGTGAGCGCGTGCCTGGACGCGGTGCGCGACGCGGCAAAGAGAGCGCGCGCGAATCTGATGCCGCCGTTCATCGCCGCGGTGAATGCGTACGCAACGCTCGGCGAAATTATGGACGTGCTGCGGAAGGTGTGGGGCGAGTACAAAGAGCCAGTGATTGTTTGATGCCGAACGACGAATGGCGAAAGACGAAGGTTTGCTTTCGTCCTTCGCCCTTCGTCCTTGGTCTTTTGTCAGGAGGTTTGAATGGACAAAGAAATCATCGCGCAGATGTACGAGTACGGCATTTGGGCAAATCGCAAGTTGTTGGACAAGGCAGCCGCGCTGACGGATGAGCAACTGCGCAAGCGATTTACACAATATGAATTCACGATTTTAGGTTCGTTTGTGCATCTTGTCTCTGCGGAATGGCGCTGGTTTCAATCGTGGAAGGGCGAGCCGATGACGGTCCGTTTCACGGTTGACGAATTGCCGACGCTTGCCGCCGTGCGCGCGAAATGGGAGCCGCTCGCGGCGGAACGCCGCGCGTTCATCGAATCGTTGACGCCAGAGCGATTGCGACAACCCATCGTCCGCCAGATGCAAGGGAAAGAGCAAAGCATTCCGCTCTGGCACACGCTCGTGCACGTGGCGAACCACGGCACGCAGCATCGGAGCGAAATCGCGCTGATGCTGACGGACCTGGGACATTCGCCGGGAGATTTGGATATGGTGTGGTATTTTATGGGCAGATAAATCTGCCCAATGCGCCAAACAAGCCATAGATGCCGGACGAGCCGGAGATTGGGTTTGGCAGGTTTGGCTGATTTGGAGGACGCATGTCCAACATGCCAACTATGTCTTTGAAACTACCATCCACCGAATTCCACTTTCGCGCCAAGCGACTGCTGGAATATGTCAAACGCCAGCAGTTGAGCGGCGTCGCGCTGTTCGACAACTTTCACGTCACGTACTACACGGGCTTTGCCTTCATCCCCACCGAACGTCCGATCTGTTTCGCAATGAACGCGGACGGCGAGCGGGTACTCTTCGTCCCGCGCCTCGAAGTGGAGCACGCGCAGGCGGAGGCACACGTCGAGCGGGTCGAATCGTACGTCGAGTATCCCGACAAGCCGCATCCGATGAAATTGTTCGCGGAGATTTTGCGGCGATTGGAGATGCGCGATAAGATCGGCGCGGACAATGACGGATACCCTTGGATCCTGGGTTATCAGGGCGAGTCGCTCTCGTCGCTCACAGGCGCGCAAATCGTCAACGTCAATCCGCTCATCGAGCATCAAATGATGCTCAAGAGTGATGCGGAACTCGCGCTGATTCGCGAGAGTTGCAAGTGGGGTAACCTCGCGCATCGTCTTCTGCAAAAGTACACGCGCGTCGGCGCGAACGAATCCGAAGTGAGCATGCGCGCGGGCAATGAGGCAACGCTCGCGATGATTGACGCGCTCGGTTCGCTGTATCGTTCCCAGAGCGCATGGTCGAACGGCGCGCGGGCGGGGTATCGCGGGCAGATCGGGCGCAACGCGGCGATCCCGCACGCGCTGACGACGAACGCGATCTTCCAGCCAGGCGACGTGCTCGTCAGCGGCGCGAACGCGCCGATGTGGGGTTACAACTCGGAACTCGAACGGACGATGATTATCGGCGCGGCGAGTGCGGAGCAGAAAAAATTCTTCGAGCAGATGGTTGCATTGCAAGACACCGCGCTGAACGCGATCAAGCCGGGCGCGAAATGCAGCGATGTGGATCGCGCGGTGCGCGCGTATTTCGACCGGCACAACTTGATGCCGTACTGGCGGCATCATTCGGGGCACGCCATCGGCTTGCGCTATCACGAAGGACCTTTCCTCGATCTGGGCGACGACGCGATGATCGAACCTGGAATGGTCTTCACCGTCGAGCCAGGTCTGTACGCGCCGCATCTCGGCGGCTTCCGTCATTCCGATACCGTTGTGGTTACCCAAGACAGAATTGAGGCCCTGACGTACTATCCGCGCGATCTGGCAAGTCTGACGATTCAGTAGGCAGTGAAACAGCGGTCCAGTCGGACAGTTCACTGTCTCACTGTTCCTGTCCACTGATTTGAAGGGAGCCAATGACGACCCAAACACTTGACTCTGGCGAAGTCCGTTTCTTCAGCGGAAATTCCAATCCGCAACTCGCCGTCGACATTGCCCATTATCTCGGCGTGCCGCTCGATCCGACGTTCATTACACGCTTTAGCAACGACGATCTGTACATCCAACTCGGCGCGAGCATGCGCGGGCGGTACGTGTTCATCATTCAATCGCTCGCGCCGCCGGTGAACGATTGCCTGATGGAACTCTTGATGATGCTCGACATTGCGCGCTCGGCTGGCGCGAAACAGGTGCACGCGGTCATTCCATACTTTTCATTTGCGCGGTCGGACAAGAAAGACGCGCCGCGCATCTGCATCACCGCGCGCCTCGTCGCCGATTTGCTGGAAACGGCGGGCGCGACCCACGTGATGACGATGATGCTGCACGCGCCGCAGGTGCACGGTTTCTTCAGCGTGCCTACTGATCCGCTCACCTGCCGTCCCGTTTTCCATCAACACTTTCAGGAAGAGGACTTGGCAAGCACGATTGTCGTCGCGCCCGATATGGGACACGCCAAGTCTGCCGCGCGCTTTGCCAAAGACCTGAGTTTGCCGATCACCGCCGGCGACAAGGAGCGGATTTCGGACACCGAAGTGCGAATCACTATCGTTGGGCGTCAAGTCAATGGATTCAGGCGCGCCCTCGTCTACGACGACGAGATCGCGACAGGGGGTTCGATTCTGGAACTCAGCCGCTTGCTGGTGGGGCAAGGCGTTCAGGAAATCTGGGTCACCTGCACGCACGGCGTTTTTACGCGCGGGGCGCTGGAACGCTTGGGCGCCCTGCCACAGATCACGCGCATCGTGACGACGGACACGGTGATGATTCCACCCGAGAAGCGGCATCCCAAACTGCGGGTGTTGTCGGTCGCCCATGTTTTCGGCGACGCGATCCGGCGCAATTATCTGCATCAGTCTATCGGCGATTTGTTTGTGTTTGGAGAGGAGGACAAATGAACGCCCAAACGATTGACTGGCTGCTCGAAAAAGACAATCCCTCGGTGCGCTGTTTCGCGCTGCGCCATCTGCTGGATCGCGTTGAGGATGACCGCGACGTGCAAAACACGCGCCGCGCGATCATGCGGAGCGAGCCGGTGCGGAAAATTCTCGCCGCGCAGAAGCCGGAGGGCTATTGGGTGAAACCGGGGGCAGGGTACTCCCCCAAGTACGAATCGGGCGTCTGGCAAATTCTCTTTCTGGCAGAATTGGGCGCGGATGGGCGCAACACTCAAGTCCGTCGCGGGGTGGAGTACTATCTGGAACATGCGCAGGCGACGCATGGTGGTTTTTCTGCCTCGACAACCGTTTCCCCGAGTTTCGCCGTGCAGTGTCTCAACGGCAATATGACCTGGGCGCTCGTCGCGCTTGGTTATGGCGAGGACGCGCGTGTCGCGCGCGCAGTGGATTGGCTCGCCGGCTCGATCACGGGTGACGATTTTCGCTGGTTCAATGCCGCCGTGCCGGGACCAGGATTCAAATGTGCCTACAATTACAAAAAGCCGTGTGCGTGGGGCGCGGTCAAGTCACTGCGCGCGCTGGTGAATCTGCCGCCCGCGCTGCAATCGCGCCAGGTGAAAAAGGCAACCGCGCGGGCGGTCGAATTTCTGTTCAGCCGCGATCCAGCCAAAGCCGATTATCCGTACCGCGCGCGCGTCAGCGGCGAATGGTTCAAGTTCGGTTTTCCGCTTTCGTACACATCCGACGTGCTGGAGGCATCGCTCGCGCTGGCGGAAGCCGGCTACGCGCGCGATCCACGTCTGCAAAATGCAATCGAGTTGATTCTCTCGAAACGCAGCGCGGACGGACGTTGGGCGCTCAAGCACACTCTCAGCAGCAAGGTGCGAGTGACTGTCGAAAAGAAAGGCAAGCCGAGCAAATGGGTGACGCTGCGCGCGCTGCGCGTACTGAAGGCGGCGGGGATTGTAAGTTAGAAGTTGGAGGTTGGAGGTTGGAAGTTGGAGCGGGTGCTTCCAATCTCCGGCATCTAACTGCCAGAACCAGGAGACGCAAGGTGGAACTCATCCCCGGTCGCAAGATCTTCTATGAACGATCTGAACTCAACCAGCCACTGAATGGATTGTTCGCTCTTGCAACCATGGTGGTCACGCTCGCGGTGGTTGCCCTGTTCTTCACTGTATTCGACGGATTGTTCGTTGGTGCGACATTGGTCAGCACGGCAAGCGTCGTGACTATTGGGCAACTGATGGTCGGCAGGATGATCGCGGAGCGCGCCAGGTTCAAAGCGCGTTGGGGTGACCGCGCGTTTTCGTTTGCGTTTCGCGGGCTCGCGCTGCCGGGTTTGACGTGCATCTGCGCGGCAATCGGACACTTCGCCTGGATCGAAGGCGCGCGCGTCGTGCCGCGCGAAATCGCACTAGTGCCAATCGTGTACTTGCTCGTCAGCGGTATCGGGTTGTGGTGGCGCGCGGTGACAACATTTGGGATTGACAATCTGTCGCTGATGTACGTTTACTTTCCAAAGGAGAGCCGCCTCGTACAGTCGAACGTCTACAGCGTGTTGCGGCATCCGGTCTATTCGGCGGTCTTGCGGGCAGTCTTTGCGCTCGTTTTGCAGAACGGCAGCGCGTTTGCGTTGTTCGCCGGGTGCGTCGCGCCCATCGCGATGACGCTCTGGCTGCGCTGGGCAGAAGAGCCGGAGTTGATCGAGCGTTTCGGCGATGGCTATCGTGATTATCGCCGCCGCGTCCCCGCGTTTTTCAATCTCGATCCACGCACGTGGGGAACGCTGTGGCGATTTTTGATCGTGGGCAAGTGAGGGAAAGATGGACATACAAACGCGCAAATGGATCGCGGCGGGTTTGCTCGCAGCGGGCATCGGCATCGCGCTGCTCGTCGCCGCGAGTCGCCTCGTTCCGAAGGTGATGCGCGCGATGATGAAAGAAATGCTGGCGGGCGCAGGTGAATGTGATCCCGCCGAGATGTGAAAACGGATGTTTGCGGATTCGTGAAATTCGCGGGCTGTCATGTGCCAGGGTTGATCGAACGCTTTGGCGTTTCTTGATCGGAGGGAAGTGGGATGGGCAGGAAAATTGCTGCCGGTTTCATCATCTTTGGGCTTCTCTTCGCGGCTTTCAATTTCGTCGACGCGCAATTGGGTCTCACGGGCGGTGATATGCCACTGAGTCTTGTCCTGAATGTGCCGACGATGATGCTTAATGGCAAAATCTCTCAATTGCTCAACAATATCCAGGATCAGCGGGTCAGTATGCTGAAAGAGCGATTCAATGTGACTGATGTGGACTTGCGGCTGTCGCGAGAAGCCTTGGAAAGGATGGCGCCTGAGGAGAAAGGCAAACTCCTTGCGAAGATGGAGCTTTACCGATCACAAGCATTCGGCGATCCGGTCATTGGTCAGTATGGGCTGATGTCACGGCTCTGCAATGTACTCGATTACGGATTCCCGATCACTTCTGCTGTGGCGTGGGGGTGTATCGGCTTGATCGGGTATCTGATATTGTGGTGTTACAGACGTGTGCCATGGTAATTGTCCACAGAGGAGGAACTCATGTTAGACATTCTCTTGACCAACGACCAACGCGCGCTGCGCGACAAAGCGCGTGCGTTTGCGCGCCAAGTGCCGCGCCAACTCTTGCTCGATATGGACGCGGACACGGTGCGTTATCCCCGCGAGTACGTTCAGCAACTCGCTGCGCAGAATCTGCTCGGCGTGCGCTTTCCGAAAGAATTTGGCGGGCGCGGTCTGAACTGGGAGTCCGAAGTGCTCGCGCTCGAAGAGATCGGCGTGCTGGGCGCGTCGCTCGCGTGCCTTTTCTCACTGCCATCCATCGTCGGCGAAGCGCTCAACGTCTTTGGCACGCGCGAGCAAAAGGAGAAATGGCTACGTCCCGCGCTCGCGGGCAGATTGACCGTCGCCGAGGCGTTGACTGAGCCGCGCGGCGGCTCTGACTTTTTCGGCGCGACGACGCGCGCGACGCGCGAGGGCAACCATTACGTCTTGAACGGGCAAAAGCGTTTCATCGTCGGCGCGGAAGGCGCGGATTACTTTTTCGTCTATGCGCGCACCGGCGACGAGCCGCGCGCGCTGAGTGCGTTCATCGTCGAGCGGAGTCCGCAAGTTGTCGTGCAGCATGTTTACGGCTTGATGGGAACGCGCGGCGGCGGCACGGGGCGCGTCTATTTCCGCGATGCGCACGTCCCTGCCGAAAATCTGATCGGGCGCGAGAATGGCGCGGGCGACATCTTCAATCAGATGATGATCCCCGAACGGATGACGAGCGCGGCGGGCGCGCTCGGCTTGGCGCGCGCGGCAATCGAGATTGCGGCACGCTACGCCGACAAGCGGCGCGCGTTCGGACAAAAGATCCGCGATTTTGAAGGCGTCAGTTTCCAGATCGCCGAGAGCGTCACGCGGCTCGACGCCGCGCGCGCGCTCGTGCACCAGACCGCGCGCGCGCTTGACGCACGCGACGCACCGGGGCGCGTGCGGCGGCTCGTCTCCGAATCGAAAAAAGTCGGGACGCAAACCGCGTGGGATGTCGTCAACGCAGCGATGCAAGTGTTGGGCGGCATCGGCTATACCAATGTATATCCAATTGAACGATTGCTGCGTGACGCGCGGTTGATGATGATTTGGACGGGAACGAACGAGATAATGAACCTTGTCATCCAGCACGAGTATTACAAAGAACTGCTCGCCGCCAAACCTTCCGCGCGCGACGTGGAACTGGACGCGGTGAACGCGGAGACGGAGGGGGAGAAGGTGTACGAATAGTGGACAGCGATGAGTGGACGGTGGACAATCATCAGTCAATAGTGTTCGGTGTTCAGTGGACTCTATGCTCACCCCTGACTGTTTGCCGGTCGCTCCCTACTTGACGCGCTAACAAACTTGGTTTATTCTGCGCCTGTCCGATTCGCGATTGGCAGTCCGCTCGATTATCCAAGGAGGCGACGATGTTTATTTGGATTCTTCTCGCGTTTGCGGCGCTGATTCTATTCATCGCGCTTGTGGCGATTTACCTGTTTCGCCGGTCGCTGCCGCAGATGAATGGTAATGTGCGCGTCCCAGGATTGACCGCGCCAATTGAGGTGCTGCGGCAGCGACCGGCG
>Ga0233422_10000879_pt1 | contig 14187 bp, 8 predicted proteins | sample Watercolumn_Mata_2_FD_182724 | JGI IMG/M metagenome (GOLD analysis project Ga0233422, IMG submission 182724) | Freshwater microbial communities from Lake Matano, South Sulawesi, Indonesia - Watercolumn_Matano_2014_110_MG | ecosystem: Environmental > Aquatic > Freshwater > Lake | place...
ATATGAAGGGCATGAAGGGATGGAGCAGCCTGAGTATCCGGTCGAGCACATGGCATGCGGCTGCCTGGGCCGCTTTCCGGATCTCTGCGTTCTCCCTGTCGTAAAGCCTGGTTTTGACGAGTTCCAGGTACCAGTCGCAGAACTCGCCCCAGATGAACCCGTGCAGCACATGCACCGCATCGTTGAACCGGAATGAATCGAGGCAGGATTGGACCTCGCCCGCCGTCCTGTTCAGCCTGCTGAGTATCCAGCGGTCTGCCAGATCGAGGCGGTCATCGGGGATGAAGGACAGGTCCGGAACTGAATCGTCGAGGTTCATCAGCACGAAACGGGCTGCGTTCCAGAGCTTGTTCGAGAATTTCTGCCCCATCTCCACGAGCGGATGGTCGAAATGGATGTCCCCGCCGAGCGGCGTCAGGTAAACCATGGTGAAGCGCACCGCGTCCGCGCCGTAGGCAGGCACGCCCCCCTTGTAGGACGGATTTTTAGCGGCAAACTCCTTCACGGTTTCCGCGGACGCGCCGTCAATCAGCCAAAGGGGGTCCGGGCTGTTTCCCAGGGACTTGGACATTTTCCTTCCGGACAGGTCGCGTATCATGCCGTTGAAATAAACGTCCCTGAAGGGAATGTCACCCATGAATTCCCCGGCTGCCATGATCATGCGGGCCACCCAGAAGAAGATGATGTCCGGGCCGGTGACCAGGGCGTCGGTCGGGAAGAAGGCCTTCAGGTCCTCCGTTTTTTCAGGCCAGCCCAGCGTGGAAAAGGGCCAAAGCCAGGACGAAAACCAGGTGTCGAGAACGTCCGGGTCCTGCGCCAGTTTCTTATCCCCGCATCCGGGGCAGGCCTGCGGTTCCTCGACGCTTGCGAAGACGTGCCCCTGTCCGCAGGTGTACACGGGGATGCGGTGGCCCCACCAGATCTGCCTGCTGATGCACCAGTCCCGGATGTTCTCCATCCAGTGGAAATACGTTTCCTCCCAGTGCTTCGGATGGAAGCGGATGCGGCCCTCGCGCACGGCTTTGACCGCGGGTTCGGCAAGCGGTTTCATACGCACGAACCACTGGTCCGACAAATAGGGCTCCACGACCGTGTCGCATCTGTAGCATTGCGGGATGGGCGTGATGCGCGGCTCCTCCCCCTTCAGAAGCCCGAGCCCGGCCAGGTCCTGCAGCACCTCCTCCCTGGCCCGGAAACGGTCTTTCCCCTTGTATTTTCCGGCCGCCTCGTTCATGCAGCCTTCGCTGTCCATGACCTGGAGCAGTTCGAGGTGATGGCGCCTCGCCACTTCAAAATCGTCGAAATCGTGGGCGGGAGTGACCTTCACCGCTCCGCTTCCCTTTTCCGGGTCCGCATGATCGTCCGCCACGATGGGGATGAGGCGGTCCGTGAGCGGGAGCCGAACCATCCTGCCAATCAGATGGCGATAGCGTTCGTCGTCCGGATGCACGGCCACTGCCGTGTCGCCCAGCATGGTTTCCGGCCGCGTGGTGGATACGGTGATGGTTTCGTCCGAGCCGTCCAAGGGGTACACGATGTGCCAGAACTTGCCGTTCACGTCCGCGTTCGGCGCTTCCTCGTCCGAAAGCGCCGTGTGGCAGCGCGGGCACCAGTTGATCAGGCCCCTGTCCTTGTAGATCAACCCCTTCTGGAAAAGCCGGACGAAAACCTCCCGAACAGCGCGGGACAGGCCCGGGTCCATGGTGAACCGCTCCCTCTCCCAGTCGCAGGAGGCCCCGAGCTTGCGCAGCTGCTTCAGGATGATGCCGCCGTACTCCTCCTTCCACTTCCACACGCGCTCGATGAGCCTCTCCCTGCCCAGGTCGTGGCGCGTGAGTTTTTCCGCCTTGAGGGAAGCCTCGACACGGTTCTGCGTGGCGATGCCTGCGTGGTCCGTGCCAGGCATCCACAGGGTTTCCATGCCCTGCATCCTCTTCCACCTGATGAGCACGTCCTGCAGCGTGTTGTTCAGGATATGGCCCATGGTCAGCATGCCGGTGACGTTCGGCGGAGGGATCATGATCGTGTATTTGGGCCTGGCGCCGGCTGCGTCCGCGTGGAACAGCCCCCTTTCCATCCAGAACGCGTACCACTTGTCTTCCACCTTCTTGGGATCATACACCTTATCGAGCGCGGGACGAGGCATCCGGTTTCTCCAATTTCTATCTTAAAAAGGACTCGACTCTGGCCAATCAAAGAGAACCATCATCAAAGAATCACGCCGAATCCTGACCTGATGGCAGGAGGACCCTTTCCAGAATCCAGCCGGAACGAAAAAATGCGTATTGCTGATGCATTTAAAACCCTATTTGCTGAAGCCAAACTATGAATTTAAAGGTAACGATTTTGGCAAATATTGTCAACCGGTATGTCCGGATAAATGCGCAAACGGGCAGAAAACAGTTGAAAAACTGCCGGAAATTATTATATTACTCATAGAATAATTCGCATACCGTATTGAAGCCCCCGCTGATTGCAGCGGGGAGCTTCGATCTGTAAGGAATAAATTATTTATATTCGCTCACATTCCCCGGTGCAAGCCCCGGGGAATGTGCTCGCTGTCAGATTCAGCCGAGATCATTTTCAGGGTGAAGATCATTCAGACCGGGAGATGAAGGATGAGAAATCTCATACGCATTGCGCCCTTTTTCCTGCTCGGGATCCTATTCTTCGGATGCGAGGAAAGCGGCAATCCGACGGACAATTCGGATTCCGACGGCACAGCCAAAAAAATCACGCTGAACGATCTGTACGGGACATTCAAGCTGGAGCACATGCAGTTTGTTTATTACGGTACCACCCTGACCGACACGGTATCGGATGAAACGCCGGGGTTGACCATCATCGGCACCATGACCCTGGCAAAGACCGGGGAAATCATCCAGTCGGTGGACATCACCCATGCTGACAGCACGGAAAACATCATGATGGCGGGAAAAATCGTGGAGATCCCGAGCGACACGGTGATGATCATCCAGACCGGCGGTGAGCAGATGGAGGCCGGATTCCGTTGGAGAAATCCCAAACTGACCCTGATCCTGTTCGGCAGGACGTCCGGTAATGTGCTGTACAAGGACACGGAGACCTGGCGCCGCACAAGCCGCATTATTTCCAAAACATCGGACATTCAGAAAGCAACGTACGGAAAACCGCTGGCCTGGCCGCTCCGGGAGACTGCGCTGGACAGGGAGCTGTTTTAATTTAACTGCCACGCACTTGATAAGTGCGTGGCAGTTAGTCGCTGGACAGGGAACCTTTTTAATTTTTCCAATCATGTCATCCTGAGCCCCCTCCTTTCGTGGCGAAGGATCTATGCCTGTTGATAGACAGGCATTGAAAAGCCGGACATTTCGAAGAATATTATTGACAATAGGGCGCTAGGAAAGCTGCGGGTCATGTGCCCGCTGTCAGATCGAAGATTCCCCGGGGCAAGCCCCGGGGAATACGCTCGCTGAAAGATTCAAAAATTGAACAACAATTCGACATCAACAACCTTTGTCATAGTTTGAGCAGTTGAACGGAGTACCCCGCCTCCATCCGGAGGAGGATCATTTTTTCCCCTTTTTCAATGGGGACTACAGGATGATTATTTCTGCACCCGCCTATCCAGTCCATCCGGTTTGACGGGCTGCGCCGCCATTTCTTCCAAAGGAGGATCCCATGAAACGCCGCTTTCTTGTGACCGCCCTGCTGTTGGTCATGATCCACCAATCCCTGCATGGGATCGGCGCCCTGTTCACAAGGCCCCTGAACAGCTCGAGCAACTATCAAAAGGCATGGATCAAGAGCCTGGACGCGACTGTTCAGATCAACGGCCAGGTCGCGGAAACGCATACGGACCAGACGTTTCTCAATGAGATGAACCAGACCGTGGAAACAATCTGGATATTCCCGCTTCCCGAAGGAGCAGTGGTCACCGAGCTGTACTTCTGGTTCAACGGCAAGAGGTACAAGGCCGACATCCGCGAGGCTGCGGAAGCCAGGCAGGACTACGAAGATCACATACGCCAGAGAATCGATCCCGCACTGCTCGAATACCTGGGCGACAATCTTTTCAAGCTCTCCATCGCCCCTGTGAATCCGAATTCGGAAGTACGAACGGAAATGACATACATCGAGCTGCTCCCTTATGAGTTCGGGACGATCGGATACACCTTCCTGATGGATGCGGCGGGCCTTTCGCCAAAGCCCCTGAACCGGTTTTCCGTGAACATCACGGTCGAAACGCAATCTCCCATCAAGACCTTCTCCTCGCCGAGCCACGCGACCTCCACGGCCACCCAGATCACTAAAGTGAACGACAGAAAATATACCGTTGTATATGGGGATGAAAACGTGCTGCCGGACAAGGACCTGCGCATCGAATTCGAAACCGTCCGCGGGGACGTGGATGTGAACATGCTCCGGTACACTCCTTTGCCTGCAGACTCAATCGGCGACGACTCCTATTACGCCGTGTGGATCACACCGCCGGACAGCATCGCTGAGGACGAGGTGATCCCGCGCAAGATCGTGTTCTGCGCAGATGTTTCCTCGAGCATGGAAGGGCTGCGCATCGAGCAGCTCAAGGAGGCGCTGCTGGCCTTCCTTGACAACCTGAACGCGGATGACCATTTCAACATCGTCACCTTCGGCACAACGGTCATGCCTTACAAGACGGATCTCATTTCAGCCACACCCGGGGAAATCACGGCAGCCAAGGAATTTGTAAGAAATCTCGGCGCATTGGGACTCACGGACATCAACTCAGCTATGCTCCAGTCGCTCGGACAGTCCTTCTCTGAAGGATCCGCCAATATGATTTTTTTCATCACGGACGGGTACCCGACCTGGGGCGTGACCTTTATCCCGGACATCCTCCAGAACATCCGGACGGCCAATACAAAAGGCGTGAGGATTTTCCCGTTCGGCGTGGGTGATGTGAGCAAATCCCTGCTTGTGCAGATGGGGGACCAGAACGGGGGTTATGCGACCTTCATCCAGGCAGACGACAGCATTTCCGTCATGGTGCAGAACCATCTCACGCGGATCGCCAAACCGGTATTGACCGATCTGGCCATAGAGATCAACGGGCTGGCCACATCGGAAAAATTTCCGCGCGTGCTGCCGGACCTCTTCTGGGGGAGCCAGGTCATGCAGCTCGGAATGTACTCGAATTCAGGTACTTTTCCGGTCAAACTGACTGGCAATGTCCGCGGCGAACCGAAACAATTCCAGGCCGACGCGGAATTCAGCCTTTCCCCCGGCGGTTACCGTTTCGTTCCCTGGCTCTGGGCCAGCGCGAAAATAGATTACCTGCTCGACCAGATCACCATGTACGGCGAACAGGCTGAGCTCAAGAACCAGGTGATCGAGCTCAGCCTGAGGTTCCAGATCCTGACGCCGTATACATCTTTCTATTCAGATCCGACCGATCCGGATGATCCGGGCAATCAAAATACGATCGCTCATGAGACGGCGCCGCCCTCCGGATTCAGGCTGAATCCCTGCCATCCCAACCCCTTCAACGCCGAGACGCTGATCCGTTTCGACCTGGCCTCCGCAGCTGTCGTCCATATCGCTGTATACGACATTCAGGGCAGGCTCATCCGCGTTCTTCTCGAGGACTCCAGGCCTGCGGGCTCTCATTCTGTGAAATGGGACGGGAAGGATTCCAGCGGCATGGCCATGCCTTCAGGCATCTACATCTGCAAAATACAGATCCGGCTGCCGGACGGCAGGATGGTTTCTGAAAGCGTGAAGATGGGGCTGGTGAGGTGAAGAACTGCCTGGTGGTCCCGTTATCAGGGGCATTGGATTCAACGGGAAAGAAATCCCGCTCTGCATAGCAGATGCGGCGGAAAAATTGTTCCCATGGATGATTGAATTCCTTCCTGCCACGCCCGCACGGACGGTGCGCTTCATGGTTCGGCCTTTGGAAACAAATCGACCATGTCACCACGCCGGCTTGGATAAACGAAGGGCATGAAGATGATCAATAAGCGATTTGTATTTTTCATATGGTGGGTCGGAACACGCTTAATCGGTCAGGGGATCCCATGCGGCGATGAATTCCTAGTGAATACATGCGCTGACAACAATCAATGGTTTTCAGAAATTACATCCCTCCCGCAGGGTGGTTTTGCCGTTTGTTGGCACAGCAATGGTCAAGACGGGGACGGTGATGGTGCTTACGGGCAATTATTTTCATCGAATGGGGGCAGAATTGGCAATGAATTCCGCGTTAATGCCCGTACTGAAAATGATCAATCCCTCTCGGGAATCGCATCCCTTTCGAATGGTGGATTTGTTGTTTGCTGGGTGAGTGATGAGCAGAATGGAGTCAGAAGGGATGTATTCGGCCAGATATTCTCTCCGGATGGCAAAAGGATCGGAAATGAGATTGAAATTAATACTTTTACTCAAGGAGATGAATTTGCTCCAATAATAGAATCGCTTTCAAATAACGGATTTGTAATTTGTTGGAGTAGTCTTGTCGGAAATAGTTATCTATATGAACATCATGGCCAGGCATTTTCATCTGACGGCCGCAGGATTGGCGGTGACATCCTCATCCATTCCGGTGAATATTGGAGTTACAACACTTTGGGGGTTGCATCGATTTCGAACGGAGGATTCGTTTTCTGTTGGGAGAACGATAATGAGACTGACCCGAACCAGGGAATATTTGGCCAGATGTTTTCATCTGATGGAAACAAGGTCGGCGATAAATTCCTCATTAATTCAACGAAAGAATCTTGGCAAGGGGATATACGGGTAAAGTCGCTATCAAATGGAGGATTTCTGGTTTGTTGGACCAGTTCATACCAAAAATACGGGCAGGTTTTCTCATCAGGGGGTACAAAACTTGGCGGTGAATTCGTTCTAGGGAAAAGAGAATTTTTTCTTGGTAACGAAATTCAAATCAGCTCATTGGCCAACGGTGATATTGTAATCTGTTGGGTGGGTAATTCCTTGGACGGCTCCAATTTACCAATCTCCATTTTCGGTCAAATATTCTCCCCCGATGGAGGAAAAATTGGAGGTGAATTTCGAATCAACTCATGCACGAAACCAAGCGAAGGTTCTTTGGGAATCGCCTCTTTGACAAATGGTAATTTCATGGTTTGTTTGAAGCTATTATTTTGACGAGGAATCGCATTGGGAGGTTTACGGCCAATTATTTTCATCAGAGGGAAATAGGATAGGTGGCGAATACCGCATGAATCGGGATGCGATAGGCTGCCAGGAGTATCCAGAGATTGAATCGCTTGTTGAAGGTGGCTTTGTGGTTTGTTGGAATAATTACAAAGGCGATCCGAATACGACTTGTGATATTTATGCAAGACGCTTTCCAGAATCTCCACTAGTTCATGCACTCCTGCCCTTCGTACTGCTTGAGCCGCCGAATGATTTATCCATAAAAAAATTGAACGCGGATTTGAAGTGGAAGCAGCCGAGCGATCAAACAGTCTGTTATCCCTGGGAATTGCATTATGAAATATTTCTTGATGATCATCCCGATTTCCCGTCTCCCCAGATCATCGAGCAAGACGAAGACACGACCATCGTCGTGCGGGATCTGAACCGCGGTACGACGTATTTCTGGAAGGTGTTGGCCAAGAACATCGCCGGGGACAGCTTATGGAGTTCTGACACGAACGCGTTCTTCGTGGCGCATGACGCGAACAGCCTTGAAGGACCGAATGCGGCGTTTCCCGGCCAAAACGTCCTCCGCCCCTGTTTTCCCAATCCCTTCAATCCCGAAACCTCCATCCGTTTCGACCTGGCCGGCGCCGGATTTGTGATGATCGCGGTGTACGACGTCCACGGCCGTCTGGTCCGCACGCTCTTGAGCGAGCCGCGGCCCGCGGGGAGTTTTTCCGTTAAATGGGACGGCAGGGATTCCGGCGGCATGGCAATGCCATCAGGCATCTACATCTGCAGGATGCAGGTCCGGATGCCGGACGGCAGGATGTTTTCTGAAAGCATGAAGATGGGGCTGGTGAGGTGATTTTTTAAACTGCCACGCACTTTAAAAGTGCGTGGCAGTTTTTATATTCGCCTCCCCTGGATTCCCGCCAGAAAATCGCGGGAATGACGGGATGAAAAAATTCTGATCCACACGGTCCCGTGGCAGGAATGCCACGGGTTGCCGAATCGATTCACATACAAAGGGTATACCATGAAAAAAATTCTGATCCTGCTTTTCGGCATTTCCGCTGCCCTACACGGCCAGGGGATCCCCTATGGCCAGGAATTCCCGGTCTCAAGTTTTCAGGACGACATCCTGTTGAGCCCGAGCATCGCTGGGTTGTCAGATCAGAAGTATTTCGTATGCTGGGAAAGCGGACATGCGGATCCGTCCGGATACGGCATCTTCGGCCAGCTGTTCAACCCGGACGGAATCAGACTCGGCTTTGAATTTCCGGTGCACACTACTTTCTCGGGAGATCAAAAAAATCCGGCTGCAGCAGCTCTGTCCCCGGAAGGATTTGTGGTCTGCTGGCAAAGCGTTCCGCAGGCAGGACAGGCATCCGGTCTCTTTGTGCAGGCATTTGACAGTGCCGGCCGGAAAACAAGCCCCGAATTCCAGGTCAATACAAGCCCCTTTACATTCATCGAGAATGATAATTTTTATCCCTCAATCATTTCCCTGCTGGACGGCGAATTCTTTATATTCTGGCATGCTTGGGCCGAAGACGAATATCAACAGGTCGTTTATGGCCAGAAATTCAGAAATTCCGGAAGCAGGGACGGCGGTGAATTCATGGTCAGATCGCAATCGACCCTGGATGCTATAAACCCTTCCGCCGCACGATTGGACGAAGGCAGATTCCTTGTCAGCTGGTCTCAGATGGAATCCGAAGGCGATTACAACATTTACGCCCAGATCTTCAAGAATACAGGGATACAAGAAGGGACTGCATTCCGGATCAATACCGGCGATTCCTTCGGGCAATGGTGGCCGACGGCAGCATCTTTGAGAAACGGAGGGGCCGTGATCTGCTGGTCCGACGGGGATCCTTCCAGTTATTCAGTGGATGTCCGCTGCCGGATCCTCGATTCCTCCGGACAAAAACAGTCCGATGAATTTCAGGCGAATACGTATCAGTCCAGCTGGCAGGGGCGGCAGTTCGTCACGGGTTTGACGGACGGAGGATTCCTCGTGCTTTGGCAGAGCATGGATCAGGATGGTTCCGGATGGGGAGTCTTCGGTCAGTTCTTCAACGGCGCTGGCGGCCGGCGGGGCTATGAATTCCGATTGAACGACTGTCAGGAGAACTGGCAGGTGCATCCGTGCGTCTCGCCGATATCGGCGGATCAATTGCTGGTGTGCTGGGCGGGCCAATATCAATTCGACAATCCATACGCGATTGTCGGCAAATATTACCCTGCCGTAAAGGTCCCTCTCGTTCTAGGGGATTTTACTCTGATCGAACCAGGACAGGATGCAACGGTTTCGACGACAAGGCCTGCTTTTCAATGGAACAAGGCCAGCGACGCCGCGACACTCTATCCCTGGGAGCTGCGGTACAAGATCTTCCTGGATACGGATCCCTCCTGGCCCCATCCGTCCGTCATCGACAATATCGCGGACACCACCTACGAGGCTGATCCTTCATCCGCGGACACCCTATTACCCGGTGCTACCTATTTCTGGAAAGTGCTCGCAGAAAATTCCTCCGGGGACAGCCTCTGGAGTTCGAATGTCAACGGTTTTTTCGTCAGGTACGATGCGACAAATTCCACGGATATCGGCAGGAATGACTCACCCGAAGGTTACCGATTGAGCCAAAACCACCCCAATCCATTCAACTCCGAAACCCTCATCCGTTTCGACCTGGCTTCCATGGGATCCGTCCATATTGCTATACACGACATTCAGGGCCGGCTCATCCGCGTTCTTCTCGACGAAACCAGATCTGCGGGCTCCCAATCCGTGAAATGGGACGGGGAGGATTCCAGCGGGATGGCCATGCCTTCGGGCATCTACATCTGTCGTTTGAACATCCGCACACCGAACGGAAAGGTATATTCAGAAAGCAGGAAGATGGGGCTGGTGAGGTGAGTTTTTTAACTGCCACGCACTTATAAAGTGCGGGGCAGTTTTTATTTTCGCCTCCATTGGATTCCCGCCAAAAGATCGCGGGAATGACGCGAATGGGAAATTTCTTATCACCTCCGGGAGGATCGAACTTAAAGGATCCGTTTTATTGCAGACTTAAAATGTTCTTTATTGATTACCAATAAATTCCTCCCGGAGGTGATCCCGCCGCAAAAAGAAAATTTATCTCCCCCGCCGCGAAAACACGAGGCCGGCTAAGAGCAGCAAAACAATCCCGGCTGAAAGTGCGACGGACCACCGGTGGATTCTGCGGGACTCGACGGACATCGCGTAATCCTTCCACAAAAACTGTTTGCCCTCGAATTTCCATTCGGCCCTGTTTCCTTCGACGCTCGATGCATTCGTTTCCACGATCAGGCCGGGCATGGTCACGCCGCAGGTGTAGGCATCCGTGGTGACCTGCTGTAAAAAACCGCTCTTTTTCTGAGCTTCTTCCAGGATTTTCATGAAGGGGACCTTCATCTTCCGGCTGGCCCTGCATCCGGTCGCTGTTTCGACCGCAGCCAGAATATCATCCGGTTTTTCAAAATCCTTCTGTTTGACTGCTTCGAAAACAACCTCTTTTTTCGAAACCAGCATATCCTCCGTCAATCCGGCTTCACCGGACTCCCGCGCCCGTTCAACGAGAGCCTGGAATATCTCTTCGAACATGCTCCTTTCAAACCATGCCTCGGCCTTGGTTTTCAGACCCAGGGTGTCCTCGTTGATCAGGTAAAGACGCATCTCCTCGTCGTTCAGATAATCGGAAATGGGAACCCCGGTGAAGGGATTACTCGCGTGATAGGTTTCAATGTACCCATAAAGCGTGGAAAACCAGCGGAACTTTTTTTGAAATTGAACGGAGACCCTGACGGACAGAACCAGGTCTCCGGGTGCGGACAACTCGGCATTGAGATCCGCGACTCTTTGAAATGCCTTATGCGCCGAATAAATCGGCCTTTCCCCTCCCTCCGTTTTCCTGGTCCAGGCCGGGGACCAGGAGGAATCCACAGGAATGGGCAGGGTCCCGTCCAGGATGGAGCTGGAATCTCCACTGGCGGTCACGCTCCTTTCGCAGGATCCGTCCGGAAGGATCCGTGTTTCAGTCGCAATCTCCCTGCACCCGGAAAGAATGACCAGCAGGATGGGCAGTATCAGACAAAGAGCCCTCACCCCCGCCTTCTCCCGCGTTTCGCGCGGGAGAGGGGGAATCATCGATACGGTTTTCAGCAAAAAGGTACGCATTTTCAACCTCCTCATTACAATCGATCTATTTTCTGCAGCCATTCGCGCCTGCGCCTGATGATCCAATCCATTTCCCTGACAGAAGCGGGAGATAAAGATTTGGTTTCATCCCATTCGACCAGCATCCGATGAATCTTTTCCAGCTCCGGAACAGCAGCCACAGGGGAATCCCCATAAACGCGTAGCAGGGAATCCAGCTCGCTTTTTTTGATCAGGATCCAATAATCCCCGGCATCCCATTCCGGTTTTTCCATACCTGCGACCGTGATCGGTCCGGCCGTCCGCAACCCTGCGGGCAGCCGATCCAGCACCGGCTCTGCATGAACGCCTCCCCTGCCTCCGGGGATGCCGGCCATCCTCTGCTCGAGCCTCGAAATCTTGGCGAGAACCCGGTATTCCTGATAAAAAAATGATCCCAGGATTGCTGCGGCCAGCACGGCATAAGCGAAACGCGGTATCTGTCCGAAAATCACGGGGATCCGGACAGACGGGCGGTCCGCAATCCCCGCCCGGATGCGCCTCATGACAGAATCCGTCATCTCCTCAGGCCGGGACAGGGCGGGTTTTTCAGCCCGGAGCAGGGACGATCCTTGCTCGATCTCCTGTATCCGGACTGCCTCCTCCCTGCACTTTTCGCAGGAATCCAGGTGTTTTTCGAGTGCCCGTCTCTCTCCCGCGGTCACCTCTCCCTGACGGTAGAGATAGAGCCTCTTTTTATGAATCCAGCATTTCATCTTTCCGCCGATCCGCCTGAAAAGGCCTGTAATTTCTTTCGTATATTTTCTCTCGCATAATATAAATTACTTTTCACCAAATGCGCGGGCATTTTAAGGATTTCCGAAACCTGGCGCACATCCATGTCCTGAATGTCCCGTAGAACGAAAACCATTCGTTGACGGGGAGGGAGCTGGTCGATCAACTCCTGTATGAGGGCTGCCATCTCCCGTCTCTCAAGGTGTTCATCCGGGCCATCGGCCAGCGCATCCGTCTCCATGGAAAACCGTTCCAGCATTTCCCGCTTTCTCCTGCGGGATTTGAGCCTGTCGAGACAGAGGCGCGTGACGATCCTGTAAAGCCAGGTCGAAAAGGATTTCCGTGCGTCGAATGCCCGCATGTGCCTCCAGGCGCGCACAAAGGCCTCCTGCACGACATCCCTCGCATCCTCCTCATGCTGCAGAATCCGGAACGCAACCGCATAGGCGTACGCCTGATAATGGCGGACAACCGGCCTATACGCATCCGCATCCCCCCTCCTGCAGCGATCGAAAAATGCAGCGTCCAGGTTTTCCAATTGTTCCTCTCCGGCCGTTCCATGCGCGTTGTTTTCTCAATGATGATACGACGAATCGGGAACAAAGTCAAACGCTCCGCAGTTGTACTTTATCGTTTGCTTGGAGGAAGATAAATTTGTATATTTGTTTTCTCGAAAATAAATGCCGCAATTTCAGTAAAACCAGAATAATAAAAGCGGCATATTCGACATAAATGAATAAAAATTACAAAATAGTTCACAAAACAATCCCAAAGGAGGATTCATGAAGGCAAGGTTAACGGTAGCAGCGCTATTGGCGGTCGCAGTCATCACATCCGCATGGTCCAGAAATGTGGATCCGGCAAAAAAGGCTGAGGGCAGCATTGCCAAGAAGATCGAAAAAAGCATCCAGACCCTTGAAAAAAACCACGTGCGCGTACCCGGCGCCCTAAAACGGGTTGAATCGCGATGGAATGAAAAAAACCGTGGAAAACCGGAATGCCAGGATATACAAAACCCAAGGGGGCTGGATTTCAGAGGAAATCAGCCAGGACTGGCAGAACGGCGCCTGGGTCAACCAACTCAAGGACGTTTCCACATTCCAGGATCCGTTCTTCCCGTTAAACATCGTGGAATATGAATGGATCGGTGGTGCATGGGCGAACTCCAGCCGAATGACCTTCACCTATGACGGCAACTGGAACAACACACAATTGCTGTTCGAGGATTGGGCGAATGGGGCCTGGGTGAGCTCTATGGCCCTGATCGACACCTACGATGCCAGCGGGAACAACACTTCGACGGTCATGAAAATCGACACGAGCGATACACCGACCGGCAATCTGGTCAACATGATCAAATTAACCAGCACCTTCAACGCTTCAGGCCAGGAAACCCGCTCGGAAACCTATTTCTGGGACGAGGAAGTCAATGACTGGCTGAGGACATCGTATACAGATTATACATACGACGGCCAGGGGAACCTGATCGAGGAATTGTCCACCACCGACCTTTCGATCATAACCTTCCCTTCTGACAAGACGACGTACACGTATGATGCATCCGGGAACTGCCTGACCGAAACCTATATGATGTACGACATCGGGACCGATACCTGGGTGAATTTTTCGAAATACTTTTGGCAGTACAATGCGGCAGGAAACGAGACGGAGGAAATCAGCCAACTCTGGGACGGATCCGCCTGGGTGAACAACAACCGCTATGCCTATTCCTACAACGCGCAGGGCTACCAGACCGAATGGCTGTGGCAGATCTGGGACAACGGCTGGGTCAATCAAGGCCGAACCCAGGACACCTATGATGCCTCCGGAAACTGGACGCAGTCCCTGGACCAGGAATGGGATAACGGCGCATGGGTCAACGAATATCTCGAAAACATGACCTATAATGCGCAGGGGGAACTTCAAGAATCCGTTCTACAGGAATGGTTGAACGGCGCATGGGTAAACGACGAACGGGTGCTCGTCTCCTTTTCGACAGGCGTTGCCGGCCAAACCTCCGCTGTCCCGAAAGCCTTCTCGCTCGGCAACTACCCCAATCCGTTCAATCCCTCGACCACCATTCTCTTCAACCTGCCGGCAGC
>Ga0233422_10000881_pt1 | contig 14164 bp, 9 predicted proteins | sample Watercolumn_Mata_2_FD_182724 | JGI IMG/M metagenome (GOLD analysis project Ga0233422, IMG submission 182724) | Freshwater microbial communities from Lake Matano, South Sulawesi, Indonesia - Watercolumn_Matano_2014_110_MG | ecosystem: Environmental > Aquatic > Freshwater > Lake | place...
ATTATCGCTGTGGGTTCACATTCCGGACGCGCCTTCCTTGACACTCACGGCTTTTTCTCTATCCTCAAGGACACGCTATGAGACGAAAACAACCCATTCGACGCAAGAGGACTTGCTACTTCTGTGACCGGAGTGTCACCGAGGTGGACTACCGGGACCCGCACCTGCGCGACTTCCTGACCGAGAAGGGCAAGATCGTGTCTGGCAAGATGTCGGGCGTCTGCGCCCGTCACCAGCGCCGCCTGGCCCGCGCGGTCAAGACCGCCCGCAGCATGGCGCTGCTTCCGTTCAACCCCTGATGAAAGTCATTCTGCTGGCCGACATCGACCGCGTCGGTTCCCGGGGCTCGGTCGTCAACGTCAAACCTGGATACGCGCGCAACTACCTCTTCCCTCGCAAGTTAGGACTGGAGGCGACGAAGGCGCAACTCGAGCAGCTTGAATCCATCAAGCAGCAGCTCGCCTCCAAGCAGGCCAAGATTACCAAACGGCTCACTGACTTCGCCAGCCGCCTCGGCTTGGTCTCGGTGAAGACGACCATCAAGATGGGCCAGGAAGGCGCGTTCGGCTCTATCACGAACGCCGACATAGCCGCCCTGCTGGCCGCGGAAGGTCACGAGATAGACAAGCACTCCATCGTTCTCACCGAGCCGATCAAGGCTCCCGGAGTATACGACATCCCGATCAAGCTCGGTCACGAGGTCTCGGCGACAGTGAAGCTCTGGGTCGCCGAAGAACCTGCGTGATCGAAGTCCGCGTCGAAGGCATACTTCTCGACAATGTGAACAACTCGCCGGTCGTGCTCCTGCGTGAGCGCGACGGCGATCGGGTCCTGCCGATTTTCGTCGGCCCGCTTGAGGCCTCGGCCATCGCCTACGCCCTCGAAAAGACGAAGTTCCCCCGTCCGCTAACGCTCGATCTCATGCGGCTGATGGTCGAAGGACTGCGGGGACGTGTCCGCCGCGTGATTGTCAGCAAGATTGAAAACGAAACCTTCTTCGCCGAGGTGGTTCTGGAAGCGGGTGACCGGGTCATAACGATAGACGCTCGGCCGTCGGACTCGGTCGGCCTCGCCCTGCGCTGCGAGGCACCGATCTACGTCGCCGAACCGGTGATGGCAAAGGCCGGACAGTGGATCACGGCCCAGGACGAGGACCGACTCAAAGAACTGCGCGAGAAGATGCGGACCATGGCCCCGGAGAACTTCGGCAACTACAGGATGTAGCCGATGCCAACACCAAACGCCAAACGCCAAACGCCGAACGACCAGACCGATTCCCACCCTCTAGCCCCTAGCACCTCGCCCCTCGCCCCTCTCCTCCGCGGCATTGACCGCCTCGAAACCGAGGCCGAGCTGGTCGCCAAGCTCGAAAAGTCGCAGAAGACCGGCAAGCCGCTGCGCGTCAAGTTGGGCATCGACCCCACCGGTCCGGAAATCCACATCGGGTTCGCCGTACCCCTGCGCCTGCTTCGCCGTTTCCAGGACGCCGGCCACCTCGCCGTGCTCATCATCGGCGATTTCACCGGCAGCATCGGCGACCCATCCGGCCGGTCCAAGACCCGGCCCCAGCTCACCGATGAACAGATTCAGGCCAACATGGAACGGTACAAAGAGCAATTGTTCCGCATCCTCGACCCGGAGAAGTGCGAGTTTCGCTACAACTCCGAGTGGTCCAAGCCGATGGGCGGGGTCGAAATCATCAAGCTCGCCTCCAAGTACACGGTAGCCCGGCTCATCGAGCGAGAGGACTTCAAGAACCGGCTGCAAACCGGCGTGCCCATCCACATGCACGAGCTCCTCTACCCGCTCTTCCAGGGCTATGACTCGGTCGCGGTGAAAGCCGACGTCGAGCTCGGCGGCGCGGACCAGTACTGGAACCTGCTCGTCGGCCGCGAACTGCAGCGAGAGTTCGGTCAGGAACCGCAAGTCGTTATGACGATGCCCCTGCTCGTCGGACTCGACGGCGTACAGAAGATGTCCAAGTCCTACGGCAACTACGTTGGCATCACCGAAGCCCCGCGCGAGATGTTCGGCAAGCTGATGTCCATTCCGGACAGTCTCATCCTCAACTACTTCGAACTCTGCACCGATCGACCGGAAACCGCGGTGGCCGCGGTCAGGCAGCAACTCGCGTCCGGCGCCAACCCGCGCGACATCAAGGTGGCGCTGGCCAAAGACGTAATCGCTCTCTATCACTCCAGCGCTGCGGCAGACGAAGCCGCGGCCGAGTTTGACCGGATCTTCCGGGACAAACAGGTGCCGGACGAGATGCCCGAGTTCAAGGTTCCTGCCGCCGGGATCAACATCATAGACCTCGTCGTCACCGCCGGGCTCCTCCCCTCCAAGACCGAGGCCCGCCGCAAGCTGGTCGAGGGTGCCTTCTACCTCGACAACCAGCGTCTCTCCGACGCCGCCCTGCTCGTCAAAGTCACCGCGCCTGCCGTCCTCAAATTCGGCAAGCGCCGCTTCCTCCGCCTGATTCCGTAGACCGCTTCAGCCCGCCCGTAGCCAGCTTTCCAACTGCAGATTTCGGACGGCTACCGACCGAAGACCGAGTTCGCGGCCAGGACACGCCGCCGCGAAAAGTCAGTCGCCGCCCACAGCCGTGGCGAATCAGTTGGTCAGGAAGCAGGAAACGATGTTGATGCCGACGCGAAAGGCCTGCTCGCGCACTTCCGGCGGGTCTTTGTGGGCCGCGGTCCAGCCGTCCGAGATGTTGGTGTTGAAGGTATAGAACACGACCATCCGGCCGCCGACATACAGGCCGTAGCCGCGTGGCGGGCCCTCGGCGTGCTCGTGGACTTTAGGAAGACCTGCCGGGAAATCAAAAACCTGGTGGTAGATCGCGTGATCGAATCCGAGTTCCACAAGCTGGCTGTTCGGGAACACGCGCGCCATCTCACGCCGGAATGACGCGTCCATCCCGTAGTCGTCATCCGCATACAGGAAGCCGCCGGTCTCGAGGAAATGGCGCAGCCGCTTCACCTCGTCGTCCGTGAAGCTGATGTTGCCGTGCCCGGTGATGAACAGGAAAGGGTACTGGTAGAGTTTCTCGTCGAGCAGGCTGACCTGTGCCTCATCGGTTGACACCCGCATGTTGGTTCGGGAGTTGATCTCCCTGGCCAGATTCGGAACCGCATCGGGGTCATTATACCAGTCTCCCCCGCCCCCGTACTTCAGCCGGGCTATCTGAAGCTGCGCAAGACTGACGCTACAGAGCAGCGCAGCCGCGAGAAGCATCCTTCTTGCGCGGCAAGTACAAAGGACAAAGTGCAAAGGACGAAGCAAGTAACAAGCATCAAGGCCGGACCTCCCGTGCTTTGTCCTTTCCCTTTTGCTTTGTCCTTTGCCCTTGATACCTCGTCCTTTGTCCTAGCTCTGGCGGTTGTCGCGCAGGTTCTTGACATCCTGCAGACAGGAGTACGGGACAGTCACCGAACCCAGGTAGACCTTGCCGAGTTTGCGGCCACCGTGGCAGTCCGAGCCGCCGGTCATCAGCAGGCCGTTCTTGGTCGCCACCTCGCGGTAGTGGTCGATGTTGCGCGGAGCGTGGTCCGGGTGCCAGACCTCGAGGCCGTCGGCCCCGGCTGCAATCGCCGCGTAGACCGCGGCATCATTGTGGTACGTACCCGGGTGCGCCACGACGGCCACGCCATCATGTCGATGTATGAAGTCCATCGCCGCTTTGGGTGTCATCTGCATCTTGGGGAAGTAGGCCGGGCCTTCGTATCCGATGTATCGCTGGAATGCCTCGTCGATGGTGCGGACCGCGGCTGCCTCGACTAGAGCCTGGGCTACGTGCGGCCGGCCGGTCGCCGCGCCTTGTGCCTGCGCGCGCACCTGCTCGATCGTGATGTTGACGCCCAATTCTCTCATCTTCGCCACCATCTTCTCGGCCCGCTCAGCCCGCTTCTGCCGGACCATCTTGAAGAACTCCTGCACTTCCGGCTTCTGGCAGTCGACGTAGTAACCAAGGACGTGCACGTCGACGCCACTGGTGTTGCAGCTCATCTCGACCCCAGGCACGACTTCCAGCTGGTGCTGCCTGCCCGCGGCGATGGCGCGGTCGACGCCGCCGACCGAATCGTGATCGGTGATGGCCACGGCGGTCAGCTTCAGCCGCGTTGCTTCCGCGACCAGTTCCTCGGGCGTGAACAGCCCGTCGGAGAAGACGGTGTGGGCGTGAAGGTCGACGCGACCAGGCCTCTCCTCGCCCGCCTGTCCACGGTACGCCATCAGCGTTGTCTCAACTCAGGTGCGAAGCCGACGCTGGCCGATTCCTCGGTCCCAATTCCTAACGACCAGTCATACCCCGACGACAGAACGCCGAACTCGTCTGCCTTGGTGCCTGGTCATTCGTCATTCCGCTTCAGTCGGCCATGCGTTTGGCGACCGTGGCGCTGTACTCCTTGACCAGCGAGTCCATCTCCGACGCCATCTCATCCATCGTCTCGCGCTTCGCCGCCACCCAGGCCTCGTCCTTGATGCCGGAGAGATTGGTCAGGACGTTGAGACGCGCACCCCGGAAACAGGAATCCAGATTCATCGTCCCGACGCCGGCGTCGGTGATCGAGTTCTTGTTGCCGTACTCGACGATGGGCCGGCACTGTTTGAGCACGTCGAGCGCGAGCTTCATGGTCTTGAAGGGAATCTCGGCCGCGACCTTGAGGGCCTCGCTGACCGCTTTGGCTCTTTCCTGCTTCTCCACCTCAGTCATCTTCGGCAGCCGGTACGCGCTCATCACCTTCTTGAACGACTCCGCGTCCTCGTCAATCAGCGTCACGAACCGCTCGCGCAGCGGCAGCAGCCGGTCGCGCACCGCCGACAGCTCGTCGGAGAACTCCTCGTAGCCCTTCTTGCCCGCTGTCAGGTTGGCGACCATCGTCAGAAGGGCCACGCCGATTGCTCCGTTCAACGCGGCGGCCGAACCGCCGCCAGGGGTGGGCGCCGATGACGCGAGGTCGTTCAGGAAGTCGGGCAGACCCTTGGCCGGCACCAGCCGGTTCTCGAGAATCTGGTCCTTCTTGAAGCCGTTAAGCTGCAGGAAGTAGCGCGCGCTCGCGTTCAACGCTCCCTGCGGCACGAGACCGACTATCTCCGACTCGATGACGTTCACGCCCCACCGTGCTGCCTCACGCTTCACGGTCTCGAAGACCCGATACAGCGGCGTCTTCGTGTAGTCGGTCATGTTGATGGAGACCTGAACGCAGCCCTTTTCCTTGACCTCGAACCCAAGCGCCTTGGCATAGCGGAACCCGCCGTCGCGGAACCGGATAGCCTTGGCGACGCGCTCGGCCACCTTAAGGTCTGTCGTGGCCAGGTTGACATTGTAGGCGACGAGCGGCGCACGGACGCCGACCACCGTGGCCCCGGCGGTCGAATGCAGTTCCGGTCGGCCGAAATCCGGCGCCCGGTCCGGATCGGTGCGAATCGCCTCGCGCAGGCCCTCGAACTCACCGCGCCGTATCTGGGCAAGGTCTACCCGGTCCGGCCGGGTAGCTGCCAGTTCGTAGAGGTACGTTGGGATCAACAACTCGTCGGCAATCCTCTTGGCCAGGCGCTTGGCCATTTCGATGCACTCCTCGACGGTCGCGCCCGAAATCGGCACGAACGGCACGACGTCGGTCGCGCCCATGCGCGGGTGCTCGCCCTGATGCTGGTTCAGGTCAATCAATTCGGCCGCGGTCTTCACCGCCTTGAAAGCGGCATCGAGCACCGACTCGGGCTCGCCGACGAAACTGATGACCGCCCGGTTGTGGTCCGAGTCCATCTCCTGGTCGAGCATGGAAACGCCGTTGACCGACTTGATAACGTTGACAATCTTCTCGATTACCTCAGGCCGGCGTCCCTCGCTGAAATTGGGAACGCACTCGACTATCTTGCGCATCGCGGAGGCTCCTCTCTAGGTGGTGATAATGCCCTGCCGGAAGGGGAATCTTACCGGCCCGGCCCGCCAAGTCAAACCAGCGCCCCGAACAGCGCCGCGCCGCCTGAGGCGGCGCGGCAATCCTGCGGCGATCGGCTACTTCTCGGACCAGAGCCCGATCAGACAGCCCAACGGGTCAACCAGCGAACCGGTGAAGCCCAGCCCGTCGCGCACGACCTCGCCCGCGCCGGCCAGGTCGTCAACCCCGACGTAGACCCGGATACCCGTCCCCGGCATCTTGTCGACCTTCGACAGGGCGCCCCCCCCCGTCTTGTCGCCGGAATCGAACAGCGTGTAGTCACCGCCTTCGCCCCACGACTGGAACTTCTACCCGAAGAGCTTCTCGTAGAACTCCTGTGCTCTCTTCATATCGGTAACCGGAATCTCCCAGTGTACAAGTTCCGGCATTGCTTCCTCCTTTTCAGTCGTTGAGCACAACTTTGACCAGTTGCGGCGTCGCGCCGGTTCGAGCCTCGATGAAGTATGCCCCGGCCGGCAGCCGCCGCCCGGACTGATCGCGCCCGTCCCAGGCGGCGCGACCGGACGCCGACAGCAGGACGTCGCGGACCCACCTGCCGGCAACGTCACGGATCCGCAGCTCGGCTGACGAAGTCCCGTGCTTCATACAGAGAGTTACCGTGCGTCGGAATGGGTTTGGAGAGACCTCGAGCCGCGGCAGGTCGACCGGCCTGACCTCGGCAATGCCGACCTTGCCGTCGATACGCAGCCGGGCCATAACGTCGCCGCTGTTGTAGGCGAACCAGCGCACGGTCGGAGAACCGAAGTACGACCGCCGGTCAATCGGCGTTTCCCGGTCCTCCCCGATCTGCGGACTGACGGCCCTCGCCTGCCAGAATGCCACCAGCCAGAGATCCGCATCCGTATTCAGAAGCGTGTCGGCCATGACATCAATCCAGGATTGCGGCTGGCTGGCCCCCACCGATTCCGCCAGCAGATAGGGGCTGCTGACCTGGGGGGCGTCGCCAGAATCCGGGCAGACGACGACCCGGCTGAAACGGGTCGTGTCATCGACGAAGACCCGGGCTCCAAGCAAATGGAACTGACCGTAGGGAACCGAGAATCTCACCGCCCCGGCCCACTCGTTCGTGGGCGAGCCGTTCTTCATGTACCACGCGTCCGGCTCGCCGTCATCATACCTGAGCTCGCCGGCGTACGAACCTACCAGCTCGGTTCGCAGCGTGTCGTTCGCGGGGAACTCATCGCCGCTCAGAGTCGTGACGAGTTCAAGCTCGCAGCTTTCCTCTGCCGGCACCCAGGCCGGGAACAGGAGCAGTTTCTCGGCCAACGGAGCCAGGTCGGTCACCGTGGTCTCCGCCTCGTAGCCTGCGCCGATGCTCAGCGTCACCGGGAAGGTCGCCGTGCTCCGCCCGGGATTCCACAACTTCACCAGCGGGGCAACGCTGTCTCCGACAAAAGCCTGTCCCACGGGCCGCAGGACCAGTGACGGGCAGACGTCTTTCTGCAGACGGTAGAACCTCACGGCCAGGCTGTCGTGCAGCAGGTTCTGCCCCGGGGTGCCGTCGCGCAGGTACTCAAGACCGATCAACCCGGAGTCGTCCTCGATGCCGACTGAACAGGAATCCGACCCCAGCCGTGCTGCCGGGGGCAACCGCAGATACTGGAAGAGCGCGCTGCCACTCGTATCCAGCACGACCTGGAACGTGCAGCTGTCGCCGGAGCTGCGGAAAGGAACGTCTAGCCAGGTGACTACGAATCGGCCTTGCGCGGTGTCCGCAAGGTAGTAGACCGATCCGCCCTGCGCCGGGTCGAGGTCAGCCCACAGCGGGGCCAGCAGGCTGTTGGGGTCGCGTGTGTCCGGCAACGGGAAGTGGTGAAACTGGTGGCTTTCCGACGTGAAGCTCAGCCAGCCATTGGAGCAGACCCGCACCGAGTCGCATAGCCTGCCGTAGAAATCAATGCTGAACCCGAGGGCAAACGGCCCCTGGTTGTCGTCGTCGCCAAGGGTTATCTTCATACCCGTGCCGGATATGTCTACCCAGTTGAACGTCGGCCCGCCGGGCGCGTCCGAATCAATCCACCGATAGCCACCGCGGTCCGGCCCGTTGCCCATCACCAACGCCGGTAGAATCAGGAGGAGAAAGCAGCGGCTCATCTTGCCCCCAGATACACCACTGACCTGGTCAATGACCGGCCTCCGCCCGTGAACCGGCAGAAGTAGACACCGGGACTCAGGCTCCTGCCTGACTGGTCGGTCCCGTCCCAGAAGACTCGGCACTGCCCGGAGCCCGGAGCCTCCAATCGCTGCACGACTCTGCCTGCGCGGTCCAGTACGACCACGACTGCGTCTGCCGGCCGGTTTGCCGCCAGGCGCACGGCCAGGCGGCCGCGGAACGGGCTGGAGCCGATTGCCGCCCAGCGCTCGGGCAGAGCGCCGCCCGGCGTCTCGGCCACCCCCAGGTCCCAACCATACAGACGCACGGTGGCGTCGACGAGCACCATCAGGTTGCCCTGCTCTTCGTTCGAGAAGACCGCGTAGTGATTGCCCGGCTCGGACAGAACCAGGCTGTGATTCGCCGCCGTCAGGTTCTCGTCGTTCACGAATGCACGGAATGGCTGGCCGCCGAGATAGCCCAGGAACTCGGGTTGAGAAGCAATGAAGAAGTCGGCTGCACCCGGCGTACCGACAAGAGCGTATTCGTTGTAGCCGCCGGAGTTGAAGCAGTCATAGCCATAGACGACTTCCCGGGCCGCGGCATAGCTCACGTCCATCCGGTATCGGTCGAGTGGTGTCCCGCTGTCGGACGTAATCGCCAGCGAGTCGAGCCGGCCCGACAGCGTGCAGGCGTAGAAGAAGCTGCTGCCGGGCGACGCCGCAGCCGAGTCGATGACCTTACCCGCTGCGATGTCGCCGAGCGGACCGCTGAGAGTCAGGTAGTAGTTCTGGTTGTCCCCAAGGACCGTGGTGTAGCGCCCGCTGCGGTCGGTGACACCAAAGAAGCAGTTGATCGTGCCCCCGCCCCAGGCCTCGCTCGAGAGCTTGACGATCTCGCCGTCCACCGGCCTCAGGCACGAATCGTACACCTGCACGGACAGAGTACAGACGTCGCTGTAGGTGCCGATGACGCTTCGCTGCCAGCCGTCGTTGCGCCAGTCCCAGATGGCCGAGCAGTCTTTGCCGCCGCCGTACTTCTTCTCGTACGCGCACCCCGAATCGGCGATGTGCGTGGTCGGGTCATTCGCGTAGGGTATGAACAGGCTATCCCACCATATCTCGTTCCAGACGTGGTCTTCGTTGATATCGTTCACCCCGCCGCAGGGAATCAATGCGGTGCGGGCCGCCGCCTGCAGCAGGTCCTGCATCTCCCCGCAGTTGCCGTTGTGCTCGTGGGCGATGGTCACCGGCTGAATCGGCCGGTTGCCTTCGGCGCCGCGCGGCATGGTCAGCGCAGCCCAGCGCCCGACCACGGCCACCGCCTGCATCGTATCCTCGAACCCGCCGCCCCACGCGTGCTTCTGGCCGTCCCAGAACAACTGCGTCGGGGCGAGCTTCTCGCGCAGCAGCGGGTAGCCGGAGTCATTGCAGTAGAACAGGTACTCTCGCCAGAAATAGTCCATCACGTACTGCGGCAGCTCGTCGGTGCCCTTAGGCATGATAACCCACCAGTAGTAGATGTCGCGTGGAATCTCCACCCAGGTCGTCTCGTTCTGCACGCGGACGCGGTACCTGGTGGTTGAGTAGTAGTTGCCACCCTGCATGGCGTCACCGTAGTCTACTATGTCGACGTATTGCAGCTCGGGGTCGACCTGATACGCCTGCTGGACGTTGTCCGCTAGAATCTGCGCGTTCATCGAAGAGAGCGTTCCCGGCGCCAGGTGCGCGACCTGAAAACAGACTTCGTCATAGTACCGTTTGTCCGGGCAGTTCAGAATTGCCTCGGCGTAGCGGCTCTGCTGAGCGGCACCGAGCCGGCGGAAGTTGTCGGCAAGGTCGTCCTGCAGCCAGTCGGGAGCAATCGCCACCGCCATCGTGGCTGAGTCGTTGAGAAACTGCGGCAGGAGGGTGTCGCGCAGAGACTCGGTGGCGCTGTCGAACACGACTGCCAACCGCTGGCCGGCCGGTATCATCGCGTGCAGCACCAGCGAGTCGAGAAGAGTCCAGCCGGAATCGGGAAGCAGTGGCCGTGGATCAGAAACCGGAGAAGCCGGAACCGGAGGTCGCCCCGGTACGGCCAGGCGCGTGGCCCCGCCCGCCTCTGCCGGCTCGACCTTGACGGTTGCCCCGGGCTCGACCGCCAGGGCCAGGGTAATCGAGCATAAGAGGATGGATAGAATAGCCTGTTTCATGCCCAATCATCTCCCGAAACCTTCCCTTGTCAAGCCCGTGATTTCCGCAACAAACCAGACGCGCTGTCCTACAGGGGCCGCCGAGGCCAGGCTGGAAGCCGGCGGCAGGATGCGAGAAGCTAGAGCGGCCGGACGCTCTGCCTTCTGCACCCTAGCTTCTAGGTTCTAGCTTCGACCGGGTCGCGTCCTACCGCGCCAGGAGGACCTTGGCCATTCGGCGCTCGGACTGGATTCGGGCCGCGATGAAGTACGCACCGGCAGGCAGTCGACGACCGCGCTCGTCTCGGCCATCCCAGGCAGCGATCCGTGCGGCCGGGAGCCGCCGGACGATTCGGCCTGCCACATCGTAGACCTCCAACCGCGGCGGCGAGCCGGCTGCACCATAGCGGATCTGGGCAAGATAGTGAAACGGGTTTGGCCATACGCTGAGACCCGGAGGCAACCCGGGCGCCGCTTCCACTCCGGCGACCGTGACGGGAGGGCCGCGACCGGTCACGCTGACGTCATCCATGTAGAACCCCTCGTCAACCGTGTCGCCGTCGCTCACGAACGCGAATCTCAGTCCGATCTGCTCGCCCACACCAAGCCACGACAGGTCGTACTTCTCCTCGACCCAGCCGCTCTCGTTCACGAGTGGTCTAGTGGTCAAGTGGTCTAGCGGTCGAGTGCTCGGACTTCCGGGCGCCCCGTCCTCACTGGAGCACTGGAACACTGGGCCACTGGACCACTTCCTTCCGAGTGCTCCGCCGGTGCCGAGGAAGTCCAGAGTCTCCTCCGCGCCCTCCCGCATGACGATGACTCGGATGCCGTCGACTCCGTAGTTCGGAGTTTTGAACCAGCGCCAGAAACGGAGCGAGCAGCCTTGTGGCGCGAAGAATGGAGCCGTCATCAAAGACGCATCCATCAAGTTATTGTACTGCCGCGACCCCTCGTTGCCGCAGTACCACGCGCTTGCGCCGGAGTGCGCTCGGAACGAAGTCAGGTGCCACAGGTCGCCGGCGCCGGCGTGAGTCCACTTCGACTCCCCGGATTCCATATCGTCGGAGAACCCGCAGTCGCCGACAAGTAACTCGAACGTATCGAGCTGTTTGTATCCGTCCGCGTTCACCTCCAGCTCCATCATCGCCACGTGGCCGGGCGGGCACGCGCTCGACGCCGCCAGCTCGAAGTTCTCACTGCTGCCGGCGAAAGAGCGGGGCTCGACTTCCCCATACCAGACACTGTCCTTCACAACCGTGACAAGCTCGTCGAGGGAAATCAACCTGCACCATGTGGAATGGCCGTACCCGTACCCGTGGTTCTCGACCCTCACTCCGAGACCGCGGCTCGCGCCCGGCAGCAGCGGCGGCGCGCTGAGCCACTCGCGGTCGAGACTGATGGCGGGAACGCCGACCTGGATCACAGGGACGAACGTCCTCACCACGTAGCACCCAAACAGGTCGAGCCTCAGCTTCAGTGCTGCACCGTCCTGGGCACCTGCAGCCACGGCCACGCGGAAACCGGAATCCACTCGCACGGAGTCACCTGGTGCAATCGCCGGCGCGGTTGCCTCCGAATCGAGCAGAGCGACGAGAGAATCAACGGTGTTCATCCTGATGAGCACCGGGCACGATACGGCGTTGCCGCTGTTCTTGAGCAGCAGCGACAGCGCCAGCGTCTCTCCCGGGTTGGCGACGCCATCGCCATTGCCGGCCCGGTCGTCGATGTGCCAGTCGACGAGGTCAACGTAGTCTCCGCTGTCGCAGCCAATCCTGCCTTCGTAGGGCGCGAAGTTGTGTGCGGTTGCGGTCAGGTCGAGCCGACCGGGCGTTCGGGGCTCTGCTTCAAGCCAGACCCGCCCTGCGCCATCAGTCAGACCCCGGCTGTAGACCTCGCCCGGCTTGGCCAGGCACACGAGCGCGCCGGAAACCGGCGCACCTGCACTCGTCAGCCAGAACTGGTATCGCCCCGGCCCGACACCTACTGCAGTCGGCCCGGTCAGCTCCAGGTGCTGCGGCTGCGCGGTCCAGATCGGCATTTCCGGGTCTCCCATCAGGTTGATCTGGTACTGGTGCCAGCGATAGACGTTCTCGTCGCGCGAGAAGGGGGCGTAGTACTCTTTGGACGCCGCCAGAGCGTCGCCAACGCGGTAGATACCATCGCCGGTGATTGCGTGCCAGAAGCGGCTGTCGAACTTGTCCGAGTAGCCGAAGCCTGGGTTACCGGGCGAGCCCCAGCCGTACGACGAGTTGCCGATGGTTGCGACGGTTCCGCCGTTCGGGTTGGTCACAAGTGCTTCGCCGATGCTCGTGAAGTCGAACGCGGTCGTCCAGCAGCCGATGGAATAGAGCACGCCCAGTCCGACATTCGTGATCGTGTCGGCGTCGGCCGTTCGCATCCGGTTGGACGACCCGCCGCACTCCATCACGTCAATCCAGCCGTGGCCGTCATGGTTCATGAAGTTCTGATTCTCGCGCATCGCCTGCATCACCGCCGGGCGCGTCTCGTTACCGAGGCTCTGGTACAGCTTGGTCAGACCGTAGCCCGAGGCGAACGACTGCCGTTCCATCTTGTTCTTGTGAACGCCCATATCGGTGTAGGGGTCCTGCCACAGTACTTCGGCGAAGAACAGGCCCTTGTTCTGATAGCCCGGCACCGAGGCGTGCTCGTAATCAACTACCTTCCGCACAAACGTCGACGCCTGCGGAACGTCGTTCACCGGCGCCCGGCCGACGCAGATGTCTGCGTACAGATCGATTGAGTCATCCACCTCGCCGAACACGTTGTTGCTGTTCGCATCCCACGAGCCGTCGAGGTCGGCGAAGTACAAGTCGCAGGGCAGCGAGTCTTCACGTGGGTCAGCTCCCCATTCCGCTGCCATCGCAAACGCCTTGCGGAATGGAACCACGCCTACGTCCCCGCCGAGAAGCACGTACTTCACGCCCGAATCCGGCAGAGTCTTGAGGTAGTTCCGCAACTGCTCGGCCTGGTCGCGGCCGGGGTAATTCGCGTAGACCCAGTCCATCGTGCGGACCACCGCCGGCACGCCCTTTGCCGTCTTCCAGTCCGCCAGCCGCTGGAACGCAGTAGCCATCCCCGCGCCCGTCACAATCACATACTCGACAGGGCCGCCGGCCAACGTCTCCCGGCTCGAGGCTTCGGACCCTCTGGCTTCTAGCTTCTGGCCTCTAGCTTCTGCCTTCGCCTGATACTCAGCCTCGACCCTAACCTGAACCTTCCTGCACACCTCCAGCCGTCGCTCCGCCCCGACATACCTCACCGGATACACCAGCACCTGCACGTAGGTGGACTCGGAAAACGGTGACTGTACCGCGCTTCCCGGCGCTCCGAGGGACTGTCCCCGTTTTCCCCCGTAGCTCACACCCGTCCAGCGCACAGGCACGGGCGGATAGGCCGAATACGACTCATAGATGGCCGGGTTGGGCTGCGTGAATCCGCTCTCATCCTCGCCCGCCATTTTGACCTTTGCATTTTGCAGTTTGAATTCTGGCTTGCGTCCGAGGTCCGTTCCCGCCACCAGCACCTGCTGCTTCTGGCAAGGCAGCACGAGATGTTGTCCTCTAATGGACTTCCACTCACCAGCCTGGAATGTGACGTTGGTGACCTGCTGATGCCCCGCGAGCGCAATCACCACGGGCTCCACCGGTAGCTGCGGCGCGCCCGGCTCATCGCTCACATCCATCCCCTCGCCCAGCACGATCTCGTAGCGCGGGTTGGAGTCGGCGAAAACGGGGACTGTACCGCGCGTCCTCGCGCTCCGAGGGACTGTCCCCGCTTTCGCGCCCGCGTCCCAAGCGGCAGCTGCAGTCTCCGTGCGAAACTGGCTCGGTCTGAACCTGAGGTCAGTCGTGTGCACCGCAGCAACGGCGGACGCGAGTGCAAGCACCAGGACCGCAAAACCTCCGGCGGCTA
>Ga0233422_10000882_pt1 | contig 14145 bp, 11 predicted proteins | sample Watercolumn_Mata_2_FD_182724 | JGI IMG/M metagenome (GOLD analysis project Ga0233422, IMG submission 182724) | Freshwater microbial communities from Lake Matano, South Sulawesi, Indonesia - Watercolumn_Matano_2014_110_MG | ecosystem: Environmental > Aquatic > Freshwater > Lake | place...
GCCGGAAGTGCTCGATGCCCGTCATGTCGAAGTAGTCACAAGAAAGAAAATATCGAAATCCCGTAAAAAATAATATCGTAACAGATTACAGGGATTTCTCGCTCTTTTATTTCTGGAACTTCCGTCAGAACCATAGTTTATTCGGGATAAAATGTGTATATATATAGACAAGTGATTATCAAGAAGTTACCGGAGCCAGGAACCCGGAAAAGCAGTTATTGTGATAAAGTCGTTACAGAAACCATTCAATCTCAGCTGTCCTGTACATTGCAGCATTACGACTGTTCAGACGGTAACGATGAATCCGTATCAGCAGATTGAATGGTAACAGCTTATGCAATCTGTTTTTATTTTTCTTCCAGTCACTCCTGACTGCCGCAGTGAAAAGCAGATTCAGCCCGGAACCATAAAAGAACCACAAAAACAAAATGTCAACATTCAGGCATACTGCCCGGCTACCTGTAAAATCTCGTGCAATGTCTGCCGGTACCAGTGCCTGGTCCCCTAAATCGTAGTGTTTTTTACAAGTATGATACAGACAACTATTGAAGCACCGTTAAAACAGAATCAAAACCAGAATCTGAACCCGGGAAGGTCATCGTATATTATTCTTTTTGAAGGAGACAACATTTCTGAACAACTGTCAGAGCTTCTTCAGATAGTGAGGGTCAGGTCTATCGATGAAGCAGCCGGGCTGCTCAACATACTCGGCGACAGCTGCAAGCTGTATCTGTCACCGGAATATCGCCTTGAACATCCGGATCTGACTGAGAAGCTCCTGGCAGCAGCATCGCCGGAAGAAATCGAAGACAAACCCCTCGATATACAGACAGCAAACGTTCTTATGCAGAAACTGCCGCTCGACCTGAAAAGTCTGGTCGGCAGCCACATTGCACTACGTCCGGAAGACCCGAAACCGGTGCCGATCTCAAAAAACCAGGTTCACAAAAACAGCGAATCGAACGTGCTGATATCGGAGCCGCTGACAGTCGGCAAGTTGCACTATTTCAACATGTTTCTCGATACTACGGAACTGGTCTTCGACCACCCTTCAGATCATGTTCAGGGGATGCTTATTCTTGAAGCCCTCCGTCAGGCCGGCATCGCAACTGCTCATCTGCAGGGATTACCGATGAACGGCAAACTCGCCCTGTTATTCTATGACACAAACTTCTTCAGTTTCATAGAAACAGGAAGTCCGATCATATTGCGCTCATTCAGTAATTTTTACGCCGATGAAAACAGCGAAAACATGGATTATTTCGTCTGCATCCAGGCTATGCAATGGGGCAAGGTGTGTACGGAAACCGTTATTAAAGCTCTGGCCTGCATAAACAGCCAGCGCAGAGAGAAAATCAACAAACAGCTCGAAAAGATCGCATTGAGGAACAAGACGAATTTTGAAGCGAAAATAAACCAGATTCTGGAAACGAAACCAACAGAAAGATGCGCGTAGCAGTAATTGGCGGAGGCATCTCAGGTATTGCCACGGCCTTCTACCTTTTACAGCGGCAGACAGAGGTGGACCTCTATGAATCGGCTGAACAGATCGGCGGAAGAGTCGGCAGTGAACTGATGCACGGACGCTGGGTTGATTTCGGAGGCAAGAATATCGGAAAACATTATTACCGATTTCGTGACTTTGTCCGGGCAAACGGAAACCCTGAATTTGAATATTTCGGATTCAACACCTCGCAGCTTATCAATGGCCGGGTTATCGGCATCAGCAAGGAGGGGTCAAGACGGCTCAATACCCTCAAAATTATGAGCTTGTGCGGAATAAACAGTGTAAGAAAACTCTACCCGCATGTCAGGGCATTACTGAATGACCGAGAGCAGGGCGTGCTTGGCAGCAGTTACTTCAGGCAGATTTCGGAACGTTATGACCACCTCACTCTTGCCGAGTATCTGAGTGGCGGTTGTGTCAGGCATGTAATAAGGCCGGTCACTATCAGGATGAATGGTGCAGAACCGGATGAGTGCTATCCGGGCAATTTCGGCTCGAACCTCGCTCTGGCTCTCGACAGTTATGAACAGCTGAAAGATGGCATGCACGAGCTGATCGATTCATTCAGAAAGATGAATCAAAGTCAACGGTTCCGCATTCTTGAAGGATACCGGGTAACCTCGATATCGAATGATCCTGCATCGCCATCGACCATCGTAACCTACATCCACAAGGAGATGCAGGGCACCGCCCATTACGACAGAGTCATTTCTGCACTGCCGGCACACCGGCTTGCCACGATACTCGACGAAAGCTTGCCATCCGCTTCGACCCTGCTTCGCCAGATACGCTATTTTCCGGTAGCTATAGCCATTGTCAAATATCGTGATGAGGTATTCAGCAGAAATCGCCGCGCAATGGTTTTCGATGCATCTCAGCCTCTGAGCAATGCTGGAGCCTATGGAGTCAACGACCTGAATCTGGTACGTTTCACCTTCAGCGGACGTATTTCGAGATCGATTATTTCAGAAGACAGCGCTGCCGGAGAGGTGGTAACTCTTGGGGAAAAGGTATCTTCTCCTTATTTTAACATAGAAGATAACAGTAGGGAAACGTTCACCTATAAATATCTCAACGAAGGTTTGTGCGCATATGCTCCCCGGCATCATCAGCTGCTTGAAAAAATCGACAGGGAACTCGCACATATCTCCGGCCTGGAAACCGCGGGTGATTATCGACGTGGAGCGTCAATAGAAGCCTGTTTCAGGGCAGCCGAAGAATCTGTAAATAAAGTAATCGGAGAAGTACCCTGAAAATAGTATCGCATGTCAGGACATACCTCAAAGACAGCATGGAGGTTCCCCGTTCAAGCATCATTGCCGTTGGCATGCTTGGTGCTCCTGCTCATTTTTTCTTTTACTTCATATTCAAATACGGCCTTAATCTTCCTTACGAAAATTTTGCGTTGCGAATGATCGCAACGCTGCTCTGCCTGAGCGTTCTGCTCAAGACACGGATTCCCGAGACACCCCAGCAGTTCTTCCCGGTTTACTGGCGCTTTGTCATGATCTTTGTACTGCCGTTCATCTTCACGGTAAACCTGATCATGAACGATTTCCATGAACTCTGGTTGTACTGGGAAATTTTCATGGTGTTCGTGCTGATGATTTTCGAGCAGAACTGGCTGATGTTTCTGCTGGATATAGTCATCGGGGTTATCGGAGCAATTCTTTTTTACCTGTTCTCCCCTTCCCCGATTGTGCTCAATCCCGATTTCGACATTACTCTCTATTCCGTTGTCATGGGCTTTTCAATAGTCGTCGGCTATGCCTTCAGTTACAGCAAATGGGTGGGGCTGAGAGCATACGAACGCGAAAAATCTGAAGAAAAAGCCAAAGCACTTGAAGCGCTTGCCGGCGGGATTGCTCATGAAATGCGAAATCCATTCGCCCAGATACGCCATAATCTCGACGGAATACTTCTGGAATTACCCGCAGATCAAACCGGTAAAGAATCGGCTGTCATTCTCGCCAAAAACATCGAAACGATCAACAAGCGAATATCCCAGGCACAAATGGCCGTTACGCGTGCCCTGCATGTCATCGATGTGACGCTCGCAAATTTCAGGAAAGATGACCTGGCCGGCAGTGATCTCTTCTGCCTTTCTGCAACCGCCGTCACCCGCAAAGCCATCGAAGAGTATGGTTATGCCTCCGAACAGGAGCGCGCCATGATTCACCTCAGGCCCGGTGAGGATTTCGTGTTCCGCGGCGATGAGAACAACTACATACTGGTACTCTACAACCTTTTTGTCAATGCCCTGCATGTGCTTCATTCGGTGCCCGGAGGACGTATCGATATCTCGATCCATCGGGGCGAAAAGGTCAACAGGATAGTCATCAGGGATAACGGGCCGGGCATTCCTCCGAAAATTCTGAACAGAATTTTCGATCCATTCTTCACTTCCGGCAAAAAAGGGGGCACCGGACTCGGACTGGCTTTTTGTAAAAGAGTGATGCAATCCTTCAATGGCGATATCACCTGCAAATCAGAACCCGGCAGATTCACCGAATTCACTCTTGAATTCCCGATGATCGAACAGTCGATCATCAACCAGTACGAATCTGATCTCTATGCCGAATATACTCAGCTCTTTTCCGGCAAGCAGTTGCTCCTGATCAACACTCCCGAAGAGTTCGCTCCGATTCTCCGTCGCCAGCTTGCCCCGCTGGACATGCGGAGGGATGAGGCCCAGGACGGTAACACAGCACTCAGAATGATTGCAGAAAAACGCTATGACCTTGTGCTCGCCAACGTTAGTCTGCCGCCATTCGGCATCGAAGAACTGGTCAAAGCTATCAGGAAAACCGGCAGGGATATTCCGGCCATCGCTTTCAGCTCCTCGACAAATCTCTCTTCTGAAACCTGTAAGGGCACCGATGCCCTGATCTCGATGCCGCCGGCATTGCCTGAACTCCTGAGTACCATGAAGACCTCGCTGGAAACAGTTCGGGAAACACTCCAGGAATCGCTTTCCGGCAAGACCGTTCTGGTGGCTGACGATCTTGATTTCAACCGCAGGGTCATCAAGTCGATGCTCAACAAACTGGGCGTTACAATCCTTGAGGCCAGCAACGGTCTTGAAGCGCTGGAAGTACTCAGATCAAAGCATTGCGACCTGCTGATCATCGATATGAGAATGCCGGTTCTCGATGGCTTTGACACTGCAAAACGCATTCGTTCTACACCTTCGCCTTATCAGGATATACCGATACTCGGCATGAGCGGCAATCTCGACAATGCAACTCTGAAAATGGTCAGAGAGAGCGGTATCAATGACAGCCTCATCAAACCGCTCAAGCTCAAGGTTTTCCTTCAGAAAGTCTCGGCCATGCTCAAAATCAGCCAGACCTCCTCCTGACTGTATCCCTGAAAGTCTGTAGCTGACGCTGGCCTGTTCATGGCTATTCCTCCACGAATGGCCATCTGTGTTATGATTTCAGTTATCGCCCGCGTCCTGCTGCAACTCATGAACTCTTGCTTCGAGCTCTTCGAGCCTCTTCTTCATCTCGCCAAGTCCGCGAACCTGCGCCTCCTGGCGGAGCTGATCACGCATAAGCTGGGCAGGAACGCCGCGAATGGCCTGCCCTGGCTCCATGAAAGATTTCGAAATACCTGACTTGGCCGCAACCGAGATGCGATCGGCTATTTCAAGATGACCCGCGAATCCTGCCTGACCGCCGATGATACATTGACGACCAATCTTCACGCTGCCTGAAATGCCTGCCTGTGAAGCAATAACCGTATCTGCTCCGATTCGGCAGTTGTGAGCTATCTGTACAAGATTGTCAATTTTAGCCCTCTTTTCGATGACGGTAGCCCCCATTGTCGCCCGGTCGATAGTCGTATTTGCACCTATTTCCACGTCATCGCCGATCTGCACAATCCCCATCTGAGGAATCTTGATATAAGAACCATCCTTTTGCGGAGCGAACCCGAAGCCATCAGCTCCTATGACCGTACCACTGTGGATAGTAACGCGATCCCCAATAATGGTACCGTCGTAACAGGTCACCAGCGGAAAAAGAGTGCACCCTGTACCGATGGTCACATTGTCCATGAGCACCGTATTCGGGCCGATCACCGTATCATCCCCGATAATGCAGTACTCCCCGATAACAGCATGTTCACCCACAGAAACATTCTGACCGAGACGAACCGAAGATGGCACCGATGCTGATGCTGCAATACCCGAATCGGTTATCCGTCGTTTGCCTGAAAAGTTCTGAAGAATAAAAACAAACGCCGTATAGGGGTCGGCGACTTTAAGGATACTCGTTCCGGCTGGAGCATCACCAAGAGGGGCTTTCAGACCGACAACAAGAAGTGATGCGCCTGTCCGGGCGATATGGTGGTAGTACTTTTCATTGGCCACGAAAGTGACCTGGCCGGCCCCCGCCTCCTCGATCCTCGCAGGCCCGGTTATCTCGGTATCGTCAGCACCGACAAGCTCGACAGGATCGAAATAATTACCTAGAAAGGCTTTGATATCTGCAATCTTCATGATCTGTTTACTGTCAAGGGAAGACAGAAAATTTACTTATAATTTTAATCTGTTTTACTATATTATGAGTTTTTTACCGATCCGGTTGCGATAAGCATCGTCCGTTTCGATAAACGCAGATGCAGGCGTAATATAATTCGTTTCATCAGAAAAAGCAGTGAGCGATGGAAACACCAATTAAAATTTTCGCTGGACGCAGCAATCCCGAACTCGCAGAAAAAATCGCCGATTACCTCGGAATGCCACTGTGCGACGCGAAAGTGGAAAACTTCTCCGATGGGGAGATTTCGGTCAACTATTTCGAGTCGATCAGGGGTTCGGATATGTTCATCATCCAGTCAACCAATCCGCCGGCTGACAATCTTATGGAACTGCTCATCATGATCGATGCAGCCAAACGCTCTTCAGCAGCCAGAATTACAGCCGTCATGCCCTATTACGGCTATGCAAGACAGGACCGAAAGGACAAGCCGCGAGTAGCCATCACAGCCAAGCTTGTAGCCAATCTGCTCACCCAGGCCGGCGCCGACAGAATTCTTACCATGGACCTGCACGCTCCCCAGATACAGGGCTTTTTCGATATTCCGTTCGATCACCTCTATTCGAGCGTGGTTCTGATCGACCATGTCAAAAACATGGATATAGCCGACAACCTTGTCGTCGCATCTCCTGACGTAGGCGGTGTCAAGCTTGCCCGTAAATTTGCATCCGAACTCGGCACCGAACTGGTCATTGTTGACAAGCGCCGTCCGAGAGCCAATGTTGCTGAAGTGATGAACATCATCGGCGACGTCAAGGGCAGAAACGTATTGCTGGTTGACGACATGATCGACACTGCCGGCACACTCGTCAACGCCGCCAAAGCTATCCAGGGGGCGGGAGGTCTGAAAGTCTACGCGGCTGCCACCCACCCGATTCTTTCCGGTCCGGCCATAGAGCGTATCAACAACTCGGTGCTTGAAAAGGTCATCGTCACCGATTCGCTGGTAACCGAGCACGACTACTGTCCGAAACTCGAAATCGTCACCATCAGTAACCTGTTCGGTGAGGCTATCAAGAGAATCTATGATGGCGAATCGGTCAGCTATCTGTTCGACAGCAAGAACATCTCGCACAAGATCACCAATCATCATTAATTATAAGCGTTAACAGTTAAAGGAGATAGAGGAAGAGCATGGAAACAAGAGAATTGTCTGTCAACCTCCGCGAAGCGAAGAAAAAAGAAGCCGCCAAACTGCGTCGTCAGGGTCAGGTTCCGGCTGTCGTATACCATAAAGGTGAAGAAACCGTTACAATCAGCGTCGATGAAATCGCACTGGACAAGCTTGTCCACTCATCCGAGTCTCACCTGATCGACCTTCAGTACCCCGATGGAAAAGCTGTCCGCTCCTTCATCAAGGATCTGCAGTTCGACCCAGTGACCGACAAGGTCATCCATGTTGATTTCCAGCTGTTCTCGGCTGACGAAGTGATTGAAATGGAGGTACCGATCCATCTGGAAGGCGAGTGCCCCGGCGTCAAGATCGGTGGTGGAAAAATCCAGATAAACCTTCATAACGTAACCCTGAAGGGCAAACCCGAAGACATGCCGGAACATTTCACTATCGATGTTTCCGGTCTCGAACTTGGCCAGATCATGCACATCCGCGATCTGAAAGCCGGTGAACTGGAAGGCAAAATCAAGATCCTCGGTGATCCTGACGCTCCGGTGGTCTCTGTCATGTCCCCCAGAAAAGAGGCTGAAGCCGGTGCTGAAGGAACCGCCACAGAGGCATGATTCTCTTTCAGAACCCTGTTACAGAATGAAAAGGAGCTGCCTTTCCCGAGAAAGGCAGCTTTTTTTTCGTTGCGTGGTTTGCAATCGAGCAGTAAGTATCGTTTTTTGAAAGTGCCCACTGACAGATTTTTCATCTATTTCCGATGATTGCGCAACGAACGAAAAAATCATCAATACCAGTCCTGTACCGCATCGTTCCTGGACTTGGCCTCCTGAGCGCAGGCAAACGCGTTCCTGGCCTGTTTTATCTTCTGGCCACCGCAGCATTTCTGGCGCTGCTCATCGCACGCTCAGACCTTTTGGTGATCAGCATCCGGTCGATGGGTGCAGGCCTGACGCTCCTTGCATTGTCATTCACCGATTTCAGTCAGATATTCACCCCGGAAACGCTTGAATTCTGGATCGCCGCACTCTATCTCCTGCTGGTGCCCATTGCACTGCTTTTCTTTTCAGTGAGAGGATACCGGCAAACCCTCGCTGAACGAGAGACATCCCGATCAGGAGAAGCCAGTCTCTGGCAGATTGGCATGATGTCTTTCAGACGAAACAGTATTTCGGTGGCAGCCTCAATGGTAATCTTCGTGCTCTATTCCGTAGCATTCCTGGCTCCATTACTTTCACCATTCAGTCCTTATGATCAGCAGGATTTTCTTGTCACTGCCTATCAACCCCCGCTGACGCGACTGGATGCACTGGTGCTCCGCCAGCACCGACCGGTCATCATTCCCATGAGACCCGGTGACGACCTGACCTCCAGAGCAGCCAACTCCCTCATTCTCGACAGCCAGAAGCTCCGGTCAAGAAATCAGGTCTACTCCCTGAAGTTCGTCAACAGCTACAGAATCGAAGGAGACCTGGTGATATACCGTCAGGGCATGAGAGAAAAAAGCATATCGCTCAGCGATCTCCGCAACCTTTCGGTCACCACAGGTAAACCGGCCAGCATCGTCAAAAAAACTTTCCTGCTCGGCACCGACCAGTATGGTCGCGACATCTTCAGCCGACTGATCTACGGCTCCAGAATCTCGCTCTCCATAGGTTTTTTGGTCGTCCTCATTTCGGTTTCTCTAGGTACGGTCATAGGCATCTCGTCAGGTTATTTCGGTGGCTGGGTGGATGGCATTCTCATGAGGATCGTCGATGTGCTCATTGCGTTCCCGGCACTGTTCCTTATCCTTATCATCATTGCCACATTTGGCAACTCCATCTACCTGATCGTCATCACCCTGTCGTTCACCGGCTGGATGGGCGTGGCAAGAATCGTTCGTGGACAGGTTCTTTCACTCAAAGAGCAGGAGTTCATTCTGGCGGCAAAATCGCTCGGCCTTTCAAGCCCCCGCATCATCTTCCGGCATCTGATGCCCAACACCCTGACGCCTGTCATCGTAGCCGCCACACTGAGAATCGGCAGCATCATCCTGACAGAAGCCGGCCTCTCCTTTCTCGGACTCGGTGTCCAGCCGCCAACGCCAAGCTGGGGAAACATCATCAATGAAGGCCGCGACAGCCTCCTGAACCAGTGGTGGATTTCAACCTTTCCGGGCATCGCCATCCTCTCCACCGTGGTCTGCTTCAATCTGATCGGTGACGGCATCAGGGACGCCCTCGACCCGAGGATGCGGGGATGAGCAGGCAACTGTCCGGGGATCCCGGCCACTGGGAGGTGCTTGAATCGATCTACCTGCACCGCAGACCCTGGCTCACCATGCGGCAGGACAAGGTTAGGCTCTCCAGCGGACGAACAATAGACGATTATTATATACAGGAGTTTCCCCCCTGGGTGAACGTTCTCGCTATCACCAGCCAGCAAGAAGCTGTCCTCATCCGGCAGTACAGGCACGGCCTGGGACGGGTATCTTATGAACTCCCGGCAGGCGTTCACGAAACCGAAGAATCACTGCTTGATGCAGCAAAAAGAGAGCTGCTTGAAGAGACCGGTTACAGTGGAGGCACATGGTCGCCCCTGATGGAACTAAGCCCGAATCCGGCCATCCAGAACAATATCTCTTACTCCTTTCTCGCTGAAGGGGTAAGCCTTACCTCTACACAGCAACTCGACGAGACCGAGGAGATCACGGTACATCTGGTACCGATCGATCAGCTCCGTACAATCATCCTTTCCGGAGAGATGATACAGGCCCTGCACACAGCTCCGGTGCTCAAATACATGTTCGAACATCGGTGGTCTGACTGTTAAAGGCGAGACATGGCGTGAAAAAACAACAACAACTCGAACTGATCGAAACAGCGATCACTGAAACCGGATACAGGATCAGGTACGAAAAAGGCAGTTTTGTCGGAGGCGACTGCCGGGTCAGAGAGAACATGATCGTCGTGGTCAACAAATTCCTGCCAATAGAGGGAAAAATTGCCACGCTTGCCACCGTGCTCCGTAAAATCAACCCGCCCGGACTCTCACCCGAACTTGTGAAAATCCTCGACAAACTGACGGCAAATGACTTGTTCAGCCGACAGAACGGGTAGAATGACCGCTTGTCCACAAAGTCCATGTTTGTCCAGAGAGTCCGCGAGATGCACCGGGAAGGTCACAAGAGCCAACCCGACAGGAACCACTTTCAATACCACACCGTCTGATGGCTTTTCGACCGAACCTCCACACCAGACCGGACTTTTGCGAACCTCTTCAGCAACTCATGCTGTGCAGGCGACATGAATGTTCCAGGAACGATCAGCATCCGTCCCGGACGTGCTTCCGCCATCCAGGCGTCGAGCCGATGCCACTCCTTTCCGGTGAACCGGTATATCCAGAGAACCACATCGGCGCCATCCGCCCGCTGCCTTTCGAGGCGTTGCAGGCCCGATACGAGCAGCAGTGACCGAGCCCGGCTGTCGATTCGCAGTGCTTTATCCTCCACCCTCCTTACGACGAATGTCTGTCCAGGGGAATGTGATGATCCGGGTGATAACTGCTGGAGAGGTATCGCCCGCATCACAGAATCGTCTGAAAACACAGGGGCAGCGAACATCGGTTTTTCAAGCCCCCAGACCTCCGACTGCCTCCGTATTCTCTCCCAGCTACCTTCTCGCCGACCTGCATCGACCAGACAGGTTTCACTGCCCGACGAGAAAAGCACCGCCACCTCTTTTCCGATATTGACCGTCAGCACTTCCGGGGGTTTCGGCACAGGTCTGATCATCTCATGCCAGAGCAGCAGGTTCATGCCGACAAGCACGGCAATGACCGCGATCATCCACCTCCTGCCGAGCAGCAAATGAAAAGCAGCAGCAAATGAGAGGTAGAACACCACCACATCGAACAGATCAGGCCGAATCTCAACGCTGGACAGCGGCATACCGCTGAAAAGGTAGACGAAAAACAGGGTAAGCCTTGCGAAAAGCCAGGTGCTCATCCCGAAAAGTGAAGCCAGCCAGCCGGCAAAACCATGAAACAGGAAAAGCGGCAGCGATGCATACATGGCAAAATTCGAAAACAGCACTGCCGGAAGATTGGCGGCAAGACCCGAAAGCGAAAATGTTCCAAAATACAGGGCAATCACCGGACTGACACCTATCATGGCCGAAATACTCACCGTGAAAGCACTCCACAAAAGATGAAGTGAGCGCTTCAGCAGCCGTTTGCTCTCCGGCACGAGGATCGACAGCGGCTGATGGATGGTCAGAATACCCAGTACTGCGCCATTGGTCATCACAAACCCCGGATTGAACAGATCGAAGGGATCGAAAAGAAGAATCACCAGGTCGGATGCGGCCAGAGAGTTAAGCGTAAAACTTTTCCTCCCGAGCATTCCCCCGCCAAACATCATCCCCGACATGATAGCTGCACGTTTGATCGAAGGGGCGTTGCCCGTAACGAAGCTGTACAGACCGATTAACGAAACGAGAATGAGAAATGCAAGCCATCTTCCGGCAGGCGTCACCTTCAGGCGTTGCAGACAGAGATTCACCGCATAGGCCAGCAACGCAACGTGCAGACCCGAAACAGCCAGCACATGCGCCGTACCGGTACGCCTGAACGCATCGTACAGCTCTTCTGACAGCATATCCCGCTCGCCGAGAATCATCCCCTTGACGAACTGGCGCTCTTCTCCGTCCGGAACATGCCGGTCCAGAGCCGTCGAGAGATAATTCCTGAGAGGATTGATGACGTTTCGTATGAACGAAAAACCGGGTTTCGGCATCTCACGGAGCACCCGCCAGGGCCCTGCACAGAAAAGCTGGACGTGAACCCCTTTCATGCGATTCTGCAATCGAGGATCATACTCCCCGCGATTGGACGCAACCGCAATCAGATCGAGCCGTCCTTTCACCCTGATGAAATCGCCCTCCTCAACCTCGATGCCCCGCCCTTCCGGTCTCCTGACGATCACCTTTGCCCGGTCACCAACTTTCGTGGCTTTGCCCTCCTTGAACACTTCGGTCACCCGCAACCCGAAGCTGGTAATCCCCTTCCTGTCAACCGGCCGCCCCTCGACAAACCCCAAAAGGATCACGTCCCTCCCCGCCAATGAGATCAGTGAAGGCGACGGAACAAGCCTGAACGCTGCGGAAGCGTGAAACGCGAAAGCGCTGAAAACCATGACAAGGTAAAAAAGCACCGACAACGCGGAGATGCCGCCTGCCGGAAGCCTTTTCCGATCGATCAGAAGCATGATCACAGCAAGAAAAGATGAGACCAGAGCCAGGCCAAGCCAGAAAGAAGGAGCGAGCGGCAGAGTGACGGCGGCCATGATTCCCGCAGCCGAGCAGGCAAACAGGCGCACCGAAGGATGAGCCGGAAAGAAATACCGCATAGGATAAAAGGGGTAAAGCGGTTATTTCACTGCAAAAGACAAGCTGTTGTGCAGCCTTGCTCCAGCGACCACATGCCGCAGTGCCTCACTATCAAAATCGAAATCGGATCTTACGACGCCGTAAAACCGGAAACTCTTCCCTGAAAACTATCGGAACGGTATCTCCTGAGGTTCATCGGCCTCCTTTCTTGATCTGCACAACAGGATAATTTACTATATTCCGGACACTTCTTTTCAACCAGCAAAACACCTTACCCGGATGCTTGTCAAAGAGATTCTCGAAACCAGAACCGAACCGGTCTTCAGCCTGGAGTTCTTCCCGCCGAAAAAACAGGAGGACTGGGACAAACTCTTTGAGACTATCTCGAACCTGAATCCCCTTGAACCATCTTACGTCAGCGTCACCTATGGTGCAGGTGGATCGACACGCGAGCGTACCCACAACCTCGTCACCCGGATTCAGCAGGAAACCGGCCTCACTGTCGTCTCGCACCTCACCTGCATTGGAGCCGAAAAGAGCGAAATTGAAAGCGTCCTGAAGCTTTACAGGGAACATGGCATCACCAACGTGCTGGCCCTCAGAGGCGACAAACCCGCAGATGTGGTCACCATCGACGAAGCCATCAAAGACTTCCCGCACGCTATCGATCTGGTAAAATTCATCAGGGAATTCTTTCCCGAGATGGGTATCGGCGTTGCCGGATTCCCCGAAGGCCATCCCGAGACCCCGAACCGCATGAAAGAGCTGGAATACCTCAGGGAGAAGGTCGATGCCGGAGCTGACTACATCGTCACCCAGCTCTTTTTCGACAACCGCGACTACTTCGACTACGTCGATCGCTGCGAACTTGCAGGCATCACCGTGCCGATCATTCCCGGCATCATGCCCGTCATGACAAAAAAAGGCATGATCCGCATGGGCGAACTGGCCCTCGGCTCCCGCATCCCTTCGAAGCTGCTCCGCAAAGTGCTCGAAGCGCAGGACGACAAGGAGGTCGCTGAAATCGGCATCGAATGGGCCACCAGCCAGGTGCAAGAACTCCTCGACCACAAAGTCAAAGGCATTCACTTCTACACCCTCAACCTCTCCGAAGCCACACTGAAGATATTCAGGAACCTGAAGCGGGGTTGAGGTTTCGACACTGTTCCGAAAACTGACTGTTGGATTGACTGGCAGGCAGGCGGTTTCGGATATAGCGAATACTTCTGACACCTATGCCCGTGTTGAGACCTTTTGGCCAGAGCGATGATTCAGTGATAAGCTGCTTCTCAATGCAGCGTGCATCATCAAGCGGTATCCCGAAGGCGATCACATCATGAACACAAGTGTGAGTGGCTGACCCTGCCATTTCCTGACAGCTTCCGGAAATCGAGCGCTGTCAGCGATTCACTGAACAGTGTATTGTATTGAAACGGAAGTTCCAAGACAAAAATCAGTTAACTCTATATTCTGATGGTGGTTAGGTGAAAAATGCGCCAGAATTGTAGTCACTAATTTATTTGCATAATTAATTTATAGTGCTTATATTGCTGCGGTATAAGTCAATATTATCGCAGTCACAATGTATCTCGATTCCGGCACCAC
>Ga0233422_10000890_pt1 | contig 14063 bp, 6 predicted proteins | sample Watercolumn_Mata_2_FD_182724 | JGI IMG/M metagenome (GOLD analysis project Ga0233422, IMG submission 182724) | Freshwater microbial communities from Lake Matano, South Sulawesi, Indonesia - Watercolumn_Matano_2014_110_MG | ecosystem: Environmental > Aquatic > Freshwater > Lake | place...
CTACACAATTCCAAGGAATGAAAGAGTAAAGATTGCAGTATATAACATTCTTGGAAAACAAGTAGCAGAATTAGTGAATGGAACAAAGAATGCAGGTACCTACACTGTTAACTTCAGTGCAGAGAATCTGTCAAGTGGTGTCTATTTCTATAAGTTAGAGACAGGCAGCACAGTTCTGAGCAAGAAGATGATGTTGCTCAAATAATCTCGTGAACTATTCATCGAAAGCGTCTGTGATGCTATAGTCACAGACGCTTTTTTTTGCCAACCCTTTTTTTATCTCGAAGTATTCGGAGCCCTGAACTTATGAATCTTCACATAATCGACATAGGAATTATTCTTTTATATCTCACCGCAACAATTTTCATTGGTTTTTTTATCTCAAAAAGAGCCTCCAAGGATATGAATAATTACTTCCTGGGAGGTAACCGTATCCCTTGGTGGATTCTCGGCATCTCCGATGCTTCGGGCATGTTCGATATATCCGGTACACTTCTTCTCGTTTACTGGCTCACAGTCTACGGCATGAAGAGCATTTGGATACCTTGGATTTGGCCGGTCTTTAACCAGGTGTTCCTTATGGTCTATCTGTCTCCATGGTTACGTAAATCGAACGTGATGACAGGCGCAGAATGGATGAAGACACGTTTTGGTACAGGCCGCGGCGCAAATCTCTCACATATTATAGTTGTAATCTTCGCTTTAATCAGTGTTATCGGATTCCTTTCTTATGGCTTCAAGGGAATTGGAAAATTTGCTGTTGCATTCCTACCTGCATTAGTGACCGATCCTCAAACACTTGCTCAGTATCCACAAATAAATGCAAATTTATATGCACTGATCCTTATGGGTATCACCACGTTGTATGTAGTTAAGGGTGGAATGATGAGTGTAGTAGCCACTGAAGTAGTGCAATATGCTATCCTTTCGCTTTCTGCAATTGCTATTGGAATAATAGCGATTGCGAATGTTTCTCCTGAAATGATTGCCAGTGTTGTCCCTGAGGGGTGGATGTCTTTAGGCTTTGGAGTAAATCTCGGTTTGGATTGGTCAACAGTACAGTCAACTGTTGCAACAAAAGTGATCGCATTTAATCAATGGATCGCTTCCGACGGCTATTCATTATTCGGAATATTTTTCGGAATGATGCTTTTCAAAGGATTTTTTGTAGCTGCAGCTGGACCAGCACCGAATTACGATATGCAACGCATCTTGTCGACCCGCAGCCCAAAAGAAGCTGCTAAGATGAATTCCATGGTAAGTGTCGTATTAAATCCGACGCGATACTTTATGGTAGCAGGGATAACAGTTCTTGCTCTCACTAATTTTGATGCACTATATAAATCTTCTGTTACCACACCTGATTTTGAAGGAATCCTTGCCGAAGTGCTTGCGAACTATGTTCCTGTAGGTTTGCTCGGTCTACTGATGGCTGGATTCATTGCGGCATTTATGAGTAATTTTGCAGCAACGGTGAATGCGGCGCCAGCATATATTGTGAATGATATTTACAAGCGATATATCAATCCGAATGCAGAGCAGAAAAAATATGTCAAAATGAGTTATATCGCTTCTGCCGCTGTAGTTGTCATCGGAATTACAACCGGTTTCTTTGTTGATTCTATTAATCAAGCAGCTTTATGGATTGTTGCCTCACTATGGGGAGGATATACTGCTGCAAATGTATTAAAATGGTATTGGTGGCGCTTCAACGGATATGGATATTTCTGGGGTATGCTTTCAGGTATCGCCACGTCTTTGATTTTACTTGCATTACAGAACCTGAATATTGTTCCGTTCCTTAATCATTGGCCCCTTCCCAATAATCCGAGTATGAATTCGTTTCCTATCATCTTTCTTAATTCGATTATTGGATGCATAGTCGCAACTCTCTTAACAAAGCCTGAGAGTGATGAAGTGTTGATGAAATTTTATCATAATGTTCGGCCTTGGGGTTTCTGGAAACCTATCTATGAAAAAGTAAAGAAGATTGATCCTGCCTTTGAAGCAAATAAGAATTTCAAACGCGATATGTCAAATATTCTGGTTGGAATTGTGTGGCAAATTACACTTATGGCGACTTCGGTGTTTTTAGTGCTTCGCGAATATAATTCTATGATGATCTGTATTGGTATACTTATCGTTACATCGCTGATTTTAAAGTTCAATTGGTGGGATAAACTTGAAGCCTCATACGGAGACCAGAAGTCGACGCTAAATATTTAAATCATCTTGAAAGCGCGATCATCAATTGAGGAATCATTAGAAGTCATTTCAAAAATGGAAGTATACAAAAGTTACGTTATTATACCCATGGTTTTCCTGCCCGCCCGATCCGAAAGGACTCTCCAAGGGAGTACTTCGTGCCTTCGAAGCAGGCTGGGGATGTCGTAAAGCAATACGTTCGAAAGTGGAATGGAATTTTTTGAGGTGGCTTCTAATAATAGTTGTAACATTATAATTCAGGGATGATTGATTGTGGTTCGTGTGTTATAAGGATCGAGGCTTCACGTATCCTAAAAAATATAATTTGTATTTGTATTATTGAATGTCTAATTGTACAAGGTAATCGGTAATCCAATCTGCTTTTTTTAAGTACCTTTCCATTTTATTGATTACATAGTGCAAGTTGTTCTATTACACAATTTTTCCATACAAGATAAGTGTTGTTGGATAGTAAAGTCTAGGATAAGCATTTGTGCCTACTAATAGGTATTAGTTGATTGGAGCGAACGTTGGCTGAAAAAGGCAAAAAGAAAATTCTGTTTTACTCGCTAATCGTAATTTTTCCGTACGTTCTAATTATTTTATTTGAATTCATGCTTCGAATTTTTTCGTTCGGTAGCGACTTACATCTTTTTACTTCTAGCACACTTCCCCAATATTATGAAGTGAATAGAAACGTTGGCGAAAGATATTTTAGTAAATATGAACGTACAGCTCCTTTGTCTGAAACCTTTTTGAAGGAAAAACCAGCCAATGGATTCAGGATTTTTATTCTTGGAGAATCTTCGGTTCAGGGTTTTCCTTATGATGCGAATCTTGCCTTTTCACGAATCCTTAAACGTCGTCTGCAGGATGTTTTCCCTAATCGCACTATCGAAGTTATCAATCTTGGATTAACCGCAATATGCAGCTATACACTTTTAGATTTTACAGATGAAATGCTTCAACAGAAACCAGACCTGGTACTCATCTATACAGGTCATAATGAGTACTATGGTGCACTTGGCGTTGCATCAATGGAAAGTGGCTCAATCCCTCGTTGGTTTAAGACTCTTCATTTGAAATTAGTTCACTACCGAACATATCAGCTTCTTCAAAAAATAGTTGGCAGTCTAACTCAATTAATTCATTCGTCTTCGCAGAATGAAATACGCGCGACATTGATGGAAAAAATGGTGGGGAAAAATTTGATACCATATAATTCGGTTATGTATCAAGATGGATTGGGACAATTTTCTGATAATATAGGTGTGCTGATGTGCAAACTGCGAGACGCACATGTTCCACTTATAATCAGTGATCTTGTGAGTAATGTTCGGGATTTACCACCTTTTCGGTCTCTAGAAAATGATTCTTCTCCAAAAGCAGATTCAGTTTATTTTATAGCTCAACAATCTGAATCTAAACATTTATATGACAGAGCTAGAGAGCAATATTTAAAAGCGAAAGATCTGGACGCTATTCGTTTCAGGGCTTCGGAGGATCTTAATAGTGTTATTTCGGCTCTCGCAGATTCGATTGGTGCAATTCATATTTCTCTTAAATCCTTTTTCGAAGAACATTCACCCCATAATTTAATTGGAAATAATTTGATGACAGATCATCTTCATCCAAATATTGATGGATGCTTTCTGATGGCTGAATGTTTTTTCAATGCTATACATGAGAATCGGCTTATTGTAAGTAATTGGGATTCATTGAATGTTCCACCGTTGAGCCAGTATCGGTATCGATGGGGATATACAGCGCTGGATAGTATGATAGCGGAAATTCGTATCCAGCATTTAAAATCGGGCTGGCCATTTAAACCCGAAACCGTTGTAAACACTTTTAGAAATACTTATAAACCTCAGGGAATTGTGGATTCATTAGCGTTTTTATGTGTTATGTATGTTAATATAAGTCCGACAATTGCACACAGAAAACTTGCCGAGTATTATCAATCAATCGGAGACTTTGGAAAAGCGTCGCGAGAATACTTGTATAGCTTATACTACAACACTTGACGTTTCATCGTACTATTATGCAGCAGATATGGCAAACAAGGTCGGTGATAATGTATCAGCGATTCGCTATTTACAGGAATCTCCAGGATCTGATACAAGTTCCTATACACAATTTATGCTCGCATCTATTTATTATGATCAAAAAGAATTTAGTCAATCACTTTCATGTATTAATTATTTTCAACAATTAAGCGAGAGTAATGCGAGCAATCTTCAAATTCAAAAATTAAAGTATCAAGTACAAAAAGAATTAGGATTAAATGCTGAGGCTCAACGGACGCTGGCAGATGTTCAAAGAATAGATCCATCTTTCGTTAGATCAAGTGAAGGAAAAACTATTGCGGTTATTATTCCGCATCGAATCAAACCTTACATTGAGCGTGCCGAAGAATTACGAAAGAATGGACAAATTTCGGATGCAATAGCTGTTTTAAACGAAGCGAACAGCATTAAAGAACTTCCTTACACGAATCTTCTTTTAGGAAAACTCATGCTCTCACAAAATAATGTTCGCGCATTATATTTTTTGGAAAGAGCACAACGAGAAATTAAAGATGATCCATCTCTATACTTTGGTCTTTGTGTTCTTTATCTTAAGACACAGAATATTCCAAAGGCAAAATCAGCATTAAATACATTTGCACGACTTCAAGGAGAACAACACGAGAACACAAGGCAACTAAGAACATTGTTTGAAAAAAGAGTGAAGCAAAAAAAGTAAGATTTAGTTTTAAAAAAGCCACTTTAAAAAGAATAACATGACCAGGGATAGAATTTCAAAATTATATCGATTGAGTATCATTTTCTGGATACTCTTTACTCGGTTATCTGCACAGTCAAATTATACTCCTAAGCAATTTGTTCTCAATACTGATTATTGTCGTTTTTGGCGGGATGATACAACCACATATCTTGAAATTTCAACGGCTTTCTCACCCAATTTCACGATTTTGAGTTTGGATTCTTCCGGATTAAAAGGGAAAATTGAAATGGGTGTAGATATTCAAGACACTAAAAGTAATGCAGTGATATACCGTGACCGCTTTAGCATTCCAATGCATTTTGCTGATTCGGTGTTGTTATTAAAAACGAAATCACTCGTAAACAATAGAACATATTCACTTGCGAAAGGAACTTATTTCATTTCTCTTTATGGTTATGATAGTAATGATAGGACGCGCTGTGATAGCATAAAATTCACAGTTGAAATCAACGATCGATCTGATAGCTTAATGCTAAGTGATATCGAATTTTGTTCTAACATAACTGAGTCCAAAGATCAAAAGAGTAATTTCTATAAAAACACCTATCTTGTCATTCCGAATCCAAGTCGTATATTCGGTGCAACGACATCGCCATTAATTTTTACATACATGGAATATTATCATGTTATGCCTGGAAAAGTGTATGTAATTCAATCACAAGTTTTGGATTCGAAAGGTGAGATTAAGAAGAGCAAAACATATCGACGAAAATTTCTTAATTCGAATGTTGTCGATGTGTCTACATTGAATGTTACAACTTTGTTTTCCGGCAAATATACTTATGAAGTAATTCTTTCAGATACTCTTGGATCCGCGCTAGCTAAAGCCCAGCGTATTGTTTACTTATATAATCCTCAAATACAACCAGCTTTGGAGACATTGGTTGCCGAACGAAGTTCTGAATTTGCGAAGATGACTTACGAAGAACTTGGTAATGAGTTTAAATCGGCCAAATATATTGCTACATCCGATGAAGTTAACACATTCGAAAACCTGACAACCGTTGAAGCTAGACGTAATTTCATGGCAAAATTCTGGATCAGAGTTGAAACTCAAGAGGCAGGTCGAACAGATCTTACCAGAGCTAGTTATTTACAAAAAGTAATCTTGGCGAATCAACGGTACGGAGTTTTTTCGAAGGAGGGATGGCGATCGGCTAGAGGTCGAGTCTTTCTTCTTTACGGAGAACCAGATGAAGTTCAGCGTTTCCCATATGCAGAGGATAGTCGACCTTATGAGATTTGGAATTATCATCAAATTGAAGGGGGCGTAGTATTTATTTTTGTTGATTTGACAGGATTCAATGAGTATACACTGGTGCATTCAACAAAACGTAGCGAAATTCATGACAACTCATGGGAACAATTTCTTAAACGGAATTGACGAAGAATGTTAGCACAGATATAATTTATGCATAACGGTTAGAAAAATTCAATAATGTTATTTAACAATAAACGATGATATATTTAAGTAGAAACCAGATATTGAAAAGTTGTCTAATATGGAGGATAGTATGAGTTACGGTTTTTTTGACGATGAAAATAAAGAATATGTAATCACGCGACCGAATACACCGTTACCTTGGATAAATTATTTGGGGACGGATGGATTTTTTGGCATAATATCGAACACGGCTGGTGGGTACTGTTTTTATCAGGATTCGCGAATGCGGCGACTAACGCGGTACCGATATAATAATATTCCAATGGATAACAATGGCCGCTATCTTTATATCAAAGATGGTGATACTATTTGGAATCCAATGTGGAAGCCGATGCGAGTTGCGCTGGATAAATATGAATGTCGCCACGGATTAGGATATACGAAAATAACGGGTGTGAAAAATGATTTAGAAGTCTCAACATTATTCTTTATTCCTCCACAATCTAGACACGAAGTGTGGCATGCGAAGCTAACAAATCACTCCAAATCGACAAAGAAAATACGAATGTGGAGCTTTGTTGAATGGTGTTTGTGGGAAGCAAATGATGATATGACAAACTTCCAGAGGAATTATTCAACTGGACAGGTAGAAATTGAGAACGGGACAATTTTCCATAAGACGGAATATCGTGAACGTAGAAATCACTATGCCTATTTTGCTACAAGTGCGCCAGTCTCTGGGTATGATAGTAGTCGTGATGCGTTTGTAGGTGTACATAATGGTTTAGATGCACCCCAAGCAGTCATGGAAGGAACTTGTAAAAACAGCACTGCATACGGGTGGTTACCGATAGGTGTGCACCAGATTGATCTGGAAATAAAGTCTGGTGAATCGAAAGAAATCAACTTCATTTTAGGATATGGCGAGAATCCGCAAGAAAATAAGTTTCTTGCTGATGGAAGAATCCGAAAAGATGAATATGAGTCTGTGAAAGCAAAATTTTTAAACACAATTACTGTTATACAAGCTTTTGAAGAACATAAGAAATATTGGGATCAGCTTCTTTCGACATATCAAACCGCAACACCAGATACGATTGTGAATCGGATGGCAAACATCTGGAACCAGTATCAATGCATGGTGACATTCAACATGTCACGTTCAACATCGTTGTATGAATCCGGAATTGGAAGAGGAATGGGATATCGAGATAGCAATCAGGATATTCTTGGATTTGTCCACATGATTCCCTCGCGGGCGAAGCAAAGAATTTTGGATTTGGCATCAACACAGCTTTCTGACGGCACGTGCTTTCATCAATACCAACCTTTAACGAAAAAGGGGAACGCAGATATTGGCGGTGGCTTCAATGATGATCCATTGTGGCTCATACTTTCGACGGCTGCATATATAAAAGAGACCGGAGATGCTGGTATTCTTCAGGAAAAAGCTGGATATGCTGATGTTCAAAATTCGAACGCAACTCTTTTAGATCACCTGCATCTTTCGCTACAATATACTCTTAATCACCGCGGTCCACATGGTTTACCACTCATCGGTCACGCAGATTGGAATGATTGCCTTAATTTGAATTGCTTCTCGACAACACCTGGTGAGAGCTTTCAACTGGCAGGTCATATTGAAAATGATAAGGTTGCAGAATCTGTAATGATTGCTGGACTGTTCTGCAAAGCTTGCGAGGAGATGTCAGGCATTCTAAATGCAATCAACCAACCTGACAAGGCAAAAGAGTATGTAAAACATTCCGATGAAATGCGACAAACTATTTATCAACATGGCTGGGATGGTGAATGGTTTTTGCGAGCATATGATTCGTACGGAAAAAAATTAGGATCAAAAGAAAACGAAGAATGTAAAATATTTATTGAAAGTCAGGGGTTGTGTGTTTTAGGAGGTGCTGGAAAAGATAATGGATATGCTTTAAAAGCACTAGACAGTGTTAAGAAACACCTCGCTACACCAAATGGAATTTTTTTACAACAACCCGCATTTTCAAAATATTATGTTCATCTCGGAGAAGTTAGTTCATACCCGCCAGGCTATAAGGAGAATGCAGGTATTTTCACACATAATAATACTTGGATTCAAATTGCAGAAACTTTGCTTGGAAGAGGGGATCAGGCAATGGAGTATTACAAGAGCATTTGTCCACCAACAAAGGAAGAACAAATCGATATTTATCGATCAGAACCATATGTCTATAGCCAAATGACTGCAGGTAAGGATGCACCAACAACTGGTGAAGGAAAAAATTCCTGGTTGACTGGTACGGTTGCATGGTCGTTTGTAACGCTTTCGCAATATATTCTCGGTATTAAACCAGATTATGATGGTTTGATTGTAGATCCTTGTATACCAAAATCATGGAATAAATTTACGATTACAAGAAAGTTCCGGTCAAGCACGTATCGAATTACAATCAACAATCCAAGTGGTGTTAGTAAGGGTGTAAAAAAATTAACTTTGGATGGTCGACTCGTTCAGGGAAATAAAATTCCAGATGCTCATGATGGTAAGATACATGATGTAGAAGTTGAGATGGGATAAATGGTCACTAGTAGAAATAAAAAGATTGAAAACAATGCACAGGAAGAATTATCACCAATTAAACGAAAGATATTTCTTAGTGTAATATTTCTCATCCCAGTATTTCTTTTTGTTTGTTTAGAAATTGTTTTACGTGTTGCTGATTACGGCGGGAATCTGAATTTATTCATCCCTGGCCCAGAAGGGTATAGTGAATATTTACGATGCAATCCAAATGTCGCACGCCGATATTTTGCATTGCAAGCAAGCCTTCCCACTCCACCAAAACAATTATTTTTAAAACAGAAACTTACTAACGGTTATAGAATATTTGTATTGGGTGAATCGTCCGCTGCTGGTTTTCCCTTTAGTAATAATGCTGCCTTTCCTAATATTCTTGAACGAGCGCTCGCAAATACGTTTCCTGAAAAGCGAATTGAAGTTGTGAATATTGCACTCGCTGCAATTAATAGCTATGCATTATTAGACTTAATCGATGAAGTACTCCATCAATCACCTGATGCAATTTTAATTTATACAGGACATAACGAGTATTATGGAGCATTAGGTGTAGGATCTGTACAATCCTTAGGAAATATGCGGTGGGTGATTAATACTTACCTGCAATTACAATCGCTGAAGATATTTTTATTAGTCCGAGATTTTGTGGGATGGTCCAGATTACAGCTAAATAAAATATTGTATAAAGGAACCGAGATTGATCCATCAGCCACATTAATGGAACGAATTGTTGCCGAACAAACAATTCCTATGAACAGCCCGATCTATGAAGCTGGAAAAGAGCAATTTCAAAAAAATATGGATGCTCTTCTTAATAAAGCTGCAAGGAGAGGGGTGCCTGTTGTACTCAGTGAGTTGGTAAGTAATATTCGGGATCAAGAGCCATTTATCTCTATTGAAATTCCAGTTGAAACATCTGCGAAAAATTATTATGCATTAGCTCGTCAAAACGAAGTCAATGGTGATTATGAAAAAGCTAAAGAGAATTACTTTAAGGCGAAGGATTACGACGCGTTACGATTTCGAGCTCCAGAAGAGTTTAATACCATAATTAGAGAACTAGCAAAGAAGTATTCTTGCCCTTTGGTACCAACGTTATCGTGTTTCGAAAAAGAGTCTCCAAAAGGTATCATCGGAAACACTCTAATGCTGGAACATCTTCATCCTAATATTGACGGTTACTTTCTTTTAGCTAAAGCATTTTACGAGACAATGCAAAATCATCGAATGATACAAGGTGATTGGCCAACGCCATGTATAGATCAGGAAAGGAAAAATGGTCTTACTGAGTTGGATAGTGTTTATAGCAAATTGGTCATTCAACAATTAAAGGGAAGCTGGCCGTTTCAACCAAAATCACTCCCCAATGGTTTTTTAATTGCATTTCGGCCTACAAACCTTCTCGAAAACATTGTTTTTCGTGTTATTCAAGATAAAAATTCTAGCTTAGAGACTGCGCATATGACATTAGGTGATTACTATGCGAAACAGCGTGTTTGGGAAAAAGCGTTTTTAGAATATCAAGCACTTATTATCACCATACCACATGAAATAGAATTTTACCAGAAAGCTGCAACAGTGTTACTCGAAGCAAAAGAATATGAGAGAGCTTCGCAGGTTTTATTACAATCATTGCTTTATAAAGAAAGCAATTTTGCTAATAAATGGATTGGTCAAATTGCACTAATGAGGAATGACTATAAGAAATCCATAGCGTTCTTAAAGAAAGCTGATGTCTTGGATGATCAGGTTACTTTTAATTTATCACGTGCATACTATCTTGATGATCAATGGAGTAATGGAGAAGAGTATTATGAACGATTACAAAAAAGATCACCACGATCTCAATATACAGCATACCTTTCTAACCTAAGAACCTTAATGCAAAATAAGCGTTCTACCAGCCAATCGAATTAATGTATCAGCATTTCAAGAGCCTTTACATACCAGTCTTCATACAAATGTGAATTCTTCTTTCAGATAAGCATTTCACATTGTTTCGTTGTGAATTCAAATAAAATATTGCTACAATTCCCTGTTCTAGATTCGAATAGTATGAACACTTAGAAGTAGAAAGGAATGGACGGCAATGAATAAATCTATTATTGGTACTATCGTTTTTACCTGCCTATTAAATGCTCAACAGAAAGATTATCCTATCAAACCGGTTCCATTTACAAGCGTGAATATTTCAGATATCTTTTGGGCTCCCCGGATCAAGGTGAATAAAGAAGTGTCCATACCGATTGCCTTTCAAAAGTCTGAAGAAACAGGTCGTATAGATAATTTTAGAATTGCCGGAAAACGGATGAGTGGGGCATTTCGGACAGAGTACCCATTTGATGATTCAGATATCTATAAAAACATCGAGGCTGCAAGTTATTCACTTCAGATGATACCCGATCCGATTCTTGAAGCTTATGTGGACTCATTGATTGTGCTGATTGCTGCTGCGCAGGAAGCGGATGGCTATCTATATACGTGTCGTACAATTGATCCTCTCCATGTTCATGAATGGTCGGGTTCAAAGCGATGGGAACGTGAAGATGTTTTAAGCCATGAATTGTATAATGCCGGTCATATGTATGAGTCGGCAGTAGCATACTTTCTTGCAACGGGTAAACGAAAATATCTCGATATAGCACTTCGTAATGCCGACCTGGTGGACAAAGAATTTGGTTGGGGAAAACTCCAAATTGCTCCCGGACATCAGGTTATAGAAATGGGACTAGTAAAGTTATATCGTGTCACGGGGGATATCCGCTATTTAAATCTTGCAAAATTTTTTATTGATGTGCGTGGTCAACGCCCAGAGTTGGGTGATTATGCCCAGAATCATAAACGGTTTATCAACCAAGACTCCGCTGTTGGGCATGCAGTCCGTGCTGAATACATGTATAGTGGCGCAACGGATGTGTCGGCGTTGACTGGTCAAACACAGTATATTCATGCATTAGATAAAATCTGGGAAGATATTGTTTATCGAAAAATGTATATCACCGGTGGTACTGGTGCAAGTGGCGGGAATGAAGGTTTTGGTTTGGCGTTTGAACTTCCAAATGCTTCTGCCTATTGTGAAACTTGTGCTTCTATTGCCAATGTATTTTGGAATTATCGGATGTTTTTGTTAAAAGGTGAGGCCAAATATTTCGATGTACTCGAACGAATCCTATATAATGCTCTGCTTTCAGGTGTTTCTTTGTCCGGTGATCGTTTCTTTTATCCTAATCCACTTGCTTCATTGGGTCAACATTCACGTTCGGAATGGTTTGGGTGCGCTTGTTGTCCTTGCAATGTAACTCGACTACTTCCATCAGTTCCAGGATATATCTATGCAGTGCAAGGCCGAAATCTTTTCGTTAATCTGTTCATACAAAATACATCTGAAATCGTTGTCGAAGGGCAGAAGATTTCGATTCGACAGACAACATCGTATCCATGGAATGGGTCTGTTGAAATCGAAATTAATCCAGAGAAGAAACTTCAATGTTGTTTGATGATTAGAGTTCCGGATTGGATTTCCGGACAGCCTTTACCAGGTGAATTATATAGATTTAAAGATTCACAATCACTTCCAATAAAGTTTCGCGTAAACGGGAAAGAGACAAGGATCGCCATGGTAAATGGATATGCCTGTCTTGATAGAGTATGGCAAAAAAAAGATAAGGTGACATTCGAATTTCCAATGTCGGTGAGAATAATTGAAGCCAATAAAAAAATTAAGGATGACCAGAATAAGATTGCACTCCAGCGCGGGCCACTCGTCTTCTGTGCAGAAGGTATTGATCAGCCAGAAAGGAATGTGTTTAATATCTTTATTGATGAAGGCGCGCGATTCACTTCGGAATTTGTTCCTGGATTACTAAATGGGATTCAGGTTATCCGCGGAAATGCCAAAGGTACATATCGTACTGCTTCAGGCAATATTGAAATCCGAGATCAACAATTATTGGCGATTCCATACTGCACTTGGGCAAATCGAAATCAATGTGAAATGACTGTCTGGTTAGCCTCTAGAGTCGAGGGAACTATTCCCAAATCTCAACCGACAATAGCTTCAAAGAGCAAGGTCTCAGCACTTCATCCTCAGAAGACTCTCTCCGTGATCAGCAACCATTATCTACCGAGTAATTCGAACGATCGTGGAGTCGGTAATTTCAGCTGGTGGCCGAGACGAGATACTGTTGAATGGATCCAATACGATTTTAAGAATGAGGAATCAATTTCTCGCTCTATGGTTTATTGGTTTGACGACGGTCCGGATGGTGATTGCCGCATCCCATCATCATGGAAGCTTTTTTATGATAAAGATAGTGTTTGGATACCGGTTAATAATATTTCGAAGTATGAAATAGCCAAAGATCAGTTTTGCACGGTTTTATTTGATTCGATTTCAACGAAATCAGTTCGTCTTGAGATTGTATTACCCAAGGATCATTCCAGCGGAATTTATAAGTGGTTCGTTGAATAACGACATAAAGAACCTTTATGAAAAGCGTAGTTACCATAGTTTTGTTCAGTTTTTTGGTACAACAAGCACTCAGTCAATCGTATGTCCCGGTAAAGGATTATGCGAAAATGAAAATTTCACCGGTTGTACCGATGCAAGCATATGCGTTCGACATAAGCGATGTGATATTGCTTGATGGAAGTCCATTTAAGAATGCAATAGATAAAGATGCCGCGTATTTACTAACGATTGAGCCGGATAGACTTTTACATCGTTTTCATAAGAATGCAGGTTTGCCCACAAAAGGTGAAATTTACGGTGGATGGGAAAGTGAAGGATTATCCGGCCATACATTAGGGCACTATATTTCAGCGTGTGCAATGTTTTTTGCCGGAACAAAACAAATAGAGCATAAAAAGCGCGTCGATTACATTATTGATGAACTTGAACAATGTCAATTAGCGAGACATACAGGTTATATTGGTGCAATACCAAATGAAGATTCAATCTTTACACGAGTGGCACGGGGTGATATTAAATCTTCTGGATTTGATCTAAATGGAGGATGGTCTCCATGGTACACTGTTCACAAACTAATGTCTGGCCTTGTTGATGCATATCTTTATTGTGATAATCAAAAAGCGCTAAAATTATTTATAGGGATG
>Ga0233422_10000891_pt1 | contig 14060 bp, 8 predicted proteins | sample Watercolumn_Mata_2_FD_182724 | JGI IMG/M metagenome (GOLD analysis project Ga0233422, IMG submission 182724) | Freshwater microbial communities from Lake Matano, South Sulawesi, Indonesia - Watercolumn_Matano_2014_110_MG | ecosystem: Environmental > Aquatic > Freshwater > Lake | place...
CATTCCTGGTATTGAGCCGCGACCAAAACTCCACGCTAAAGCACATGTTGCTGAAGACCTGGCTCGCCTGCACGCCCCAGAACCAGTTATCTATCGGAAACTCCAGGCGGCTGAGGGGATCGGTGTCCGTATCATTATCCGGGAATTGGTAGGAACAGAAGCTATTGATGAACTTACGGATTCCTAGATCCATGGAGAAGCCTGGTACACAACACCTGCACGGCAGCGGAGGCATCCCCCATGCTCCGCAACTGTCACCTCCCCAGTGAAGATCGTGCAGCAAAGTTCCAACTTCGACCTCGCCGTTGGAAATCCCAGTCCCGGCAACCAGCGCGACAACCACAACCAAAAAAAGACCCCTCTTGCCCATACCCATCCTCCACGAAAGCAAAACGAGTCGTCACACCTCTCAAAGGCCGAACACATATCTTTGGGACGACAATTCCCTTCCTCCCCTGCCCCTAAAAAAACCAAATCTGAATTGACACTTCACTACCGGCAAGATTCTCTGAGGACGCGCTGTTCCATGTTCATGGATATCCCCATTTGGGGAGCATCCTTTAGGGCTGATCTCAACAACCCCTACTCATGCTCGATAATCACGGTGCCTGATTTGAACAGCCGCTGTCTCAGCTCTTCTTCGGTAATAAACCGGGACTTCACGAGCTTCTGAAAAAGACTGCGAAGACCTTTGGCAGACAGGTTATACCGTTTCATGAGACCAGCGTCGTCCATTCCATCTCTGATGCAAACCACGGCATCTTTGGCCTTGATCACCGGCTTCGTCTGGGGCGTCGGTGGCGAAGCGTCTTCGTCGACGTCCACGACAACGGTCCCGGGAGAAAGGAATATTTCCTGGTCCACTTCCGCCCTCTTGACCTCACCTGTGGCGACCATTTGATTCATGAGGGCCAGAAGCGCCTCTGCCGAAATGTTGAACTTTTCCATGAATTCCAGCGCGTCTTTCCTCGATTTCAGGTACTTCCGCGCATCTCCCGCTGAAAGCTTGAACACCTTTCGTTCATCATCGTTCTTTGATTGACGTTGCTGCGAGAGCTTCATCTCCCCATCCTGGTGACGGAGCTTCTCCCGGTTACGGTGCAAAGCACCAGCGACCTGTATCAGGATCTCGTTGCGCGTGAAGGGCTTGATCACGTACCCGTAAGCCCCCAGCTCAAGAGCCATCAGTCCGGTGTCCCGGTCGTCAACGGCCGTTACCATGATCACCGCCAGGCTCGGATACAAGTGAGTGACAATGTTGAGAAAATCAATGCCAGACATCCCGGGCATCATGATGTCACAGATGGCAAGGTGGAAATGTCCGGTGGCAAGGACCTCAAGGGCTGTGTCTGCACTAGCTGCTGTGGCACATACGTATCCATCTGCCGTGAGGTAGCGGGAAAGCATCTCACAGATGTTCGGCTCATCATCCACAATCAGTATTCGTGATCCTTTGGTCTGCTCCACATTCTCCCCCCTTTTTTGGTACCCGAGTTGAGTGGTTGCTCACCACAGCTACCGTAAAGACCCCGGGATTGGGCAAGTCTATCAACCCACCTTGACCAGTTCCCTGTGTCACGTTGCTTAGAAAAGCCTGTGTTTTCCCTCTGTTGAGCATAACTCGCCGAACTCTCCCCCGTCAATAATAATCTTCACCGCAGCATCGCTCTGCAAAAGAACGACTGGGGGGCATGAATGGCCTTCATTGCGAGAGTACGCTCGACTGGTGGGTGTCCAGTGTGCTCAGCACGCGCCTGCGTCCCAAGTCACGACCGAATACCTACGCCCCACACGAAGATGAGATTTCAGTACGGTACACCCCTGCACCAGATGCACCTCTTCCTCCCGGAGCATCCTGATGATCTGCCCCACGGCAAAACATTTCCGCCTCATCCTGACCCCTTATCGGCCTCAGATCCTGCGCTAACACTGACTCAGAACCTGGACCAGTTTTTGGGGAGTCAGGGTCATTCCCAAATCTCAGACTGGAGTGAAAAACGGGAGGGATTATCTCCTGGTCTTGAACAAGGTAGCCCACGATATCATAGAAGAACAGCAGGGTATTCATCTTGAATACGTTTTCCTGAACTGTCAGGGCAGGCCGGTCAAGAAAATGGTCGGGAGGCATGGAGGAGCTTCCGGACACGGGACGGACTTCCCCATGTTCGGGTCCACGATTTTACGACATAGCTTCGGATGCAGGCTAAGAGCCGCGGGGGTATCATTCGAGGACCGGCAAGACCTTCTGGGTCACAAGTCCGGGAGGATCACTACGCATTATTCCGCTCCAGAATTGAGGAATCTGATTCAGGCCGCGGAGCGAGCGTGCGCTGAGTGGCACAAATCCGGCACATCAGCGATCACGAGAAATAAAAATCTCGCTCTAGTCTCTGGCAACCGAGCGAGATAATTGAGGTTTCTGGTGGGCCGTCGGGGGCTCGAACCCCAAACCTACTGATTAAGAGTCAGTTGCTCTACCAGTTGAGCTAACGGCCCAAGGCGATTGCCCAAACTACCGCGGAGCAGTCCCTTTGTCAAGGGTGGTGGGCGGCATGCTCGCGCATTGTTGACTCCCCAGGCCGAACCCGCAGATGCCATCTCGTCAATTGCTTGTCGTTTGGCGTCGTACGCCTTACACCGAGATGAAAGCATGGCCGACAGGATTGCCATGCTCGGCAGCAATCATTAATTTATGACAACGTCCACACGGCCGTACGATAGGATTTCAACAGGGAAACAGCGGGGGTACCTTGAAGCGAGCGTCGATAGGGTAGTATGATGACGCAGGTATGGATCGAGCGTAGCGGGGATTCTCGATGGTCGAGCAGCAGGGAGACAAGCTGAGAATCAATGTCAGGGCCTTCATGGACGATTTCGTGGGAGGGATCTCGGAAGAGGAGATTCTGAGCAAGTATTCCTTGACCATTGCTCAGTACCGCCGAGTAGTCGGCCTGCTTGAGCAAAAGGGGCAGTTGACTTCGCACCATATGGCTGAAAGAAAGGAGAACCTGAAGATTCGTTATGGGACCGCAACTTCTCCGCCGGCTGCTCAAGAGCCGAACAAGGTCGCTGTACACCTTGACACCGGCCTTGTTTTGCACTGTCCCTCATGTGGGGCTTCGGTGGAACGTGATGCCCGCCGTTGCGACTACTGCAATTCGGCTCTCGACTTCTCCTTGAAGGGCAAGACAAGGACCTGCCCCCACTGCTTTGAGAGAATACCGGCCGAGAGCAGGTTCTGCTTTCGCTGCGCGCGGCCGGTGCTGGGCGAGGTGGTACAAGGGCAAGTCCTGCAAGACCGCCTATGTCCGCGGTGCAATACCGCATTGACAGGGCGGAAAGTATCGGACTTCGCGGTTATGGAATGCGAGGCGTGTACGGGGATGTTCATCCCCCACGATACGTTCGAAATGATGCAGGACGCGTCAGAGAGGGTTATTCTGCCCACCGAAGTGGACCACGGTGGTCGTCTGGAACTCGAGAAGACGGTCTCGTATGTGAGATGCCCCATATGCCGGACGTTCATGAACCGCAAGAATTTCGCGGGCATATCCGGGGTAATTGTCGATATCTGCGGGTATCACGGGGTCTGGTTCGACTCAGGAGAACTGGGGAAGGTCATGGACTTCGTAGCCCATGGCGGCCTGCTGAAGGCCAGGGAAAGGGAACAACAGGAGAGACTCCGGGAGTACGATCATCAAATGAGGCTCCGGCAACAAGAGGCCCGGATGAGCGGCGCTGACTTCAATGCGGGCATGATGGGCCCCATGCCGGATCTTGATGGCCGGGGGCTCCTTGACATATTAGTGGGTGTCATTCACGACCTGAGGAAATGATTCCAAGGTCCAACCGGAGCAGGCAATGTCGGATAAGTCGATTGTGGCAGTCAAAGAGACTCGGCCCGAGACGGTTCTCGCGGATATATATCAGGCAATGGAGGACGCCCGGTTTCGCGATCATCTCGACCCGTCCGCGGCAGTGATCTTGAAAGACAACATCTCGTGGCATTTTCCCTTCCCGGGCGCCAACACGACTCCCTGGCAATTGGAGGGGGTCATTTTGGCGCTCAAGGACGCTGGATACCGAGAGATTGTCGCAGTGCACAACGAGACGGTTGTCACCAATGCGTTCAAGGGAGAGCGTCTCAACAAGTATGTGCCGATCTACGAGAAATACAAGATCCCGGTCCTGTACAACTTCAGGGAGAGCGACATCCGCTGGGTGCCCTATACTGGCACGGCGAAGATGCGCGTACTGGACAAGATTTTCCCCGACGGACTCAGGATTCCCGAATACTTCATCGGAAAAAATATCGTCCATCTACCTACCGTGAAATGTCACATTTACACGGGCACTACAGGAGCGATGAAGAACGCCTTCGGCGGTCTTCTCACCTCCCGGCGCCATTACACTCATTCGGTGATCCACGAGACCCTCAACGATCTGCTGGCTATCCAGAAGGAGATTCATGCAGGGATCTTCAGTGTCATGGATGGCACAGTTTGCGGAAACGGCCCAGGTCCGCGAACCATGATTCCGGTCGAGAAGGATCTCATGCTCGCGTCGGGTGACAGCACGGCAATCGACGCGGTCGCGGCCAAGATGATGGGATTCGACCCCATGAGCCTGTCGTACGTCCGCATCGCCCAGGAATCGGGCCTGGGAAAAGGCCGCCTCGAGGAAATCGAGGTGGTGGGAAAGGACATTGCTGAGGAAAACTGGGGATTTAGTGTCGGAAACAACCCGGTGTCGAAGGCGGGAAATATCATCTGGTTCGGGCCACTGAAGCCCTTGGAGAAGCTGTTCTTTCGGACACCCCTCGTGTATCTGTTCGTCTTTGGGTCGTACTTCTACCACGACTTCATCTACTGGCCCCTGAAGGCACAACGACAAGCGCTCGCCTTCAGGAAGACGAACAAGTGGGGCGAACTCTTTGATCAGTATCCGGAATGACCCCCAAAGGGGGGACGCCTCAAACGTCGTGGAAAAGCTCTCGCTTGAGGTGATCGTTGAGCTCCTTTTGGACGGCAGCGCGCGCTATCCTGACGTCCCGCCGCCACCGCTGAATCTTTTCCAGCGCCTCGTTCTCCCAGGGCAAGCGGTGCTCAACCGCCTTGGCCAGGATATCCCGCTCGAGTTCGTGCGGTACCGGAGGCTGGAGAAGAGCTTGGTAGCGACTTTTTAGCCTCCTTATGATGTTCAGGAGCCTGAGAAGGTCGTCTCGTGATAGCTCTCTGGCACGTTCAGGAGATGGTTGTCGGGGGACGAGGTGGAGTTCTTCGATGGGGGTGCCCTCTTTCAGGGCTCGGTTGATGAGTTTCTTCAGGTAACGGTAGTTGCTCTTGAAGTCGCCGGGAGGTTCGGGGACTCCATTGGCCGGATCGGAAAAAGGCAACAGCATCATCATACCTCCTCAAACAACGATAAGCTACGAGAGGGTCCGACACGTCCACTCTCTGAAAACGTGGGCGGAATACCACGGGTTTTGGGGTACGTCAAGCAATAGTTTATAATTTTTCTTTATCTTGCCGATTGAAAAGAAAAAAAGTCTGGAAGTCGCGCTTCTTGAGCGCTCGCCGACCGCGCGAGAGGCGCAACTACTATCCGAACGTTGTCATTGCTTTCCCCGCTAAAGAGCGGGGGAAGTAATCTCCTTAAGTTGAACGCCGAGAAGGAAGAGATTGCCTTGGCGCTTCGCTCCTCGCAATCATGATCCATCCGGTAATCGAATCCGTGGGAGGGACCTTTACTTTTCGGGTTCGGGTGGACTACTTATCAAGAAGTCAGGATGGAGTGTCTGCGCGAAAACGGGAAAAGGGCCTCGATGTAGGCTCGGATCGACGCTATGCCCAGCCGCGGCGACCTATGGGTTGGCTCGGTGACGCCGCGGCGGAACGGGATGAGAGCAAAGGTGGGAGCAAGAGAAATAATAATCCGTGGAGCTCGGGAGCATAACCTCAAGGATATCGATCTGAATATACCCCGGGACCAGTTGGTTGTGATCACGGGCCTTTCCGGTTCCGGTAAGTCGAGCCTGGCCTTCGACACCATATATGCCGAAGGTCAAAGGCGCTACGTGGAATCGTTGTCCGCGTACGCGCGTCAGTTTCTCGAAATGATGGACAAGCCCGACGTGGACCTCATTGAGGGGCTATCTCCGGCGATCAGCATCGAACAGAAGACCACGTCCAAGAACCCGCGTTCCACCGTCGGCACGGTCACGGAGATCTATGACTATCTACGCCTGCTCTATGCTCGGGTCGGCATCGCCCATTGCTGGGAGTGCGGGCGCCCCATAAGTTCCATGACCGTCCAACAGATGGTGGATCAGGTCATGGAGCTGCCTGAAGGTACGCGCATACACTTGCTTGCACCGATCATTACCGGCCGCAAGGGAGAATACCAAAAGGAGTTTCAACGTCTATCCAGAGAAGGCTTCGTCAGGGTGAAGGTCGATGGTGAAATGCGGGACCTGTCAGAGGAGATTCGCCTCGACAAGAATAAAAAGCACACGATCCAGGTGGTGGTGGACAGGCTGGTGGTGAAGAACGGGATCGAAAAGAGGCTCGCTGATTCCCTTGAGACGGCTGTGCGCATGGGAGAGGGAACGGCCGTCGTGGAAGAACTCGAGGGCGCAACCCACCTTTTCAGTGAGAAATTTGCGTGCCCCGAACACGGGGTGTCACTGGGTGAAATCTCGCCCCGACTGTTTTCTTTCAATAACCCGTTCGGCGCGTGTGAGACCTGCGGCGGGCTCGGAGTCCAGGTTCGGTTCGACCCTGATTTGATCGTCCCGGATCCGACTCGCTCTATTCGTCAGGGGGCTGTGGCCACGTGGAGTACGCGCAGTTCCATATTTCTCGATCAAATGATTGATTCGCTGGCGCGTCATTACGGCTTTGACGTCCGCACGCCGTTTGAGAAGCTCCCTGAGAGAATTCAAAACATAGTTCTCTACGGATCGGGAGACGAGGAGATCGACTTCTATTATGAGAGAGATGGGAGACGACACTACTTTCGTCGAACCTATGAGGGTGTAATCCCGTTCCTGGAACGCAGGTACCGAGAAGCAGATCGTGAAGATGTCGACGAAGAATTCGGCAGGTTCATGAACACCATCCCTTGCCCTTCCTGCCAGGGGGCCCGACTGAAGAAAGAGGCGCGCCACGTCTTGGTAGGCGATATGCCTATCCACCGATTTACGGCGCTTTCCGTGAGAGACGCGGCGCGGTTCATGAGTGAACTCCGCCTTGAGGGGCGCAGGATGGAAATAGGCCGCAGGGTTATCAAAGAGATCGGCGACCGTCTCGGTTTTCTGGAAAAGGTGGGGCTCGGCTATTTGACCCTGGACAGGTCCGCTGCAACGCTTTCCGGCGGTGAGTCACAGAGGATCAGGCTTGCAACTCAGGTGGGCTCGTCCCTTGTGGGCGTGTTGTACATCCTGGACGAGCCGAGCATCGGGCTTCATCAGCGTGACAACCAGAGGCTCCTTTCCACTCTGATGGACCTCAGGGACCAGGGCAACACCGTGCTGGTGGTGGAGCATGACCCGGAAACGATACTGAGCGCGGATCATGTCATCGACATGGGGCCCGGTGCGGGTCGAATGGGAGGCGAGGTCGTTTTCTTCGGCAAACCCGCTGACCTGCTTAGGTCCGCAACTTCCTTGACCGGGAAGTACCTTTCCGGCCGGGAGTTCATTCCGGTTCCCGGAAAGCGGCGTCCACCGAGCAAGAAGAAGCTCGTGATCCGTGGCGCGCGGGCAAACAACCTGAAGAATATTGATGTGTCCATCCCCCTGAGCCTGTTCACCTGCGTGACGGGCGTCTCCGGGTCGGGCAAGAGCAGCCTGGTTGTCGACACCCTGTACCGGGTGCTGGCTCACGGTCTCTATCGGAGCCGGGCGAAGGCGGGCCACGTGGACGCTATCGAGGGTGTGTCGTTTATCGACAAGGTGATCGACATTGACCAGAGCCCCATCGGCCGCACGCCCAGATCCAACCCTGCGACCTACACCGGACTTTTCACTCCCATACGAGAGCTGTTCGCAAACCTGCCTGAATCACGTATCCGAGGATACAAGCCCGGCCGGTACAGCTTCAACGTCAAGGGCGGCCGCTGTGAAGCCTGTAGCGGCGACGGCATCATCAAAATCGAGATGCACTTCCTGCCGGACGTGTACGTGAAGTGCGACGTCTGCCACGGAAAGCGGTACAATCGCGAAACCCTCGAGATCAAGTTCAAAGGAAAGAACATAGCAGACGTGCTCGACATGACGGTGAATCAAGCATCGGAGTTCATGGCGAACGTCCCCGCGATCCATAACAAGCTCAAGACGATCCAGGACGTCGGTTTGGGATACATAAAACTCGGTCAGCCGGCCACGACCCTGTCAGGCGGAGAGGCTCAGCGGATAAAGCTCTCCAGGGAGCTTTCCAAACGGAGTACCGGTCGCACTATGTATATCTTGGACGAACCGACCACGGGGCTGCATTTCGCGGACATCCGTCAGTTGCTGGACGTCCTCCGGAGCCTTGTCGATCAGGGGAATACGGTCGTGGTCATCGAGCATAATATGGACGTGGTTAAAGTCGCGGACCACATCATCGACCTCGGCCCTGAAGGAGGCGATGAAGGCGGCCGGATCATTGCAACCGGCACACCCGAGGAGGTGAGCCAGGATCCCGCTTCCTACACCGGCCTGTATCTGAGAGAAGTCCTCAACAGGCCCAAGGGGTACCAGCCGTTTTCAGTGGACCCCGCAGAGGTGCGAGCACTCGCAGCTCCGGAATCTAGACCTGCAGCCGCTGTGTCCCTCGCGACATCGACTGGCAGATCAGTGGCGGAAACCAGACACCGAGCCAGGGCGACTGCCGCGACGAGAGGGACGCGAACACGCCAGGTCAGCGTCGTGTCCAAGAACAGATCTCGTGGCTGAACGAAGAAGATCTCATGAGAGGCCAGGGTCCGTCACCAGCCGCTTCAGCGCTTCAGCGTTTTAGGGTTGAAGCCTTGCTTCCTCCCCGCGCGCCGGACAAACGGACCGTCAACCTTGAATTCGGGCCGGGAGGTAGACCAAAACAGGGTTCCACCCCAGGATGGGTCCTGAGATCGTCCAGCACTTGTTTTGCCTGCTTGCTCGAACGGATCAAGGCCTGAGACTCAGGCCGCGGAATTCTCACCGGCTTCCCCCGGTATACCTGAACTTCGCCGATGCCTTCTGCAAGTGGGGTTAGAGAAGAAAGCGTCTTCCCGCGGTGGAGCCGTCGGCAAGAAGATTCTACGCGGGGCGCGGATACGGCCTATATTCCACCCTATTGCGGCCGTTCCTCTTGGCAGTATACAATGCTGCATCTACCATCCTGAGCAGATGTCCGAAGTCTTTTGCTTCATCTGTGAGCGCGCTGACTCCTAAGCTCAACGTTAGCCTCAATTCAGCCGAACTGGTCGTAAACACCGTACGAGCGACGGTGCTGCGCATGCGTTCCGCTACCAAACACGCTTGATCCAGTCCGGTTTCCGGTAGCAACACCGCGAATTCCTCGCCGCCGACTCGGGCGAGGACATCAACATTCCGAATGGTCCTCAGGCATATTTGTGCCACTACTTGAAGCGCTCGGTCGCCTACGTTATGGCCGTGCGTGTCATTCACTGACTTGAAATGGTCTATGTCGATCAAGATCAACGACAATGGGCGGCCGTAGCGCTTCACCCTTTCGAATTCCCTCACACCTACTTCCATGAAGTAGCGATAGTTGAAGACCTTGGTTAAACCGTCTCGTATCGCCAATTGGCGGAGTCTCTCTTGCGCTATCTTGCGCTTCTCCACTTCCTCGCTCAGCTCCTTTGTACGCTCCGTCACGACCTTCTCGAGTCCTTCGTTGAGCAACACAAGTTGATTTCGTGCATCCGTGAGGCGCTGATTTTGCAGAAACGCGTCCTGGTATGCCGAGATGAGGAAGTTAACCATTTGACGGCGACCGGCGTTTATCGAGAAGAAGCGGCCTTTCAATGAGACCTGACATTCATTGTCCGATCCTTCGGGAGCCTGCAGAGTGGACACTGCCAGAATGGCCTCAATAGTGGAGAGCAAGACAGTCTCTTCATAAGGCTTGGTAACGTAGCTATCCGCGCCGGACGACAATCCGAGGAGAACGTCCTCCGGTCTGGATTGAGTGGTCAGAAGCACGACGGGAATTGTCTTCAGATGTTCTTGATTCTTGATTGCGCGACACATCTCAAACCCGTCCATCACGGGCATGACAATGTCGCTCAAGATCAGAGAGGGCCGATTCTGTGCCAGGGCGTCGAGACCTGCCTGGCCGTCGCCCGCCACTTGCACAATGTAGCCGTGCTCCTCCAGAAGCTTCCGGAGCAGCTTTGCCTGAAAGCGGCTATCCTCGACTACGAGCACTGAGTGATTCATGCTCATCGTGTACAGCCAAACCGGCAAGGTTCATCTGCCCGACGGCGGGCGGTTTAGGTTCCGAATTTGACCGTCAAGGCTTTCGCAACGGCCCGGCACTGTTCTTAGATAGCGCGGTCCGCGAAATTCCGCGTACACAGTATTATATCTGAACGGCTCTAACTCAACCTTCGCGCCTTTGCCCTCGCAGCCGGTCGGAGAGCAGGCTCTCCAGGTGGCTATCTCTCCCGCGCAAGGATAGGCCACCCTTAGCCGTCAGTCAAGAGCTTTCATAGCGTCATGCCGAGAAACTCGAAGTCTTTCCGAAAGACAAGGCTACAGCATCTTAGTTGAGAGTAACGAAATTACCTATCACGTCGCATTTGACGATTTCACGATTCCCGAACGCGGGCGCCCGTTGCCGGATTATCTCAAGAAGCATGCACGGCCGTAACCTTTGCAGTTCTTCTCATCCAGAAGAAGGAAAAAGGGGTAGATTCCTCTTGTCTTGTCCCAGCCTAGTTCTTGTGGCTAGATAGACGGACGCGGAGAACAGCGTAGGTTTCTATGGGCAGAATTCTGCTGCCAGTGAAAAAAGAGGAATGTCCCCTTTCCTTTCTCCTTTCCTTTTTCTTTCTCTTACGCTGTCCCCGGAATTCTAACAGGTGATGTGAACCCCACAGCAATTCAAGTCACGTAAACCATTTCTTAAATGCTGCCTTGACCAACTCACTGATCCCAGACCCAAGAGCAGCAGCTATCATAATTGACATGAGCCATACGATAATAAGCCAGACGGTACCGAAAATCTTGACAAGGGGACGGACGAACCATTTTTGCCACCAGCTTAACCCTTTCAGGAATTCATGCCAGTCCTTCTCTTTTGCCTCATTAACCAGGTATTGCGTGGAACCGTCCGGAGTAGTTTTGTAAGGGAAAATGAGCTTCTCTTCTTCAAGGAGCTTGAATAGCGACGTGGCTTCGCCGATGGTCAACTCAGGAGCCGATTCGTCAGGATTGTCTTTTGTTAGGACAAAAGGAGTCAGCCACACATTCTTACCCCGACAGTTCCATATCCACTGAGCAGCCTCGTGCACTTTGCGCATCACAGTCCCTCCCATGCCTTCTCGGCTTCCTGCCCTGTAGATGCCTAGCATCGTCGTGGGCTTTCAGGAAGACCCGGAATGTCTGAGTTCCGGTGACACCACACTTATCTCGCCCGTAAGGAGGCCTCAGGTCCCCGGTAACTGCCGCCTGAGGGCCGATGCGCCTTACCGTCAGTCCGGCCCTGAAGCTCCTTTCCCCGAAGATCGGCCAGTGCTGACCGGCTCACATTCTGGACGTCGCCATGTAGACCTGATAACCTTCATTCAAAAAGGGCGCTTTTTGCCGAAGTATCCTGTGAGTAGTGGAATGCGAGCACTCCGTGTGGAACACCACCGATAATGTTCTTGCCTTGGAAAGTCGCGGCGCCGCTCTCGCCTGCCTGAGGAATCAGCTAAGGTGTCCCGAGATCTTGGGACATCGTTCGATCCTACACGGTAGCCACTATGCTGTTGACTACGTGTGCGAAGAAGTAAATACGCTTCCTGCCCATCGTAGGGCTATTGCGACGGCGATCTATTGAGTCGAGGAATTCGCCGGGCGACGGGGCCGATTTTATTCCAAAGTCATTGCGGAGTCTTTTTTTGTAACTATCCATAGCGGAATCGCTCTCATGAACAACAGCGTTCCGAATGGCTGCCATGCAGTCCAGCACATTTCGACTGCTGGCCGTGATGTTTCTGAACGGGTTCCCGGCCGGAGATAGCAGTTTGTCACCCTTGGAAGGCAGGTCGGAACACGACCTGAAATCAAAGTAGTTCATGCCACCTCGCACGAGGTAAAGTGCGAGACCTTTTGGAATGCGGTGAATGCCTTTCACAATGTTTGTCTTTAGAAAATGGTCCGGGGAGTGGTTCAGTTCCAGCGCAAGTCGATGTTCAGCGAACCGCTCCCACGCACTATGAATCGACACGAGGGACATCGCATTGGCCCATCGCCGGTCGTCGAGGTGCGGTCTCGATCTTTCAATACGGCCCAATCTATCAAGAGTAGACCTTATCCTATCCGTCGCAACAGATCGTATTCGAGGCAGGTGGAGGAGTCGGGGCATGATGGGAGAATTTCCTCTCTCACCCAAAACTGGCGATTTGACCCGAACAGTCGTTAGGCTTGAGTAATGACGCCGTCCCCCGATCTACTGGATGATCGGCATGCTCGTTGGTCGAACGACGCTTCCCATGGCCCACCGAAAAGTTTTCGGCGCGGGTACCACAAGAACCGACAGCGACAAAACCGTCGTCACGTTGATCGCCAAGTCTGTTTTGCAGAATTTACTTTTATAGCTCGCTCCATGTCTCCCGGTCAAGAATAGTCTTGGTGGCCCCGGTCCTTCCTGTAGCGCTGTCCCTCCCGCATTCCGGGAATTCCCCGTGGTCCCTCACCCTGTTGGTCCCTGATACACCTCCATGAACCTGAGGAGCACCTCCTGGGGCACGGCCAGGTTCGCGGCCTGGTCAGTTTTCACACAGATGAGGGTCGGTCCCGCATCTATTTTGGCACGGTCGAGGGCCTGTCCAAGGTCCTCGATCTTCTCAACATATTCTCCATGACATCCGAGGCCTTCAGCGACCTTGTCCCAGCGAACCTCTCCCATTTTGGTGCCAAACGTCTTGCCAAAGAAGATCAGCTCGTTCGGCTCCTCCATCGTCCATGCACCTTCCGCAAATACGACCGTGGTGATCTTGACCTTCTCGCGGGCCGCGGACTGCATCTCCATGATGTTGAAACCGGCCGCGCCGTCACCGGTCATGCAGACGACCTCACGATCGGGGTTGCCAAGTTTCGCGCCGATTGCCGCGGGAATACCGAAGCCGAGCATGCCGATTTCCAGGATGCCGTGGTATGAACGCGGCCTGGTAGCAGGGCTAAACCAGTGCCCCCAAAGGGACGTGTTGCCGCCGTCAACGAAGTAGATAGCGTCCTTGCCAAAGACCTTGCCGACGGCCTCCACCACGTGAGCCGGGTGGATGCCCGGCCCGGGCCAGGCTTTGATCGTCCGGAGCTGCTCTCCCAGCCAGGTTTCGGTGAGCTGACGATACCTGGCCAAATCCGAGCCGTCTTTCGGTCGGGCCTTTAAGCTCTTGAGCATTCGTGCCAGTCCTTCGAGCGCGGCCTTGACGTCGGCAACAATGCCGACCTTTATGGGCCGAGTGACCCCTATATTGCGAGGATCGACGTCGATTTGAATAATGCCCTGTCGAATCGGGTCGCCCCAGTACTTGTCGTATGGCAGGTCCAAGTTGCCGAGCCTCGATCCCGCAACGAGCACCACGTCCGCCTCGCGCTTAAGCGCATCGCCTCCCGGGCCGAATCCGTAGATGTGGTTGGGATGATCAAACGGCACGCTGGATCGACCGGCCATAGTGCTCGATACAGGGCAATTGAGCAGCTCCACGATCTCCAGAAGCGCCGCGTTCGCGTCCCTGCGGTCAACGCCCGATCCCGCGATCACGACCGGTCGCTCCGAGGCGATGAGCAGCTCGGCCGCGGCCCGGAGTTGTTCATCCGAAGGTTGAGGCTGAGAGGACCGGTACCGATCGGGCGGGAATAC